>ERZ781272.558-NODE-558-length-22438-cov-23.141179_pt1 | contig 22438 bp, 29 predicted proteins | sample MGYA00375850_ERZ781272 | MGnify/ENA primary metagenome ERZ781272 (study PRJEB29790, sample SAMN06051246) | human gut metagenome | host: Homo sapiens | place: USA: Cincinnati, Ohio | collected 2013-06-21 | study: EMG produced TPA metagenomics assembly of the Gut...
TGCAGCCATTATATCTCCACCTTGAGTATATAAAAGCAAAGAAATTTTTTTTACATCTCCAATTTTATCTAATTGGTCGCTAAAATAATCTACTGAATCTCTAGCTATTTGAGTTTCAAATCCTGGTCTATCTCCAGTTACATATACCAACACTTTACTTTCTCTTAGTTCCTCCAATTTTTTGTATAATTCTAATCTATCATTATACATAAACTTCCTCCATTATTTATATTTAATCAATAATATGCTATAATAGAGGTATGTTAAGAGACCTTTATTTATAACATATAGAACCCACATGAAACTGCAATTTCATGATTAAAGGGTTCTTTTTATTGATTATATTTACATAATACTACAGCTTGTACTTATTTTCCATATTTTTATATATTAATATTATTTTGGACAAAAAAATAAAGGCAGCACATAAGAAATTAATCTTACATACTGCCTAAAAAATAAATGCGACTTACATCAAAGTAAGTATTTATAGTATATCCATTACTTAAAAATATTACAACACTTCTTATAATAATTTTCCCTATCTGTTAGACCATTATAACCACCATTGACTTTATAGGTTATTTCTTTACACGTAGCACCTTTATCGCATAAACTATTTATATTGTTCTTGTGCCACCAGTAAGCAGCACTTGTCCAAGGATAATTAATTGATACATAATCAACTCCTTGCATAACACTTTGGTCATTTAGATAATTGGCTAATGATTGATAGTTACTTCTGCCAGTAAGTTGTAAATATCCAGCACCTTTGTACTTTCTTCCATCTCCTGTTTGTGTATTTCCTAAATCCCTTCTGCCTTCGTATGTTGTTCCATTTGCTAACTCTTTAGTATATAAACCACATGCACTTTCATGACTGCATTGACTTATAAAATGTCTTATTCTTGCTTGAGTATTAATATTAAACTTTTCTAAGCAACTATTTAAATCTTTCAATACAAGATCACTTACATTTTTCCATCCTATAGATTGTAGCTGTTCTTTGGTAACTAATTTCTTTATCCATACACCACTAGTATTGAATTTGTAAGATGTACCACTTATATTAAAAGTACCATTAGAATACATTTCGCCTTGGTGTCCATTGCTCTTTTCCTCTAAGTAATACCATTCTCCTTTATCTTGTAACCATCCTATCTGCATAACTCCGTCTTTGTTTAAATAAAACCACTTACTATCTATTTCAATCCATCCAGTAGCCATTGTTCCATTAGGATATAAATAGTACCATTTATTATCTACTTGTTGCCATCCAGTTAATAATTGACCATTTTCTTCTAAACACCATTTCCATACTTTTGACATAGGCTCATCTCCTTTTAAATAAAAAAATAAGCAGCCATTAAGACTGCTTTAACTAATTCTTGTTACTATCTATACTATCAACAAGCTTCTCACCTTGTTGTTCTAATAGTTTAGAAAATTTAATTACAAACTTAGATAGAAATGGTGGTAATTTAGTTTCCATTTTTGCTAAGTTCTCCATTATTGAAATTATTTCATTAAATATAAGCCATAGAGCTGTAAGTAATCCGAAAAATGTTCCTATTGGAATTGCTATACCTAATTGCTCTGCTACTTCTAATATACACCAGTCACATATCATAGCAATTGCTACAATTATTGCGTATAACAATTTCTTTACTATACCCCATATACCTGTGCGACTATTCCATTTTCCTAAGTATCTTGCTGACAACATTCCTGTACCATAATCAGTTATTTCAACAGCCAAAAGCATTAAAAGAATAGGTCCTAATATACCTAATTTAACTCCTAACCATGCTCCCAGTGTTGCAAAAAATGCTTTAATTGTTGTTACTCTATCCATCTTTCTTACCTCTTTCCTTCTAAATCTCCAATCGCTTGGAATTTTTAATATAAAATAAAGCAATTAAAAACATCTTATTCAGACATAATTTAATTGCTTTTATTAAACATACTTATTTGTTCCATTTTTTTAGCTAAAGTTTTGGTTAATATTATTCTTTGATTTTTAAATTCTAATGGTATTAATTTACTCATTTCTTCGTTACCTCTTTTCCAATAAAAATAAGCATAATAAAAAGGCCTTAATTGACCTCTAATTATGCTTTCATTTATTAATTTTTGAACTTTGATTTACTACGTCTTTTCTGCCTTTCATTGAAAATATTTATATACCCTTGTAACCACCGATTTACAACGGTTTACGCATAATTACAAATATTTACACTATATATTATGAAGTATTATTATACATATTTCCTCCTAATTTTTGTTTATCCTCCATATTATGTTAAAATGTATTTAAAGGAGGTGATTATGTGGAATTTAAAGGACTAGATAAGCTTATCAATAAGTTAGAAAAAACTGCAAAAACAGCAAAGGAACTTGATGGAGAACACCAAATTCCTTTTGATGATATGTTTACAAAATCTTTTATGCGTAAATATACTAATTTCTCAACTTTTGATGAACTATTAGAAGCTGGCAACTTTACTGTTAATTCTCAAAAAAATTTTGAAGACATCCCAGATTCCGACTTGGATGTCCATGTTGCTAAAACAACTAGATTTTCTTCTTGAGACGAAATGCTAAGTAAAGCTGGCGAAGAATATACTCTTAAAAAATTAGGATTCTAAAAATTTAAGAGTTAATTTTGTTTTATTGGTGCAGGTGCTTTCAACTTTTATATTTTCTGCACCAATATTTTTTATGTTATCTAATCCTTTTATAATTAAATTTGCATATAATTTATTTTTCATTTATGCATCACTCCTAAAATTTAATATAATAAAAGACACTAATTGATTAGTGCCCTTTCAAGCTTTACTTTTCAAGTTCTTTCATAATAAAGAACTATGCCTTTTGATAATTGTAACCAGATAATAATATCAAAAATAATTCTAAAAATTCTTGATAATTTTTATATGATTCACTTGATTTTATTAACAAATTAGCTATTCTTTTAGTATCTAAAATGTTTTTAGATATATCAAATTTATCTATATTATCGTATAATATATTTATTTTCCATATATATTCCATATATTGTTCTTCATCGATATAATTTTTATCTAAACATTCTTTTAAAAATTCTTTGCTTTTTACTATATCGCCATTTTTTAAATATGCCATAGATAGTTTATCAATTGTCCATTCATTAAATTCATCATCTTTCCTAACTTCTTCTATTATTTTTACTCTACTTCGAGGTGGAAGTGCACTTAACAGTGTCAATACAGGCGCTTCTGTACCAAATGTGTGTCTTTTAAAATATTCTATTATCAAATATTCAAAAATATTATTAATTATTAAAATTGATTTATTGATTTCTTCTTCACCCACATTACTTCCAAAATGAGATCCTTTATTTCCAACTATTCTTATTTGGTGAAATTTGTTTTTTATTTCACAATCATAATATTGACCAATTATTTTAATTTTATTAAATAAATCTTTCTTATCCCAGTCATTTTGTGATATTCGCATATTATTTAATATGTTATTTTTTATGAATAATTCTATTATTCCTTCTAAATATCTTCGTATGCTATTTGCTCTTAATACTGTCCTCAATTCATTATTCATAATGTCATTATACTCATCAAGTAATTCTTCTGGAACCATTGGTGAAATTTCCTCATCTAAAATATACTTAAACTTATTCTTTTCCATATTCTCACTCCCCAATAACTTATTTATAATATAATTTTCTCTTATCTTATAAATAAGTTCAAGACAAATTTATTGCATATTATCTGCCTTGAATATAAAATATTATGAAGTATTATTATACAGATTCCCTCCTAATTTTTGTTTCTACCCCATATTATGTTAAAATACATTTGAAAGGGGGATGAATACATATGGCAAATAATCCAAAAACAATGGGAAATCCTGTTAAAACAGAGGTGAGAGATTCTCCAGGTACTAGACGACCAAATACAAGTACTGGAACATCTCTTACCACTCCAAGACCTCCAAAAAAATAATTGAAGAAACAAGCAAAAGCTATTTTTTCGCTTTTGCTTGTTTTTCTTCTTCATTGCGCTTTTTAATTTTTTCATTATTATATATTTTTATTAATACTCCTGTATTAAAATCATAATATTCTCTATCTATGATTCCAAACATTTTCTCATCATCAGGTAAATTTTCTTCTTCATTAAGACATTGTTCAAACTGCTTTGTGAAAACTAATGATATATCTCTTTTATCATTATTAGGAGGCGTATATTCTTCTACCAATCCTTGAGTTACTACTTTTCCATCTTTTTCAATAACTATGTACATATCATTAACTGGTTCATTTTCATTTTCAAATATAGATTCCCATGCGCTAGTATATTGGGTTTCAATAGGTATATTTTTAATTTTCCTATATATATTGCTTGCTTTTAAAACTAAATTTTTAAATACTTTTTCAATAATTAATGCAACAACTACACATGATATAAAGGTCAATATTGTATATTTAAATAGAAATCTTAAATTATTCATTCTATCTATTAATATGTCAATCGATGTTATATTAAGATTAAATAATTTATTCATAACTATATAATTAATAAATAATACTATTATGCTTGTTGGAATTGCAACTACTGTTTTTTCATATTCTGAATTATCATAAAATGACTTTGGAAATAACCTTTTATTTATCCTATTAACTAAAATACCTGGCACAGAAAACATGATGGCCACAACAATAGTTTCCATATAATTCATTCCTTTCTTTTAATCTTTATTAGGTATATTATACCATATCAAATACAATTCAAAGCAAAATTAAAACACCCTAAGGGTGATTTAATTTCTACTTTCATTTATTAATTTTCAAATTTTATTTACTGCGTCTTTGTAACCTTACATAAAAAATATTTATACACCCTTGTAATCACCGATATATAACTGTTATCACAGATTTACAAATATTAAAACAGTATATTACGAAGTGTTATACATCCTATTTCCTCCTATTATTTGTTTATACCCCAAGATATGTTAATATACATTTGAAAGGGGGTGTACATAATTATGAATAATGTATTTATTATTTTGAAATCTGGTAGAGAAATTGATATTAAAAACCTTGAAAGTGTTTCTTATCCAAGCAAAGTAGATAAAACTATCACAACTATAAAAAATTATGATAATTTTTATTTGTATGATAGACTTCTTACCTTTGTTGGGAAAAATGATATTGTAACTTTAAAATCAACTGAAATAGAATATATCAATTTCTATAGTACCACTAACTAATAGTTACATTTAGAGTGCAAGTACAATTGCACTCTTTTTTAGTCATATCTTTAATCTTTTCTATAGACTCCTTTAATTGATCTAAACTTTCTAAATTCAAGTTTATTTGTAAATCTAACTTCATTAATATCACTCCTAAAAATTTTTATATAACAAAAGAGCACCAATTACTTAGTGCCCTTCTTGTTTTTCTTGAACTCTTCATATTCCTTTTGCTCATCCACAAACTCTTGCATTTTAACTTCTACCCATGCAGAAATTGAAGTGCCATACTTTGCAGCATATGTGCAAAATTCTTCGAAGATTTCAGGATCTAATGTTAGGTTTAATTTCTTTTTGGCCATAAAAAATAACCTCCACATGGAGATTATAACCTAATCTTATATATTTGTCCTTTTTGCACGTATATACACTTATACATGCGTATTATTAAAAATATTATTTACACATATTCATACGTATTAATACGCATTTTTAACCTATTGTGAAACATTTAATCTTTCTTGTACTTTACTTTTCCATAGCTTTGGAACATCTTCTACAGTTATTACTCCATCACCTATTTTTTTTAGATATAATTCAACCATTATTTCACCTCTTCTTTATTAATTAAATTTCCTAATTCCATAACACTATTTTCCAATATTGTTATTCTTTCTAAAAGTTCTTGATTTTGTCTCCAAAGTAAACTTACAAGACTATATATGTCTACTGTATCGCCACTTGGAGATAGTATTTCTTTCGGTGTTTCTCTATCTATTACAAAACCATAGTGTTTTTCTTCAATTCCTTGTTCTAATTCATTTTTTAAATTATATTCATAAATTTTACTATTTTTAAGTAAATCTAAGTCTGCATTTATTTCTTCTATGTTAGTTTTAAATTCTTCTTTTGAACCAACATTAAAAGCACTTGCAACAATAGGTACAAAAGCATTGCCAGCTACATTTGAAACAATAAGTCCAGATGGGTTATCAGTTAGTAATCTTAATTCTCCTGGGCTTTTTATCTGTAATTGGTCACTACCAATACCTCGAATTGCTCTATTTTCGGTTTTAAATATTACATCCGAACAATATAAAGACATAAAATCAGTATTATTTTTATTTTTTATACTTACCCCACTAACAGGAGCTAATATTTTGGTGGTTTCATTATCTCCATATTTAACTACACCTTGTAGTCCTTCAACATCTGTTTTATTCGCCTTTTCGTTCAATTGCGTAGTATTATTCGCTACACTTTCGGTTAAATTATCTACTCCATCCTTTAATTCATTTATTGCTCCAGTAGGTGTTTTATCTGTTGTTAATAATGCGGCTGTACCTATAATAAATTCTTTTATCTTTTGTAATGTAGTTTTTCTAGTTTTACCACCTTGGGCAATATAGATTGGTTCTTGTCCGTCTAAATCATTTTCAGCCGTAAGAAACTCTGGTAACTGCTTGGTTGTCATAAATATCATCTCCTTAAACTATTATTATATTACCTTCATCATCTACAATTGTATTACCTTCATCATCTATGACTACTGCATCTTTATAAATAACATCATCAATTATTGTTGTAAGCTCTATTATCTTAGCTTCATATGCATCCCACTTTTTCTTTTGCTCTAAAGTAACATGAATATTCATATTTTTTATATGCTGTGTATACTCTCCATTAGCATCTTTTAAAGCTTGTATAGTGTTATTAGCTTCTGTAGTATTAGTTACTAAATTAGAATTTGCTGTATTGGCTTTAGATGTATTACTAGATAATGTACTATTCACATTATTTGCATCTTTAACTGTACCTGTAAGAGTAGTATTAGCATTATAGGCTTCCTGCACTTTTGCAGTTATATCATTTAATTGTTTTGTAAGTTTTTCTAATGCTGTAATTATTACTGCAGGTACATTTCCTCCAGGGTCTGCTAATACAGAATGTATAACATTAATTTCTATATTAAAGCTAGATTTCTGTAAATTATTTATGGTATCTATAAACTGTAATTCTAATAATAATGTTCCATCAAATTGCGTAACACTACTAGGACACTTAATAAATATTGTCCCATCAGAAACTGTTACTGTGGCATCTCTTATTTCGTATCCTTTTCCATTAGCTTTATTTACATTTAATCTACAGACAAACCCTGTAAGATCTGCTTTAATTCCATCGTCTAATATAGTTCCAGTTAGAATAAGAGTATCGCCCTGTTTACATTCATTATTGATATAAGTATAATTATTATTTTTTAAGTCTGTAGTAAATTCAATATTACATATTCCCAAGCTTTATACCTCCTATCCTATTTTTTCTCCATTAACATAAACCCCATTATCACAATTAATATTTAATATTCCATTAGACTTATCGAATTCAATACTTGCAGTATCACCTTTTCTATTTTTTAAGAACATACCAAATGTATCAAATTCAGCTTCACTTCCATCATTATCGTGTACTTTTATCATTTCAAATACTCTTACTCTACCACTCTCATTAACTCCAAAAACTTCTTTATTATCTTCATCAAAAATTCTAAATTTACCTTTATGAACGCTTAGTCCGTCAACATTTATAATTACATCAGTGCCGTTTCTTTCATCATTTACAGCCAAAAGAATTTGCTCATAGTTCATATCTATTTGTGAACCAAACTCATCTATAAGCACATACAACTTTAATGAATTGCTTAGTTCATCTATTCCGACTTGAACCCCTTTAACTTTCTTATTGGTTTTCTTAACTTCTGTAGTAGCTTTTATAGCTGTATCTTTGGCATTTGTTGCTGTATTAGTTGTATTGTCTATAGTTGTTGTAATATCTTTCTTGAGTCTCTCCCCTATTTCAACTTCTTCTATTTTGTCTGTGAGAGCATTATATTTAATGTTTAATACTCTTCCTTCTGCTTTTACTCCGATTTTAGAATATATGGTTGTAACATTATTACCTAACTCACATTTTTCTAATGCTACATAATCTTTATATTCTTCTGTGTCCTTTAACATTATGAAGTTAACTGTATAGTTAGTGGGTGTTTTATCTATGCCATTATCAAATTGTTTTTGCGCTCTTTCCCGTAATTGTTCATATACGATCTGTTTAGCTTTTTCTACATCTGCATCTGTACTATTTTCAGTTACAAGGTCTTCAAAACTAATATCTTCACATAATATCGTCTTAAAGAAATATCGGTCATATTTATTTGCATTAGGGCTATAAATTATTTCTTGATTAGGTAAGAATAGACCATCGGAGCTTTTCATTATAAGAGCTGTGGCAAAATCATCTCCTGTGTCGTCAATTTCTTCTTCCAAAGACTCTAAATTTTTACCACTCTTAATTGTAAAACTATGATCCTTTCCTCTTTCATCAACCATGTTTATTTCAAAGTTATTCCAAATAACTTCGCCTTTGTATGCTGCATATATAGAACTATTTGTCTTATCTGAGCTTTCCTCCAATATAGCTGCTAATAAAGACTTGTCTGAAATATCAACGTAGTTAATTACATTGCCTGTATCATCATCTAGTCCTAGATTTACGTTGGTATTAGTTGATGTGTCTAAATTACCAATAATATAAGATCTTCTTTTATCGGCTCTATTATTTAGAACTATCTGTAATGCTTCTTTTCTAGTTTTTCCAGATGGTACTTCAAGACCTGGAATATAATTATTATCTGCATCAGTTCTTGCTATAGCTTCAGCATAAACAACAACAATATTGTTCTGTGTATCTTTTGTAGCTTTTCTTATTTTAAATAATTGAGCTGGTCTGCTATCTGATACTGGGCAACTTATTATATTGCCTCTTATAAGTTGTTTGCTTAAACCTTTCTTATCAAAAATAGGATACTCCAAATCTAATTCAAAATGACCTTCAATATCTTCTGAAACTATAGCTTTTAATGTTTCACTGAGCACCCACTTACAGTGCTTGAAATTACTTTCGTTAGAATCGAATAATTTAATTAATGATTTCAATTTATTATAAGCACCTCCAATTTGGAATGATATCTACCTTAGTAATTCCACCACTCCATGAAATAGTATTATTACCTACAATTAATTTAGGGAACTCTTCACTTTCAAAGAATTCCCCCTTGTTATCTAATATATTTTCCTCAGCACAATCTAATGTAATTGAGTTATCTATGTTTGTTATAGTATAGTTCATACCATTTATAATAAGGGTACTTCTGCCACTTCCGTAGCATGTTATTATTGGTAAACTTTCATAATTACCAGGATTATTAAGAACTGTACCACTTGATGGAATAGGCCTTAATTTTTTACCATTAAGCAGATATCCAAATGGTTGACATTTGAATTTTACTTGAAATGTATACAAATAATTTTGTAATACCTGGCTTATTGGAATAACATTATTAATTCTAGCTTTATAATATCTGTCTGAAAGATTACCGAAAATTACTTCTCCACTGCCTTGTAGCCAATTAGCAATTTCCATAGGATTAGAACCTCGATAATCTGCTTCTACTGTTTTTTCATCGCTTGTAAATCCAGTTACAAATGTTAATGTGCCATCTCTTCCATCAAGTTCTTTTTCTTCAACTCTTTCTGTAGAAATTTGTATAGGTGGAAGGGATATTATTTTCAATCCCATTTTTTCTGCAGTTTTTCCATTCCAAACTAATGTATTATTCAAAAAATATCCCTCCTTAACATCTTTTATTTTTCTTGTATAAGAAACCCAATTCGCTTGAAATACTCTCTATACTTTGGCCATTATCATTATGAAAATGTTCAACATTGAAGTTTATATCACCTTCTCTAATACTACTAGTATTATTTGTAGTATTACCTGCCATAGCACCAGCTAATGCGTACATTTGTTGCTGTTGACCTATAACCATAGCTTTTAAAGTCATCATCTGATTAGAAACTTGATTATAGATTTCGCTTTTAACAGCTGTTACTCTATCATCAATAGCTTTAACAGATTGCATATGGTTTAATATTCCAGCACCTTTACTTACATATGCTACAGGATTATTATTAGTGCTAAGCTCAAATCCTTTTTCATCTACATTGTAAAGTCCATCTTTTCTATTGTATAATGTTCCATTAGCATATCCACTAGATATGGCCATATTAGACTCTTTAGATATAATAGCACCACCAGTAATATTTAACATATCTTCAACGGCATCTTTAATACTTTGCTTCTGACTATTAAGACCATATAATAGACTGTCTGCAAGAGATTGCCCTGCATCCTGCCATAATGGATTATAGCTCTGTAGTAAATCAACTAAGTCAGTACTATTATTTTGAAGTAATAAATATCTGGATTGAGCATTTAGAGAATCTGTTTCTAATAACTTAGAATAATATTCTTCAACCTCGTCTTTTTGTTTTTCATAGCTTTCTTTAGTTGCTTCATATTCTTCTTTAAGAGATTCTTTCTTTTTATTAGATTTTTCCTCTATGTTGTTAATCTGATCTTGTATTTTAGCCTTTTCATCTTCTACATCCCATTCTTTTTGCTTTTCTTCAAGTGCGGCCTTAGCATTTTTAATTTTTAGTGCATAAGCCTTTTTATCTGCTACGCTTGCAGTGTTAGCCATTTTAGTTTCAAGTACTGCTATGTTGTTTTTTGCTTCCTGAATTTCTTTTAATCTATTTTCTTCTTCTACTTCATCTTCTAATAAGTCAATTTCAGCTTCTAATGAAGCCTTTTTCTTTTCAGTAGCACTATCAATACGTTCTATTTTTTTGTTATATCTGGCTTCTTCTGCATCCATTTCTGAATTTATAGCATCTAAAGCTAATGTTTTTTCTTCTTCTAACTTAGCTTTTAATGCATCAACTGTAGCAGATGCAATATTTTTAAGTTTTTCGGATTTTTCTTTTGCAATATTAACTACTTCTTGTGCTGTCTCTTTTCTTTTGTCTATTTCCTTTTGTGCTACTTCTTTTTCTAATTTAAGCTGTTGTTCAAGAGATTCTTTTTCCTTCTCAAGAACTTTTTGTTGAGATTCTATTGATTTCTTAGCACCCTTACTATCAGTTTCGCTTTTTTGATCCTTTAATTCATCAATTTTTGCTTTGACATCCTCAAGTTTATTGTAAACTGCAGAATAATCAGCATCTTCTTCAGCTTTTAAGGTTTTAGTAAAATCAAGTTGATTTTGTGCGTTTTCTATTTCCTGTGCTAAATTAGAAAATGTTCCGCTTGCACTTTTCCATCCAGCAACTAATTGCTCTGCAGCATTTTTAGTTAATTCTGAATAATCTACAGAACTTATTATAGAATGAAATGTGTTTACTATGTTGAAACCTAAATTAGATACAGTATTTATTAATTGGGATGCTGTTAAATCAATACCTGCCTCAATACCAAGTGGGATAAATTTACCAACAAGGTCTCTCATCTTTCTTGATGGTGAATGTATATCTAATGCTGCTTTTGCTTTAGTAAGTAGATTACTACATAGTGATTGGATTTTTGAAAATAAAGAACCTTGTCCACTATCGATACCATTACCAATACCAGCGGTTACATTTTGTCCTACTGCAGACATTCCTTCAGGCATTTTTTGGAGCTCTGTTACTGCTTGTTCTTTTACAGTGCGTGCTTGATTTGGAATTGCATCTAAATCACTATTCACTTGTTTTATTGCCGTATTGGTTTTTACTCCTACATCATCCATGCTTTCACCAATTTGATGCATGGATGTAATTACACCATCAGAATTAAATTCTATCTGTACTGGCATACCATTTAAATTCATTACATTATCAACTGTTTCTCCAGTAGCAGTTGTTACTGACATTAAACTTCCAACTACGGAATCATTAGAATTTATGATTTCACCATTTGCATTTACTGTAGAACTTGACATTGCAGCCATTGCATTTTGAACTTTTAACTTATCAGCCTCATGTTCTTCTCCAAGTTCTTTGACCTTATCTTTAAATTCATCTGTTAAACCACCACAAACGTTTGTAGTTTCAGACCAGGCACCAGTTATTTCGCCTGTACCTTTATCTACTGTAGCATAAAGATTTTCCATATCTCCTGTGGTAGAATTTCGTATTCTATACCATCCAGTTTCGGTTATTGAATTTAGATTATCAAAATTTTCTTGGAATTTTCCCATTCCTTTAATGGCTAATTTGTCTTGTTCACTTAGTAATTCTCCTGTGAAGTTTGAATATTGACCAGCAATTGAAGGTGACTCTGTATCAATAATATTTTTATATTCGTCCCATTCATCCTGATAATTTTTTATAGTATCTTCTTTTTTTTGCTTAAGTAATTCTATTTTTTCCTCTGCAGCTTCTTTATCTGCTCCTGATAACTTAGCAGCGCCCTCTTGAGCCTTTAATATAATCTGATCATATTCATTTTCCTTTTGAATTATCAATTCATTTAATTGAGATTTTTTTTGTACTAATAATTCTGATGCACCTTGAGCATCTAGATTTTTAGCTCTATTATTAAAATCTATTTTTGCATATTCTAGCTCATCATTATTTTCTGCTTGAACTTGAAGTTCAATTTGTTTTATATTAGCATAATATTGTTTTATTGCACTTATTTCATCTTCTGTTAAAGATCTTCCTTCTGTTCTTGCTTGACTATAAATTTTATTGATTTCATCTTGATTCTTTTTTACTTCTTCCGCTTCAGTTTCAAATTCAGCAGTACATAACTCAATAATTGCCTGTTCATTTTTATCTATTATGTTATCATCTGCTAGAAATAAAGAATTCATTTTTTCTTTTGATTCTGATCTTTTATTTTCAATAGTTTCTAAGGCAGTATTTATACATTCCTCAACTCTATTGTTAAATTCATCAGTTTCTGAATCATCCAATATTCCATCAAGATTTATTTCAGATAACTTTACATTAAACTGATGTATTGCATTTGTACTATCTTTAACTTTATCCCTAAAATTGCTGCCTATATTCTCTCCAAATTCCTTATAGACAGCTCCCATTTCTTCTAACTCTTTTCGATTCTTAGTTTCTACACCATTTAAATTTAAAAGTGCTTTTTCTAAAAAACCCATTTCTTCTTCAGATACATTAAATGTATTATTTAATGCTCTTTGTTCTTTATTATATAATGCTACTGCACTACCAATTGCTGCTACAGCGACTAGAATTGGTGTAAATGATGTTAATGATACTATAGTTGACAATCTTCCAAAGGATGATACAAGAGAATGTATTGTATCGATTCCTTTTAAAGCTATGAGTGCAGTGCATATCCCAACAATTGAAGATACTACTAAATCAGCATTGTTACCTATTAAATTCAATGCACTAGCCATAGGAGCTAATATAGCACTTAAACCAGGAATTTCATTTGACAATCCTTTAGCTAATCCAGATAATAACTCTGCACCTGCACTTATAAATTCTTCTGAATTATCCAAGATGCTATTGACTATTTGAATCATAGCTTGTGTTAATCTAGGAGTTAACTCTGGTAGTTTTTCACTTAATCCATCAATTAAATTTATCGCTAATTCAGAACCTATATCTATTACATCCGGTAGTATATCAACAATTCCATCAGCTAGACTTTCAACAATTGAAATTGCACTAGATGATATAGAATTCGAATTATCTTTTAGTCCTTTTATAAAGCTTTTTATAACTTGAACTGAAGCTTTAATAATGGAAGGAGTATATTCTGCAATCCCTATTGCAATTTGAGAAAAGACATCGCCTAATTTATTGACTAAACCTTCAAATCCCTTTTCTTTAAATGCTATTGATAATTCTTCAACCATTCCTCGAGCACTTTTTACTATGTCTGCTATTGGATTATTTATACTTTTATAAAATTCAATTCCTAAGTCAATTGCAGCATTTTTTAACATTTTTAATTGACTTTCCATTGTAGCATAACGTGTTTCAGCTTCTTTAGTTAAAGCAGTATTTTCTTCCCATGCATTATTTGATAATTCTATTGCATTTGTAAAAGTTTCACTTGCGCCACTAGCTCTTAGTAATGCATCACGCATACGAATTTCGGTAATTCCCATACCATCTAAAACACCAATAGCACTTTGTCCATTTTCTTCACATTTACTTAATCCATCTATAAAACTTAATATGGCTCCACTAGCATCTTCTTTAAATGCTTTTTTAAATTCACTTGAACTCATACCAGCAACTTTAGAAAAGTCATTTAGAGATTCTCCACCTTTTTCAGCTGCTAGTTGCATTTTGCTTATAAGTGTACTAAATGCAGAGCCTCCTGCTTCTGCTTCAATACCGACAGAACTAAGAGCAGTAGACAATCCAACAATTTCAGATTCACTCATTCCAACCTGTGAACCTGCACCAGCTAATCTTAATGACATAGCTGTTATTTCAGCTTCTGTTGTAGCAAAATTATTACCACATGCAACTATACTTGAACCAAGTTTATCAAAATCTTCTTGGCTCATACCTGTTATGTTTGCTAATCTTGCTAATTGGGTTGCTGCTTCTTCACTAGATAGATTAGTTGCATCGCCCAACATTACCATAGTTTCTGTAAATCCTTCTATGTTTGCAGTTTTTATTCCCAATTGTCCAGCCGCTTCTGCTACGCCTGCTATTTCTGATGCAGATTCAGGCATGTTTTTAGCCATATTACGTATTGAATTTTCTAATTGTGCAAATTGTTCCTCTGTAGCATCTACAGTCTTTCTTACTCCTGTAAAAGCAGACTCAAATTGAATACCTTCTTTAATAGCTATCGCACCTAAACCAGTCAATGTAGCTCCAGCTCCGGCAATTATTCCAGCCATGGCCTTAGTGCCATTTGCTAATAATGAATTTAATTTAACTTTGATATTTTCAGTAGAAACATTCCAATTTGAAGCTGTTTTATTTGCTTTTTCTTTTGAATCTCTCTCTATTTCAGACCAAGCTTTTTTAAATGCTTCACTAGCACTCATTCCCTGCTTTTTGTATTCAGATGCTAGTTTATCAGCTTGTGATTTTGCACTTTCATTAGCTTTTTTCCATCCTTTTTCTAATCCACTATTGTCTAGATCTGTATCAATAATGACTGTACCATCTGACATTTAAAATTCACCTGCCTTTTTATAACAAAATAAAAAAAGCAGGCATTGGCTAACTACTCCTAATTTAATTAGTGTGTTGCTCTAAGCTCTGTCTTGTTAATATCTAACTTATTTATTTTTTTACACCTAATACATTTGATTTCACCTTTAATATACTCAGCTTTCAATAATAACTGATTACAATTAGTACATCTTACTTCTATTTAAATCACCTTCTTTGTAAAAAGTGCATAATAAAAGCATCTAAATTTAGATGCTTTTATTATGGTATCTATTCATTTATTTCGATTTCACTTATATAAATATGTGGAATGGTTACTAATTTTCCAGCAGTAGACTTATAAGTATATAACCCCATTGATTGACCTTTTATTGTTACATAATCACCCTCTAAAATTCGTTTATCAGTAATTTCAGAGGAATATTCTATATAAGCTATACTATTATATTCACTATCTACTGCAAGTCTTAAATAAATTTCATTTGTTTCCTCCATTACTTGTACAACTTTACCGCTTAATTTTACTTTTTCACCTTCATATTCATCAGGAGTTCTAGCTAATTGTTCATAAGTTATTCCAGTCTCGTATCCAATAGCTTCCTTTTCATTTTTATAATCTATAAAGCTAGATTCTATCACTGATTTTGAATCACTGTATTTAACTTTAAATTCATCATTTAATATATTCCAATTATTAATAAGTTCTACAGCAATTGATCTTTCGTTAGGTGTCATATCTTTATATGATTTTTTATTTTTTAAAATTGAAGAATATTTTTCTTCGTATTTCTTTATTTTATCATCATTTTCTTGTTTTTCCTTTTCTTTCTTTTCGTGCTCGTTTTTTTTAGATTGTTCTACTATTTCATTTTTTGTACTCTCTTCACCCTCAAATTTTTGAAAGCTAGCATAACTAACAATTATTATAATTACAAAAATTAACAAACCTAAGTTTAAGATTGTTTTTTTAGTTTTAGTCATTAATCTATCTCTCCCCTTTTGAACTTTATAGGGATATTATAACATAAAAACTAAATTTTATAGAATTAAACTTAAATCACCACCATTTAATAAAGCATCTTCAATAGCTTTTTGCTTTTCTAGTTCATCTTTATTAATTGTTTCTGGAAGCTTATATATATTTTGCATTCTTTTATAAAAATCTTTCTGATTATTGTCTTTTATACTATTTAAATCCATATTTCTATACCCCATAATTTCAACAATTTTATTGTCACTTTTAAGAGATTTAAACATAGCTTTAAACTTCCACCAATGTAAATAAGGAATATCAATTAAATCGATTCTATATTGATCCAGGAATGCAGAATATATTAGTTCATCATCATATTTAAAAGAATAAATGTCACTTATGCTCTTATTGTTTTCATGAGTTTTATTTTGAAACGCTCTTTCTTCTTCTGGCCTTCCACATGAATAAAGCCACATTATAGCATTTAGAGCGTTATCTTCATTTTCAGGAACTACAGGAAAATACATATTAAGTACTTTATTTCTAGTTTCTATACTATTTATATCTTCATTTAATATTAATTCCTCAAAAAGAATACTCGTCCTAAAGTCTGTATTTATATCAAATATAACATTATCAATACAGACTTTTTGAGGTAACGTATCAGTAAGTAAACTCATTAGTTCTTATTCTTCTTTTTATTAAATTTTCTTCTTTGTTCTCTATTTTGAGGAATCTTTGAATCATAATCATTTAATTTTTTATCTTTATATTTGCTTATTTCTTCAAAAATATAGATTAGTACATCACAGCAATCAACAAAGTTTATTTTTCTATCAGAAAAAATTTCTTTGTGAGCATCTTCACCTAATATACTGTCTATCCCTTTGGAACATAAATCACATAATTGCTTTAGTTTAGCTGTATCGCCATCTTTAGCGTCCTTGCCTTCTTTTTCTACATTAACACATAATGTTTGTATTTTATTAAGTAGTTCTTCTCTAAATTCTACTTCATATTTATTATCCTCTATTTCTAAAATTATCAAGTTTCTTTCTTTAAATTTAAAACCACTCATTATTTTTCTCCTCTCATTTATATAAAAAATTAAGCAACTCTAAATTAATAGAGTTGCTAGTTACTATTTAAATTATACTGTAGCTGAAAAAACAGTAGTAATTCCAGCTTTCTTAGCTTTATTATCAGAATCAACTTCAACTATTACTATTTTATTCCCATCAGTTGCAGTTATATCGCTTGTACCATCCCACGCAGTATAGCCTGTTGTACAAATTTGATTTATAGTTGGTAATGTTGGATTAGCTGCGGTCTTATATTTATAGCTATTTCCACTAACTAATGCTGGTGTAATAGTAATTTTTGTACTTCCTGTAGTAGCTCCTGCTACACTTGTTACTGTTAATGTTTCCAACACATCAATGTCGCCAGGTTCAGTTGAAAATGTTTTTGTGGCAGTATTAAAATATCCTTGAATTGGATCACCAACACAAGATAATGTTCCTGTGTTAACCATGACTTCTCCACCATTACCCTTAGAATCTGAAACAACTGCAGCAACTCTAAACTTTCTTGCTTTAAATAAATTTGATTTATTTTCAACAGGATCATATAAATCTACTCTAACATAGTCAAATTCAGCATCCTGGCCAGTTAAATGATCCCTACCGACTTTATATAGTGCCATACCAGCCTTTCCATCTCTGACCATATCTGTATCATAAGGAAATTCTGTTTGATATCCTTTAACAGTAGTTGTTGCTGTTTTATCATTAATATAAGTTTTTGAATCAGTTTGTGCTCCAACAGTTTCATCTAATGTATTAAATCCTGCACCCATAAAAGCATATTCAGGTGTATCACTTGTCCCTATATTTAAATAGTCTGCTATTTTAAAACGCATTACTTTATCCATATTTTAATCATCTCCTAATTAATTATTTTTTTGAAAATAAGTGAGGCGTATTTGTATTTGATAACGTGCCTTATCTATATCAGTTTGAAATGCATATCCATTAGTAATAGCTTTAATACTTAAAGCTTGTTTTCCCTCCCCTAAATTAGGGAGTATCCCTTGTCTTGAATTATTTTCGAGCCATGTAGCAAAATCATCATAAAAACCTATGTTTTGTATATTCTGAAAGAAATCTTGTCCATAATCTTCTCTTGATGCAAATATAAATACAAATTGTCTTTCAGAGCTCCCATCAATATATGGTTTTATTATTGGCTTAAACACTGCTTCATCAATTGAATATACAGTTGATTCTTTTTCCAGGTTATCTACATTAATTTTTATAACTTCATCCTCAAATTCTTTAAGATAAGGACATGTTTTTATATAATCTCTAACTGCTTCAATTATTGTCATTTACTTCTACCTCCAACAAAATCAGCAACTGATTTTACTATTTCTTGTCCCCTGTCAGCTAACATTCTATTAGTCCATTCTTTACCACGATGACCACCACTAGCACCTTTATTTTCATACCATTGCTTTTTTGCATAAGGTGATTTATAGATTATTTTATCTGGACCTAAAAATTTGTTATCTTTAAGCATTCCAGTATCCATAGGAATATAATCATCAGACAATCTGGCGACTTCGTTAGTAAAGAATTGTTGAGCTTGACCATCTTTTTGAAGATTTCTCTTTAAAGCCATTTTCTGAAAAGAGTCCATTTCTATTTTGAACCCCATAACTATTTTCCCCCGACTTCAAAATGTCGTATACTAGAACTTCCATTATCACAAACTAACACTGAAATAATAGTTGATACATTGTCATAAGATTGTTTTATCTTTTCAATTGGCACATCTTCAGATATTTCGCCTTTAATAATGTAATCATTATTATCAAGAGTAAAATGTTTTTCTTTATCTTCATCTGATAATCTTCTATATTCTTTAGGTCCTATATACTCTTTACCTTCAAAATCCGCATTGAAAGGAATAAAAATATTAATTTGATCAGCACTTACTAATCCTTTATCTATGACATTTATTTTTTGTGATTCCTGCCAGTTTACAGAAGTTATAACTGTTCTTTTATAAACAGTTTTTTCAGTTTCTTTGTTTGTGTAGTGATTATATAAGGTAGCTATACTATTAGTCCTCATTTATATCAACTCCTTTAATGAATCCTTTATATAATAAACCTGTATTAGCTAAATATAATGATGCTGCTTCATATATTTTCTTTTCTTCGCTCATATTAGTAGTTGCTGTGCCTCCTATATAAGTTATAGAATGATTGCCTTCTGATTCTGAAGCTATAACCCCACCATCTGAATTAATTTTGAACATTATGTCCATAGCTTCACAGCAAGCTAATTTGACTTCATCAGGAATGTTATAATCCTCATTATCTTTATCTATGACATACATTTTGGCTATTCTTCCAAAAGTAATGTTATCTATATACGCACTTGCCTTAGTACTAAAACGTAAAAAAGAGTTTTGAGGCACGCTTGCACCACCATAACTCTCTTTATAAAAGCCATAATCTATGTAGTTGTTCATGCCTCATATTCTCCTATTTCTTAGTTTTCTTCTGATCAGCAGCAGAATCTTCACCTGATTTTTTTAGTTCTTCAATCTCAGATTTTAAACTTTCATTTTCTTTTTGTAACTTAATTAATTGAGCTTTAACATTTTCATTTTCTGCTTTGATAGTTATATTCTCTGTTTTTAAATCTCCAAAAGTTGTCGCTTCTCCTTGCTGAATGATATTCCCTTTTTTATCTATTTTACTGTACCCCATTCCTAAAAATTGAGGTAATGCCTGTTCTGAAATAGTAAGTTGCTTATTTCCTCTTTGTACTGATATCATTACCATTCCTCCTTACTACGCATCAGCTTCTTGCAAGAACTGAATTGCATCAGCTTTTTTATTTAAGATAAATATATCCTCGAATGATTCTTCATAGTAGTAGTATTTACCTTCTGTTTTTGCACATGGATCATCTAGTTCTGAGAAAGTATAGTTAACTGGTGTCATTACCGCAACCGGGTGAATTAATAACATTTGAATTTGTTTAGCACCAATACCTGCTGCCCATCCTGTTGTAAAATCATAAACAGTTTTCATAAGATCTGACGGAACCGCAACAATTTCAACTTCATCTAATCTTAATACATTTCTGTTTACTGCACCATTTCCAGATTGAACATCTAATGATCTCTGAATTTTTTCAGCATTTTTAATAAGTGTTTTTACTCCTGGAGTAACGTAAAGGATTCTACCTTGCACTGGTACTCTTGCTTCGTCCATCTTCTGCATCATGGTATCAAATTGTTCTAATACATTGGCTGTAGTTAGAGCAATCTTAATTGGAGTTTTACTTTGTCCTATCCAATCAGCATAAATCTTTGAAATAGTGTAAGCATCCATTTCAGGGAACTTCTGCTCTTCATTATACACCTTAGTAATATTAGATATTGAAGCAACTTGATTTGTTTGGTCGATATCTGCTGGATGAACTAGAGTACTCCATTTTCTTTGATTTGTAAGTACCTTTGTTTCCCAGTTATTGTTGTAATTTCTTGCTGGTGTTGCAATAGAGTCTCTATTGGCATCAGTTCTACCAGTTGTACTTAATACTGGAATTTTGATTGTGTCTGCTCCTGTTATTTTATACAGTGAGTTATTTGTTGTATTGTACAATGCTCCAAAGTATAAAACGTATGGAAATTGTTGTGATAAAGCTTGTGAATACTGTGTTGCATAATTTAAATTGGCCATATTATATTCCCTTCTTCCTTTTTATTGTTTTTATTGTTGTACTTTAGGTCTAACTCCTGTGAAATTAAAATTAAAGCCATTTGAAGTATCTATTGGTTGTTGATTATTTGAACTCTTTACCCATGTAGGCATTTGCTCTTGATTTTCTTCATCTTGAATGAACAAAGCCTTATGTTGCTCCTGATAATCTCTCATATAATCATCTGCACCTAAGAATTTACCTTCCTCAAGTTTGAATTCTTTAGATTTAAAATGATTGAGAACTGTTTCTTTAACTACATCATCAACAAATTTAAAGTTGCTCATATAGTTGTTTACAGCATATTCATAATCTTTTGCCTTTATATCAGCTTCAAATTGTTCTTTAATCTTTTGTGCTTCAGCTTGTGAAGCTTCATATTTAGTTTTCCATTCTTCAGCACCTGCTTTAATGTTCTCAATATCCATTCCTTTAAATTTTTCGATTTGAGAATTGGCTTCATCTAATGTTTTCTTATTTGTTGAAAGTTCAGAATTTAGATTTTCTATCTTTGAATTTAGATTTTCAACTTCTTTCTTTTGCTTTTCTATATCAGCACCATTTAAACTCATAATAGAATCTATAATAGAATCTAAATTGTCTGATATATTCCCATCTCCTAAAAGATTTTTAATTTCTTCTCTTTTCATTTTCATTCCTCCAATACTACGATTTTTTACGAGTTTTCTTCTCTATATTTTTGTAATGTTTTTTAGTTTTACGTCATTACGGACAAAAATATAAAGCCTTATTTAAAAAGACTTTTATTTGCATATTTATTCAATAATTTGTGCATAAAACAAAAAATATACATAAATTATACTGCTTATTTTCTTGTATAATATTCATTCTAATATAAAATGCCTTCAAAGCTAGATATTTCGGCATTTTATTACTTGAAAGAATTTCGGGAAATTATATCATTTCCCGAAATTAATATTAATTATTAATAAATAGATAGTTACTAGAAAATCAACTTATACTTGTACCAATAAATATCAAATCCATTATCAATACAGAAATGGTATGTCTTGATATCTTTTGCAAATTCTCTTTCATATCCATACTTAAGAATTCTTTTTTCATCATCAGATAGTTGTTTATCCTCATCTATTTTCTTTCGTATTCCCTCTAAAGTATCAGATGTATATCTGTTTTTTCTTCCATCACAACAGCCCCAGTCTATCTCATACTTAAATCTATCTTTCTTAAACATTATTTAACACCTTTCCATGCAGTCTGCAATAAAAACCCTAAATGGTTCCAAACTTGATTTTTAATTCTTTCCTTGCATATTTCAGCACCTATTTTTTCATCATAGTTTGCAGGATCTACGCAAGCAGATGATTCAACAATAG
>ERZ781272.559-NODE-559-length-22431-cov-4.060422_pt1 | contig 22431 bp, 23 predicted proteins | sample MGYA00375850_ERZ781272 | MGnify/ENA primary metagenome ERZ781272 (study PRJEB29790, sample SAMN06051246) | human gut metagenome | host: Homo sapiens | place: USA: Cincinnati, Ohio | collected 2013-06-21 | study: EMG produced TPA metagenomics assembly of the Gut...
GATTTATTCATTATACCCTCTCTTAAAAGTTGTCTCAGGAATCAGCTTACATCCAATATGTTGATTAGTAACTATCAGAACGACAGTGGGGACCAGCTACGTCCGTACGAGTCACGGACGTATCTGATAAATTAGAAAAATTCACGGAGGTGGCTATTGTGTTCTCTTTTTTAAAGAAGAATACAGCTCAGGTTGTTGCACCAGCAACGGGACAGTTGATTCCAATCGATCAGGTTGAAGATGAGGTCTTTTCAAATAAGATGATGGGCGATGGCTTTGCCGTGAGACCAACAGAATGCGGAGTCTTCGCCCCTTTAGCTGGGAAGATCACGACTGTTTTCCCTACCAAACACGCAATCGGGATCACAACCGAACACGGACTTGAGGTTTTAGTTCACATGGGGTTAGATACCGTTGAGTTAAAGGGCGACCCGTTCACGGTCTACGTCAAGCTCAATGATGAAGTAAAACCGGGCGATCAGCTCGCAGATATGGATCTACAGAAGGTTGCCGCTGGCGGAAAGACAAACACAATCGTCGTCGTTTATACGAATATGGATAAGCTAGAAGATATTCCAATTGTCCCAACTGCAGAAGTGAGCCATGGAGACGAAGTTGAGAAATTAAAATATACGAAGTAATTGGCACTGACTCTATGGCTCCTATGCTGTAATTACGGACAAAAATAGTTTGTGCGATAATTGACAGATGAGGAATATTTTATGACCAATACAGCTATTCGCTACACCCCCGAATTTAAGCAAACCTTGATTGATCTTCATGAAAAAGGACACTCATTCAAAGAACTACATGAAGAATACGGTCCTTCCTTAGACACTATTCGCAAATGGGTTCAGGCGGCCACTGTCATTGCCATTGATCATCAAGGTACTGCTGTGACCAACGAACAGTTCAAGCAACTTCAAAAAGAAAATCGCCGTTTGAGGGAAGAACTCGATATTTTAAAACGAGCGGCGGTGTTGCTGGCAAAGCGTTGGCGCTGGTCCGCGTCAAGTAGACAGGTAAAATAATTAAAGTGCCTATGCAGTTTTCTTTACGGCATGATTCCGGTATGTCATCGGGGTCATGCCGTTTAGTGTTTCTTGGCGGCGTTCGTTGTTATACCAGTTGATTGCCGCCTCAATACGCTTCATCATTTCTAGTTCCGATAAGCAGTGCTCAAAGGAAAATCTCTCGATCTTGAGGTGACTCCACAAGCTCTCCATCGGGCTGTTATCACCTGGTGTCCCGGGTCGTGACATGCTGTGCGTGATACCTTCGCCCGCCAGGAACGTGTTATAGGTGCTACTTGTATAAGCCGTGCCCTGATCACTGTGTACGGTATCAGGCTTGATACCATCGTTATTCTCGATGGCCAGTTTCATTGTTTTAGTAGCCAAATCAGCCGTCTCTGTCGGTGCTACGCACCAAGCAATCACGCTGTGGTCATGAAGATCCTTTACGGCGCTTAGCCGTAGCCTCTGTTTGTTGTCCTTGCCGTAGGTGATCTCTGAGCAGTCGGTCACCCAGACTACGTTAGGAGCGACTGGGTGGAAGGCGTGCCCCATGTTGACGGTGTAGAGCTTATTGACGAGGAGAAACGCCTTCTTCTCCACTTGACGGTCACGCTTTGCCACACGAATGGAGGCGCGGATACCTGCCAACCGCATGATTCGGCGAACTCGGCCGTGACTCACGTGGTATTGCGTCTCCGCGTTGATGTACGTCATGAGCCGTTTAACGCCGAAGACGTAGTGATTCTTCTCTTCGAGCTCAATGATGTAGTCCCGGATGGCCTGATTCTCCTGCTCATGGACGGTCACTTTACGATGTGTCCACTTGTAGTAGGCTGCTCTTGAGACGCCCATCATCCGGCAAGCCTTGCTAATACCGTAGAGCTTGCCTGCGTCTGGGTTCACTTCTTGTGCAAGTTGTTGAATGGTCTGATATTGTTCGTCTGACCGGCATTCCTTCTTTCCAATTCCTGGAGTTTTTTTAGTACTGCCGCCTCCGTTGACACATGGACCAGTCGCGCTTGTAGTCGCTTATTTTCGAGCTTCAGACGCTCGATCTCAGTCAGTTGCCCATTGTCTTTCTTGGCCTTGCCACGCCGATCTTCCAAGGCAGATTCGCCGCCTTGCTTGAACTTCTTGACCCAGGCGTATACCTGCCCGTAGGAGATCTTGAATTGCTGCATCGCTGCGCCGTAGTTGTAGTCATTGGCAATGGTCCATTGTGCAATCTCGATACGTTCAATCTGTGTGGTTTTGCGTCCGTCCTTCATTGGTCTGGCCCTCCCAGTGGTTTGTAATGGTTGACCACTAGTATACAGGGAAACCCACCGAACAATAACGCTATTGTCGGGGATACCATATTCTCGGGCTAGTACTGGGTACGATGTATGCCCCGCAAGATATTTCTGAACAATCTCTAATTTGAACTCCTCAGCATACTTCTGATGAACGCTTCTGGGTTTGAGGCCGTCTACACCGGTTGCTTCAAAGCGTTCAAGCCATTGTCGAACCTGATTATGCCTAACACCATATTCTCGCTGGACAGCCCAAGGTGCCCAGCCACCCTCACGAACCAGACCAATATAGAATAATTTCTCCTCCAGCGTGTATCTGGAACCCTTTCGGCCCATATAAAAACTCCTCCCTAGGAAGACAAGCTTTAATTATTTGCTTGTCTACCCAAGAAGGAGTATATCCGTTGATTCATAGCGGCCGAAAGGCCGCTCTTTTTATGATTCAAGATCAATTGAGCCGGGGGCACCGCATCACAGTTATTCTCCGAGCGTTACGGATCCCTTCGAGTACCTACTATGACTGGTTAAAGTGGCATCCTAAGTCACGAAATCGCCGCCGAATTAAGCTTAAAGAGCTGGTTCAGGTTCTTTGGCAACGTCGAAAATTTTACGGATACGTGCGGATTGCTAAACGCATTCGTAAATTACTTAAATGCCGCTTAAGTGACCGCACGATTTGGAAAGTCATGCGTGAATTGGGGATTCAATCGACAATGTATCGTAAACGCTCTAAAAAGCCTACCACAACCACTGACATGCCACAAAAACCTAATTTAATGCGACACCTAGCTGACTTGTCTGAGGTCGTGACCACCGATATCACCTATATTCAACTGATCAACCAAAAATGGGTTTACCTTGCAACAGCGTATGATCCAAAAGCGAGAAAAGTCTTAGCTTGGCAAGTGGGTCAACAGATGACACAAGACCTCGCGGTCGCACCGATTCAAGCGTTAATTCACCAAGGTTATACTTTTAAGATGGTGCATAGCGATACGGGTAGTCAATATACCAGTCGTTTATTTGAGACAACATTGACAGATGCGCACCTGCGTCACTCATATTCGCGCAAAGGCAAACCGGCTGATAACGGGCGGATCGAAGCCTACCATTCGCTATTGAAACGAGAATGGGTCCGGCTGGATCAGATCAACTATGAATCAATTCTAGACGTCACTGAATCCATTGCTCGTTACAACACCTTCTACAATCATGATCGCGAGACCAACGGTCGCGGTGCTTGCAAAAGAAAGTCAGCAGCTGCATAAGTAACCTTTCAATAGGCGCACAGCCCTGGGGAAAGACCAGATGCCAGGGCTTGTTTGTAGTGTCTCTTGCACGTTAAACAAGATTAAACGCTGATAAAAGATCTGATAATGCGTGAATTTAAGTGACAACCATACGCATTCGGCAGAACCGGACAATTTTTGTCCGGACCATTGACATTCTTGCCCTTTGTCAGGTTACTAAGGAACGACCCTCAACATTGGTGCGTCGGTTGATTGCTACTGAGAAAAGACTTTATGATTGAGGCTTTTTACCGTCCTACAATTCAAAAATTGAAAAGTGAGGAGAGATTAAGGTGTTGTGGCTGATTCTCAAATGCAGTTTCTGGATATTACTAGGCTTTATCTTTTTGTGTGAGCTTACAACTATTCGGATTAGCGGATTGTGTTCTCGTGAAGAGGAACGACAGGAAGCTCTTGAAAAACATCGTCAACAAGCAAAAAGCGCGCCCTAGGGCGCGTTTTTATTAGGTATTAACGTACCTCCATTTTACCAAAGTTGTGCTCTGCTACGCAATTTAATGGTGTGTCACGGGACAACAAATGCCGCTACTGGGAATCGTGGTTCGATTCCACGAGGCGGCCTTGGCTAATGCCAAAATAATGAACGCCAAATGCCAGCTAATTGCAGGTGTTTTTTGCGTTAAAGAAAGGAGACTGAACATGGCTGAACCTGTAGGTATTTGGTTACATGATCGCAATTTGAAGTTGATTTCGAAAGATCATGATGCTCTTTCTTATCGAGTCCGAGCTTCATGGGTTAAGGATCATGCTGATTATCCAATTAAGCCTGGTATGACGGTGGTGATTGGCAATATTAAGCCGCCTAACCAGCTGAAAAATGTTTTGGTTCTAAAGGTGGTGTCAGCTGAATTAAAAAAAGACGGCAGTCTAGTGATTAGCGGAGAACGCATTAAGTCCGTCCCAAAAAACTTGATATAAGAGGTGATCATATGTTCAATTTGGTTCTTCAAACAAAAGACATCAAGGAAGCTAAGCGGCACAATGGTCTTCTTGAAATCAGATTCCCACCCCCAAAGGAGAAGGCATTGATGTTGAAGTTGCGTCATGCGGTGCTAAGCATCGAGACTGGTTGGCCTATTCTGCCAGATACAACTTGTATTGGTGAGATCGTGCGGGTGTTACCAAGCAAAGAGCGCGTGATCGTGGCTTATGTTCGCCCTCAGAACGAGTTTAAGCGATTTGTTGAAGCATATTAATGCGGAAAAAGGAGGATTCATTCATGGCAAACAACAAAAAGAAAACAGCAGCAATCTTGCTGATAAGTGCGATTGTCTTGGGAGGCGGCGGCTATACGGCTTATCAGTTAAACGCTGCCCCCGCTTCGCAATCAGTCAAGAAAAGTAGCACTCCATCTAAGCAATGGCGGACGCCGTCAAAAAAGGTCGAGCAAAAACAGAAGAACACAAAACCTTCCTCTAACAAACCCGATCAGACCATAAAAGATGCCCTGGCTCCGGATCTGCCGAATAGCGATAAAAGTGATCAAACAGTAGTCGCCTTTCCTTTCAGTAAAAATGATTTGAGCAAACAGCTTGAGTCGAGTAATAGTCAAAGCCTTATTTCGTTGGCAGATCAGGCAACAGCGGAACAGAACACGCCAAAAGCGGCAGACAATACAGGAACAACGCCTGAACCTAAACCGTTAACAGATAAACAGACGACTGATACCAAGACGACGCCATCGGTGGACCCTAGTCCAACACCAAATCCAGCGCCGGAACCAATACCAGAGCCAAACCCGACGCCAGATCCGAATCCAACGCCAACACCAGAGCCAAACCCAACGCCAGATCCGAATCCAACACCAGAGCCAAACCCAACGCCAACACCAGAGCCAAACCCAATGCCAGATCCGAATCCAACACCAGCACCAGTTGACCAAGCCCCGACTATATCCTTTGCTGATGACCTGCATCTGCATTTAGGTCAAAAATCCTTCAATTTAATGGACGGTGTAAGTGCTCATGATGTAGAAGATGGTGATTTGACCAACAAGGTTGTGTATGGCAGCACTGTGGACGTTAATACGGAGGGGACTTATCAAGTGACCTACCAAGTGACAGACAGCGCAGGGCACAAAACGAGTGCTACGCGTGATGTTGTCGTGACTAATGACGCTCCCGTTATTCATGTCTCGGGGAACAATCAAACTGAAGTTGGTCATGCCTTTGATCCGTTACAAGGTGTTACGGCTGATGATTATCAAGATGGTGACCTCACAACGGAAATCAAGGTTGCAGGAGACGTTGATACCAGCAAACTTGGTGATTACGAACTAATTTATACCGTCACTGATAAGAATGGTGCTGTGACAACGCTGAAACGTTCAGTTACGGTGTTTGCCACGGCACCGACACTTGATGTGTCGAAGGTTCCAACGGAACTCAAGGTGGGAGACCAGTTTAACCCGAAGGCCAATGTCACAGCGGTTAGTCCTTATGGCGATGTGATTGTGGCTGTAGATGGATCAGTTGACACCAGCAAGCCTGGTAGCTATGAGCTTGCTTATACAGCCACTGACAAGTTTGGACAGAAGACCGTCAAGGAAGTAACTATCAACGTTGTGGCTGACAAGCCAACCCTTGATCTGTCTAAAGTACCGACAAAACTCAAAGTTGGCGATCACTTTGATCCAAAGGCTAGTGTTACGGCTACCAGTTCTTATGGCGATGTCACTGTTGATGTCGAAGGTTCGGTTGATACCAGTAAACCTGGCAGCTATGTGCTGACTTATACTGTGACGGATAAATTCGGCCAAACAACAACGCAAAATTTGACCGTAACAGTCAGTGAAACGGTCTAAAAAGGGTAGGTGAATCAAATGGACAACCAAGCAGCAGAGTATGTTCTACGGTTAAGCACCTTGTCCGCGCAAGCGCTCCTTAAAGCACTGGCCGTCAAGTTGCCAAGTAAAGCAATGGATATGAGCAAACAAGCAATCCATCATCAGCGAACGACTGGTAAACAAAACATTGCGGAATTGCAAAAAAAGGGTGCGCTAGAACACGTGGATATTAGTAAAACCGATCTGCGCGCGCTCGGAAAGAAGTTTAAAAAGTATCACGTTGACTTTTCTATCCGCCGAGACAAGGAAACGGGCATGTACCATGTCTTTTTTAAGGGTGCTGATGTAGACCGAGTTCAACTTGTTTTGCAGAAGGTTGTTAAGGACTTTGACAAAACACCCGAACACGGCCAAACGCTTCAAGAAAAGATTGAAAAGGCTAAAGTGACCGCAAAGGAACGCAATCAAAAAGAGAAAAAGCCGCGACAGCGTAGCAAGGAACGTGAGCGCTGATGGACAAAGAAAAAGCGAAAAACCTAGTCTGGAATTTCGGCCTTGTGGCTATTGGTAGTTCTGCGGTATATATCGTTGGCAGTGGTTTAACGCGAGCCGTCTATAACGTCCAGGACAAAGACGCTAAGTCTATACTCGACAAAATACTGTACGTGTCTAACAATCTTGGCAAGGTTTCTTGGTGGCCGCCGACTTTCAATGGCAAATCATTCCTAGGTGGTCTTATTCTACTGGCAGTTGTAGCGCTGGTAGTTTTATATGCCTTGACCAATAAGAAAAATTATCGACCAGGTGAGGAACACGGGAGCGCAAGATGGGGGACTCATAAGGATATTCTTCCATTTGAGGATACCAAAAACCCAGATAACAACCTGATTATGACGGCCACGGAAAAGCTGTATTTGAATGACTTGGATCATAAACGGCCAATGAGACTGCAGCGAAATCAGTTTGTGACGGTCATCGGGGGTGCTGGTTCTGGTAAAACCAGAACCGTTGTCGTACCTAATCTATTGCAGCGCTCCAGCTCCTATGTTGTTACTGATACAAAAGGACAGACGCTTAGATGGGTGGGTAACTTTTTTGAGAAGTCTGGCTATCAGATTAAGGTCTTTGATTTGGTGACTCGCAAACACACTGATCATTTTAATGTATTCGCTTATATCAACAATGAGGATGACGTCATTGAAGTTGTGAATGCGATCATGCAAAACACAACCTCACCGCAAAGTAAAAGCGATCCGTTCTTTGATAAAGGCGAGAAGGCCTTGATGCAAGCCTTGTTTGATTATTTACGTTTAGAAGCTGGCAACCCTGACAACCGTGTGGTTGCAAACGTACCCAATGTTTTGGACTTAGTCAGAGCAGCAACAATTGAGGAGGACGCTGGCGGGAACACAACGCCACTTGACTTAATATTTGAAGAATTCAAAAAGGACTTCCCGGATGCGTTTGGGCTTAAACAATATGGTATCTTCAAACTCGCACCAGCCAAAACAGCCATGAGTATCGTCATTTCCCTTGGTGTTCGTTTAGCACCGTTTGATGTGCCTAGTATTATTGATATTACTAGTGACGATACATTAGAACTTGAAAAATTGGGAGATGAGAAACGGATTCTGTTTTTGATCCTACCTGATCAAAGTGAAACGTTTAATTTCTTGGTCAGCTTGGTTTACCAAACATTGTTTACTACTTTGGTAGAACATGCTGACCATCAGGTAAACGGCCGACTTAATGAAACAGTCGTTTGTTGGCAGGATGAGTTTGCAAACAGTGGACAGATTCCGCAATTTGACAAGCGTATCAACACCTTGCGTTCACGGGGTATTTTCTGCGTGGCAATCGTGCAGGAACTCAGCCAGCTCAAAGAACGCTATCCGAAGTCATACCAGGCGATTCTTGGTGCTTCGGATTCACTGCTGTATCTTGGCGGACACGACAGTGAAACCGCTCAGTACATTTCCCAAATCCTTGGTAAAGGGACGATAGACGTTCAACGTTATGGTGAATCCAAAGGCAATAATGGTTCATTCAACCAAAACTACGACAAAATCGCGCGTGATTTGTTAGCGCCTGATGAAGTCGATCGAATCGGCGGCGACCAGAGTATTTACATGCTCAGAGGTGTGCCGCCATTTTTGTCGCAAAAATACCAGTTGGAAAAACACCCACGGTATAAAGAACTTCAAATGGATCACTCAGACTATGTCTATCAGCCTCAACTTAAAATCGAGAACAACAAAGGAGGTGAGGTAGAAACAGAAGAATCCAAAGCAGAGTCAGATTTCCTGGCTAATATCAGTCAAGAGGAAACCAAGAATGATGCGGTCAAGGAGAAGGAACCCGAAGCGGATTCGGATATCCTAGCTGATGTCAATCTATTAGACACGTTTCGATAAAAAAGGAGGAACAACACATGAACGTTTTATCTCAAGCTATTTCTTTAATGTCAAAATTTGCTATTGCAGGTGGTTCTATTTACGCCGCTTGGGGCTTGGTTGGTCTTGGTGGTGCTTTGAAGGATCACAATGGGCCTGGTATTCAAAGCGGTATCTGGACGATTGCAGGTGGCGGTTTAATCATTGCTGCTGGAGCATTGTTCAACTCTATTTCACTAACGTGATGTGAGGAGGCGGAACCGCGTGGATAATACGATCAAGGGATTTATTAAGTTTATCTTGAACTCCGTTTCTGGTTCCGCAAAGGCTAACGGCATTACCGAAACGTTGGCAGGGTGGAGCAAGGACTTATACGGATTCGCAACAACGATCCAGACTAATGTGATGATGCCGGTCGGATATATGATTCTGGCGTTGTTTGCGTTGCTAGAACTATATCGAATTTCGGAACAAGTAGAAGCTATGGGAGGTGGATCAGATGCAGGGGTCAGGCTGATTTCAGCCGCCTTAGTGAAGGTGGCTTTTTGTAAGATTGCAATGGATAGCATGAATTTATTCATGAATGCCATTATGCAAGTGAGTATCACGCTATCACAGGATATCGGTAAGTTAGTGAATTCTGGACATATGGGCACCATTATTAGCGTTGATGATATTTATAGTCCCTTAGTAAAAGAAGGTTTTTGGACGAAGCTGATGATCATGGTGCTTCTTCTTTTTGTCATGCTCATTACCATGCTTGCCACAGTCTTAGTTAATGTTGTTGTCACCGGCCGGTTTTTACAGATGTATGTGTTTTTGGCTGTGTCACCTATTCCAATTGCAACCATGCCCCATCATGAGTTTTCAGGGATTGCTAAAAACTTCTTCAAGAGCTTCATGGCAGTATCCATACAAGGAACCCTCATTTATATGGTGCAGCTGTTCTATCCATTCCTCATGAAAACAGCATTTGCGAATGTCGATAAAAGTGGCGTCCTTCCATTAATAGCATCATTGATGGGATTTTCAATTCTACTAATTTTTGCGGTCTTCCAAACAAACTCATGGGCGAAGTCGCTGACAACAGCAATGTAGGAAAGGAGTGAGTAACAGTGGCTTTACGCGTGAGAGTACCCAAAGAAATCAAGACCTACAAAGAACGTATCATAGGCACAATGGATTTGCGGCAACTAATCTGTGCCACGATCGCATTCATCTATTCAGCGGGCATTATCTATTTCCTGGTCTGGAAGTTGCACTGGTCAATGGATAGTGCCGGTAATGTGCTAATCCCATTGGATATGCCAGTGTTGGCATTTGGCTGGATCAGGCCAAAAGGAATGCCATTAGAAAAGTATATCGGCATCATCTTGCATTACCAACAAATGAACGGGCTAAGAATTTATGAAAATCGAAGGGAGGTTAGCCTTCATGTTCACAAGAACCGAGGAAAGATCACAGAATACAAAGAAGACAGGCCATAGTAAAGCCTTGAAGTTGTTACAACGCCACAAAAAGGAACGTGGCAAGCAAGAGCGGAAAAATGCACCATCAAGAGCAACTCAAGACAGTTTAGCTTATCGTGCCATGTATGAAGACGGCCTCTGTGAAGTGGCACCAGGTGTTTTTTCTAAGAGTGTTGCGATCTCCGATATTAACTATCAAATTAGCGATCGCGACCATCAAAGTGACATCTTTAGCAAATATGCAGAGTTTCTTAATGGCTTTGACAGTGAATCGACTGTTCAGATTAACATCATCAATAGGCGAAAGGACATTCGCCAGTTCATGCAGGAGACGTCCTTCAAGCATCGACCTGATGATCTCAACGCGCTCCGTGATGAGATGAACCACATCATGCGAGAAAGAGTTGAAAGCGGCAATACGAGTCTCCTAAAGGAGAAGTACGTAACCTTTACGCAACATGCTGATGATCGACAACGTGCTAAAACCAGTTTGAATCAACTACAAGCGAATGTGGTTACCAGTTTTCATCAAATGGGATCAACAGCGCGTCCGTTGAATGGTTTGCGCCGACTCCAACTTGCTAATGCCACATTGAGACCTGGCAGTGTGTTGCATTTTGACTATGACGATCTCAAATACAGTGGCTTGACGACACACTCAGTAATTGCACCAACCAGCTTCAATTTCAAACACGCAAAGAATCGTTTTACAATGGGCGACCAAGTTGCACAAGTGTTGTACTTGCGAGATTATCCACCCGAAATCAGCGATCGTCTGATTACTGATTTAACGGATATTATGGCGGACTTGGAGATTGCCATTCAAATTCACCCTATCGATCCAGTAAAAGGCATGAAGATGGTGCAGACGAAGAAAGGCTTTATGCAGAAGCAGAAAGCTGATGAGCAGCAGAAGGCGATGAAAGCGGGGTATGATCCTGATATTCTACCGGAGAACCTGACGCACAGCCTTGATGAAGCTGAGGACTTGCTCCAACAGATGCAAGACGATAACCAGCAACTCTTTGACGTGACATTCCTCGTCATGGCACAGGGAAAGACCGATCAACAGCTTGATGAGATTATCGAGCAAGTTAAAGCGGCTGGTCGTAGACATAGCTGCGAATTTGCAAATCTCGATTATCTCCAAGAACAAGCCCTTAATTCTGTGCTCATGTGGGGACAAAATTATGTACCAGTATCGCGGACACTGACAACCTCAGCGGCCGCTATTTTTATACCATTTACTGCTCAAGAGCTAAGTGACAGTAGCGGTTTAGTTTATGGCGTCAATCAAGTTACGCAAAACCTGGTGACTGCGGATCGTCGGAACTTGAAAGCTGGTAACGGCATGATCTTAGGCCGTCCTGGTGCTGGTAAGTCATTTGCCAGCAAGCAGGAAATGCTGTCCGTACGGTTACGTGATGCTGACTCCGAAGTATTGATTATTGATCCAGAGCGTGAGTATTCAGCGGTTGCGCAAGCGCTAGGTGGCGAAGTCATACCGATCTCCCAACGTGCCGCAGCGCATATCAATCCAATGGAAATCAATGAAGATTACGGTGACGATGAAGACCCTGTCATTTTCAAAACAGACTTCATTTTGTCTATGTGCGACATGCTACTCGGTGGCAAAAACGGTCTGTCAGCTGAGCGCCGGACTTTGATTGATCGTGCTTGTCGTTTAACGTATCAACGCTATTTTGAGCAGCATACAGCGATGCCGACAATGGTTGATCTATCAAATACCCTTAAACAACAGCCCGAAGAAGAAGGAAAGCAAATTGCCCTTGAGCTTGAGCCGTATATTGAAGGGTCGTTGTCTGTTTTTGCGCATCAAACGAACGTAGACAACGACAATTCAGTGGTTGTCTATGACGTCAAGGATTTAGGTAAGAACCTACGGTCAATGGGTATGTTGATTGTGCTTGACCAGATTTGGAACCGAATTACTAAGAATCGGAACTCAGGCAAACGAACGTGGATTTACGTTGACGAAATGCAGCTGCTCTTGAGCAGTGAATTTGCATCTAACTACTTCTTTGAATTGTGGTCGCGTGCCCGTAAATGGGGCGCGTTGCCTACTGGGATTACGCAAAACGTTGAAACCTTGCTACTGAGTGATAATGCCCGCCGCATGTTGTCTAACAGTGAATTTGTGCTTTTGCTTGACCAAGCTGCCAATGACCGCGATCAGCTCACAGAAATGCTGCATCTGTCTGAACAGGAGGAAGGCTATATCACCAATGCCGACTCTGGTCATGGCTTGATGATTGCGGGTGACGCAGTGATTCCATTTGAGAATGACTTTCCGAAAAAGACCAAGCTTTATAAGATTATGTCCACGAAACCAGAGGACATGGAGCAATATATTTCCCGCAAGAAACTGCATGAGGATGGGGGCGAGGTGAGTGGCGAATAATTGGAAAGACATGCTGCTTGATAAGCAGCATCATGACCCTAAAGACGCTTTAGTCAGTAGTGATCCGAGCCGGTTTAAGAAAGCCTTGCGCGGTAACAAATATCGCATACAAGGCGTTGGCGGCTTTGGTGGCAAACGTTTTGTCCGAAAAAAAGGGCAGTTTAGGCGTGGCCTTTTAGCACAAAACGCTAAGCATAAAAAGAAACAGGCTAGTTGGGTCAAACGTTTTCGGCACCGTAGTAGAGAAGCGCTTCAACATGGCGCGATTGAAACGGCTAAGAAGAGCACTGTACTGGCAGCTACCAATGGTCAGAAAAGTGAAGAGCAAAACGATCCAACCTACCAAACGTTGTCAAAGACAACGCAAGGAGGGAGCCGCTTAAAAGCCCGGTTGAAGCGCCATAGGAATCGTAAAGGCAAGCGACTAGCAAAAAAGTTAGGTAAGCCAGTTCAAACTTCATACAGCCGTAAATCGGTCAGAAAAATGATGAAGCAGCGTGCTTTAAAGGGTGCTACCTTCTCGTGGCGTCATCCTATTAGTTCAATCAGGCATCTGTTAAAGGCCATTCTGATGCTACCAGTCGTGATCAAGTCGATGGCTATTCTCCTATTAGTGGGACTTGTGTTTGGTCTGATCGCCTTGATGAGTTCCATGTTTGGCTGGTTGGTGCCTACGATGTCGACGACAGCCGATTCTAAGCCCTTAACTGACGCCTACAGTTACATTACGAAGTTGGACACTGATGCCACTAAGAAGGTCATTGACAGTATGGCTAACACGGACGGAAACGGACGTTCACTGATTATCAATGGTCAGGAAGCAACAACAGATGGGATTGAACTAATCTCGGACTTTGACCGTGAGTTGGCCTACTTGTCGATTAAATATGATGACTTTACAGTAGACGATGCGTTCAAACAAAAGATAAAAAAATTACATGATCAAATGATGTCGGTCACAGTTGATTCAAAAACTGTGACCGTCAATTTGTCTAGCTTTGATGAGTGGGAGAAGAACCATCCTAAAGTACTCTCACAAGATGATAAAGATCGGCTAGATGCAATGGGTCAAGTGGGTCAATATCGAACGCAAGAGATTCTAGGATCGCCCTTTGAAGATCAGAATGCAACAATCATGGTCAACGACCGGTACGCCTGGCGAATGCGTGGCGGACAAAAGAACATGTCTAATCACATTCGGATTTCAAGCGAGACTGGAAAAAAGATTGTGGCCGTGATGTCCGGCACAGTGACTGCCTGTTTAAATGGAAGTGTGACGATCGCAACTGATGGTAAACGAACCGTGACCGGTGGGCTCAAAGCCGTGACGGTTAAACCAAACCAGGAAATCAAGAAAGGAGATCAAATCGGAATTAGCGAAAAGAACATCACTCTTCAGCTTATCAAAATCACGCAGCAGAGCGCTCCTGACGAGTCTTCATCAAGGTCATCATTGTCAAGCACCTCAGAAAGCGTCTCTCAGGCACCAGGTTTATCTTCAAAAAACTCTTCCTCCGCTTTCAGTTCAACCGTTGCGGCAAGTTCAGCACCTTTGCCACCCGTTGAGGAAGAATTAAATCCTGCCTTTGCTTTACCAAATGTGAAATACACGTATGCGACTACCTATGGACTAGTTACAAGTGGAGGCGATTTAACTGGTCAGGATTTCGATGCTAATAAATTTCACGTTGCCTGGGTTAAGTATTTTTCTAATGGCGTTTTAGCAGACAAAGAAAGCTACTCAATTGATGCTGCTAAGAAAGCGGGCGTCAATCCCGCTCTAATTGCCGCTATCATGGGAACTGAGTCCTCTTGGGGAACCAGTGCAGCAGTGCGTGGTGCTAATAATCCTAGTGGTCAGATGAGCGGGGGAACCATTATTGCCTATCCATCCTTAGAAGGCGGAATTGATGCCACCGGGAACACGTTGCATAACTTAGTTGTTACCCGTGGTTTGAATACTGTCCAGAAGTTAGGCGCCGCCTATGCACCTATTGGCGCCATTAATGACCCTAACAATCTGAATCTTAACTGGGTACCCAACGTCAACAAACTTTTAGCCATTTTTGGATTCAAGAGTGGTGACTCAATCGGTAATATCACGCTGCATAATGGTGGTAATTCTTATCCTGTAGGTCAGTGTACGTGGTGGGCAAAAGCCAGATCCGGATGGGCTGCTAATAACTGGGGCAATGGTGCTGACTGGGGTAGCTCAGCAGCCGCCGCAGGATTCAGTGTCGATCATACCCCTCAACCGGGCGCCTTAGTGAGCTTTGCGGCAGGCCAAATGGTTGGTAATTGGCAGGCAGACCCTGTATACGGGCATGTGGCGTATGTGGAATCAGTGGATTCGGATAAAGGGACGATTACCATCTCTCAGGGAGGAACGGGCTTCAAGCAGCAACCAGGGCCAAATTTGCAAACGTTAGGAAACGTGGGAGCTTACACCTATATTCACCCACGGTAAAAGGAGGAAGACGATGGAAGAACACAGATGGCGCCACTGGCTATTACCGCTGTATGCCGTGCTAATAACGGTTTTGATGGTCGTAGGCTGGTATCGTTGGTCGGACAGTCAAAGCGTCTTACAAGAAACAAAAACACATCTGAACGCAATAACAGGCGGTGAATCAAAAAAGGTAGATAAAAGAGTCCTTGTTTTTGCGGATTTAGTTTTTGGATATCGTGCGGATCAACAAAAACGACACGATCAGCTTGAGAAGCTATCGACCAAAGCGATAGCTGATCAAATCGTACCACCGGCTAATATTGGTAAGGCGGGTGTCGGTCCGGATCTGTCTTATAAGGTGACGTACCAGCATCGCGAGGTTACTTATACACAAGTAGGTTCCGAAACAATCGCAATGGCGCGGTTAGCATACACTATCACCAGCGACGGCAACAGGATTAAAAACGATTTAGTGCTGCGCTTGCCGATGAAGCAGCAAAGGATAATTGGGTGCACGCTATATCGTCTCAATCAATCACAGGCAAGTCATGACTAATAAAGGAGCGATCAACAATGGCAAGTACGAGTCTGGAAAAGCGAATCAAGAGTAAAGAGAACCGGATCAAAGAACTAGAAGAACAGCAAAAAAAGGTGCAGCAACAATTGACGGCCGCAAGGCGTGATCTCAAAGTCTTAAAAGCCGATAAGGTTGACGCGTTGTTATCTGAGAGCCATCTAACTTATGAAGACATTGCGAAGCTACTTAAAAAAGAAAGCCATGATGAAGCCCCTAGGTTTCATTAATGATCGTACAAGAGGCATGGAAGGGAGGGACTGATGTGGGTCGGAAAAAAGATAAAGAGACTGACACCATCAAGATTACCAATCAAGAGGGGATCGCGTTAGCTACCGACCCGCAACCGTTTGATGATGGGCTAGCACAGTTACAAGCGGCTAGTGATCACCTGTTTGATTTAGCGCAACATGGTAGCTGCCAAATCACGGCCTATCACCGTGACCAAGTTGCCTTTTCCGTCAAGATTAAGCTACCGATTGAAGGGAAAATTGAAGATCTGATCACAGACTTAATTTCTCGGCGGCAAGAGGTAACTTCACCACCAGCAACAGACGTTTCAGTAGCGAATGAAACTGAACCGGATTCTGCATCTGAACCTGTTTCTACCGACTCGTTAGCGGCTGATACAACCCCAAAAAGGACACGTAACCGATCACATAGAACCGTTGCCAAAAAACCGAAACGAACTGCTATCAAATTACCTTCAATTTCATTACCAAAAGTTAGTCGATCGTTTCTCAAACACCTGATAACCATTGCCGTTTTGCTGATAATAGCAGGCGGCTTTTTGTTTGGAACAAAACTAGTCGTTGATGCGTACAACGCACCCCCAAGCTACACCTCCCTGATTAAGAAGGGGGACTACCTTCAAGCCGGTAAGCTATATCCGAATCGACGGGACGATGTGCGTAAAACCCTCACAGATCAAAGTAACGTGAAGCAACTCGCTAAGTTTCAACGTGTCTACCCAAAAGCTGAGACACTGTTTGATCTTGCTTACCTGCAACACGATTATCCAAAAGTCATCGCGATGAGTAATCGTGTGACGCTATCTCAGGAGCGCCAAGCCAAACTCGCCATTGCCTATGTTCACACTAAGCAATTCGATGCCGCCGTACAGATTAACGAGCAGTACAAGGGCAAAACGCTATAAGAAGAAATGGCGCTGGGGTATGTGCGGAAAAAGGACTTCGATAAAGCTCAAAAAATCAACGACAAACTAAAGGACTCAACCATTAGTCAAGCGATTGAAGTCGGGAAAAAGTATGCGGCTGGTATTGATGCTTTTAACAAGATTGCAAGCGATCCGAAACAACCTGCAGACAAGCGACAACAAGCTAAGCAAACAGTTAAAACATTTGAACATGCCCTGAGTACATTAGGGGAAAGTAACAATTCAAATTCGTAAAGGAAAGCGTGATAAAGATGCCAACATCAAGCCAAGAAAAGCAACCACCAAAGAGTACCAAAGAGTTACTGGCGTTGGCGCAAGATGGCGCCAAAAAAGTCTTCTCTACTGACGAGTATCGAGAGTATTTAAAGTTCATCAGCGGGTTTCATCAATACAGTGTCAGAAACCAGTTACTCATCTATTTACAGAACCCACATGCCACTTTTGTTGCGGGGTATCACACATGGAAAAATCAGTACCATCGACAAGTTAATCAACACGAAAAAGGTATCAGGATATTGGCGGGTGGTGAACACAAGTACGAAAAGAGAATTCGGCAACCTGATGGCACCATCAAACGCATAAAAGAGACCAGGGTATTCTGCCGACCGGCGGCTGTCTTTGATTACTCTCAGACCAGCGGTGAGCCTATCAAAATGTTCACACATGAGCTGACTGGTGAAGTACCAAATTATGCCACTATTTATAGCAAACTTGTTCAAGCAACTGACTTTCATGTGGGCTTTAGCCATGAGATGCCAAGCAGCGAAACCAAGGGTGTTACTCGCCCACGCAAAAAAGAAATCCAATTGCGTTCCGGTATGAGCGAGAAGCAAACCATTAAGACGCTGATTCATGAACTCGCGCACAGTGAATTACATTGTGATCCCAAGTTAAAATTGGATCGTTCAACCATGGAATTGGAAGCTGAAAGTACCGCGTTTATCGTTTGTCAACATTTGGGAATTGACACGAGTGATTACACGTTCCCTTACCTTGCTGTTTGGTCGAAAGATAAGGATCTTTCCCAGCTCTCCAAAAGCTTAACGCGTATCCAATCCACCGCCGAAAAATTCAATAAAACCGTCGATCAAAACCTTGAAAAGATTCGTGAGAAACCGTTGACGCTTGATCAAAAAATAGAACGCGCTAAAACCATTGCGACAACGGAAAACATCGCAAAAAAAGAGCAAGGGCTGGTGCAAGCAACGCAGGAGAAAACACGCTAACCCATTTGTTGAATACTCTCACTCAAGAGGACACTCCAGCCCTTGCTTTTCTCCAGCCCTTGATCACCCAAGAAAGGAATTACCAACATGAAAACCATTGATGAAATGAACGAATTTGATCGTGACATTATCTTGCTTCATCGCAAGTCTGTGAGCGAAGATACACCACCGGCAATTCTACAAAAGGTTAAAACAGTACGTGATGATATTTCTAATGACCTGACGGGTATCACAGATCCAATTGAGAAAGAATTTACCCTCGAATGTTACGACGAAACGATCCGAAAATTAAGCGACCTTTCGGTCGAAGAATATCAGAAATGGCTAGGCCAAAATAAGAACTTAGAAGGGTTTGAACTTTGATTTTGGAGGGTGTCGCAGACCCCTTCAAAATAACGGGGGATTGGGGGCGTGCCCCCAAAACAAAATTGACTATCAGCGGAGCTGATGATGAGTCAATTTATCGCAAGTGTACGTACACTTGCAAATCTCGCGACAGTAGAAAAACATCAAAAAAGCAAAATCTGGAATTCACAGATTGTGCTCTTTTTTAACCTTCAATTTCGAAGCTGCGTCACTGATAAATGACAACCAAGGAGTGAATCGAAAATGGGAAACTATGCAGGTAACAGATCACGTCCAGAACGTAAGTATGTGACATTGTCACACGATGAACTCAACTTCTTAACTCTCCGAATTACCAAGTCAGGCAACCCGCCCTTTACAACTTTTGCACGCAACTCGTTGCTAACTAGCAAGATGGTTCATGTTGAGTTCACGAACACGAAAAAGATGCTCGAGCAGTTATCGAGAATCGGTAATAACTTAAATCAAATTGCTCATCGTGCAAACGAAACTGAAAAGGTGACAGGAGAAGATATGGCCGAGGTTAAAAATGAAGTCTACGACCTCTTTACAGTCATCAATGACAACTTGTTGCATCGTCTTGATCTTGTCCAACGTTATGAACGGGTGGTCTTAAATGGCAATCACGAAAATACACCCGATTAACCGTTCAACCAAGGATGCAATCAAGTACATCAGTGACCCACTCAAAACTCGTGATGGTGAGTTGGTCGAAGGCGTCCATTGTGCTCCTCCATTTGCTGCGTTTGAGTTTGAAATGTTAGCTAATATGTCGCACGAATACAACGGTAACTACGAGCGCGTTGGTGGTCGTCACGTTGGTGGTCAGCGTCTACATCAAGCAGCCAAAAGCTACCACTTGATTCAGTCTTTCTCGCCAGACGATCACGTCACTCCGGAGGAGGCTCACGAGATCGGTTTACAACTCATGCGCGAACTGCTTGGCAACGATTACCAGTTTGTCATTGCGACTCACGTTGACAAAGATCATATTCACAATCACATCATCTTTAACGCATACTCGATGACAACCTTAAAGAAGTTCCGGAGTCAACCTTACATCACGGCTAATCGGATCAAGGAAATCAGTAATCGTTTGACCGCTGAGCATGGGTTGTCCGTGTCCTTAAGACGTGATGAACAACTCGATAAAAATGGCTTTGTTCACGATAAGGATGTTCACCAATCATTCCGTGCGGAGTTGCGTCGCCGACTGCGATTTGTTGCGTCTCGTGCAACATCACCGGAAATGTTTGACCAGCTATGTGAACAGCTAGAAATCACGACAACGAAGCGTGGTCAAGATAGGGGGTATCGGTTGCCTGACCAGCAGCGCAATATTCGCGACAAAAGTCTATCTGATATTGGTTCATACACGTCGGAAGGTATTAAAACAACCACTGCTGAGAATGCTGACAATCAACTACGATTGATGGCCTTAATTGATGATGTCTATGGTATGTGTGACAGCCTTGATGATTTAACTTTCATGCTGCAACAGGAACATGATGTTACCCTCAAACGGCAGCGCAATGGTAGCTATCAATTCACATTTCATGATGGTACTAAAATGCCCGCGGAACTTCTACCCCCTGCCTACCAACTAAACTATATGAATGAGCATTGGCATGACCCCAATGCTCTCAAAACAAAGGTGGCAGCTCCTGATGTTTTAGCCGAGTATCAGGAACAAACCAAGTCGAAGATGACCAACACCGAAACCTTAATGGACTTGTCTGAGGATCAGGTGCTAAGTGTTGATGAAAAGGGGGCTTTGGTTCAACTAGAAGTGCCTAATGAAGGACAGCTAACAGTTCACTTGAATCGTTACGAATTGCGCGGTGATTCTGATCATTTGCAAGTTGCGCTACAAGCCAATTATTACTACACATTAACGGATCAATCAGGAAAACGGCCACGCGCTGTTTCAATCCGTGGTGAGGCATTGATACACGCGATTGATCTTGATCAAGGATTGAATCCTGAACTGGTAAAAGTTCCTCCTCAAGCTGTCTTTGGTCACTCTGACAAGGGACTAACGATTACGCTACCTGATGCCGGTTATGAACGGGTCTTTATCCCTAATGACGCCGTAAATTATGACCGGTTGCATCACCAGTACACCGTGCAAATTGGCAATCGCTGGCACTACAATGCAACGCCCTTTGCTACGTTGAACGATCCAGAACCAAAATCAGTTAGTTTGACAGGAGCCGCGTTGAAACCTGCATTAAAGTCAACGCAGCCGGTGTTAGGACGTTGGTTAATAGCCAATCGGCAACGTCAATATATGCAAGCTCAGCAAGCTGACGTGAAGCGCTTGTCAACCACGCTTGGTGAATTGAGAGCCAACCATATCACTGACCGTCAGTCATTAGGCCGGCAGGTAACAACGGTCAAAGCGCAGCTCCATGACGTGCAGCAGAAAATTGAAATGCTTCACGATAAGATTACCAGCTACAACGACTTAGCAAAGTTCATCTTTACCCGCAACCAATATCAACCAATTATTGACAAATTAGAGGACGTTTCACCAAATGAGCAACACCGGCTCACTAGGAAGTACCAACATGAAATAAATATGTATCAAACCGCCGTGCTACATTTGCAAAACCAAGACTTTAACCCACTACTGATTAACGAAGAAATGGCGAGTGTCATCACAGACCAAGAAAAAACCCTACGGTCATTAGAACAAAGTCTCAAGCAGCAAACCATCATGGTCAACAAGTGGGAGGACATTGCTGAATTAATGAACAATTTACAAGGTGAACCGTCCCAGGAAGGGCAAGAACAGCAACATCATCATGATATTGAACGATAGGACGCCTAGGCGTCCTTTTTTGATGCAGAAAGGAGTTAACCGAGATGGTCACAAACAAACAGAAACGACTCAGTAAAGCAACGATTGACCACGCGAATCACGTTGCCATTGTGGCGATTGCCGAAGCGAATGGCATTGCCCTAGTGCAACAGTCCAATGGCTATTGGCGTGGGGTCGAACATGACTCATTAGTCATTAATGACAAGAAGAATCTCTTCCGTTGGAATAGTCGCGATGTTGGTGGCGGTGCATTAGATTTTGTGCAGCATTATTTAGGCATCAGCAGTTTTCGCGAGGCAGTTGCGTATCTGAATCATGCAGCTTTAGAGCGAGCTGAAACTATCACGCATAAGGTTCGTGAGCCGTTTCAATACAACTTTAAAAATAGTCCTAACTTTGAGCAGGCCACTAAGTATCTAACGACGGTTCGGAAACTTGATCCACAAATTGTGGACTTACTGCATCGCAAAGGCTTTATCCAACAAGACGAGCATGGCAATGCCATCTTTGTCTGGTCAAGGAATGACAAAATCGTAGGGGCAACGGTACAAGGCACGAGAATTGACCATGAGCATTTGGGTAAACGGGGTACCTTCAAGCAAATTGCCAAAAACTCACAAGAAAACTTTGGCTTCAATTTGTCACTAGGCAAGCCTGAACGGCTTTTAATGTTTGAGGCGCCGATTGATGCCCTGAGTTATTGGTCACTGCATCGTGGCTTGAATCACGTCACGTTGATGTCGATGGACGGCTTGAAGCCAAATACGGTCAAACAAGGGCTGATTTATTTCTGCGAGAAAACTGGTCATGGGCCGTCAGAGATTGCTTTTGGGGTCGACAATGACCCGAGTGGTCATGTCTTTTATGACCAGATGCGGGCTGAACATGCTTTAGCGAGTGTGCCGTATACGAGTCTAATCCCAGCTGACCAAGCAATTCCACACGAGTGTCTAGCACCAGTTGTCAGTGCTGCAAAGCAGGCAGCCATTCCTACCGTCGCTTTGATGGCGTATCTGAAAGTCGCCGTCAATTTACAGCCCGGTCACGGTATAGCAAACGGCTATCATTATCAGGATGCCCTTACCAAAGGCTCTTTTGCAGACTTACCTGAAATTGCCACACAGCTCA
>ERZ781272.564-NODE-564-length-22292-cov-4.574988_pt1 | contig 22292 bp, 14 predicted proteins | sample MGYA00375850_ERZ781272 | MGnify/ENA primary metagenome ERZ781272 (study PRJEB29790, sample SAMN06051246) | human gut metagenome | host: Homo sapiens | place: USA: Cincinnati, Ohio | collected 2013-06-21 | study: EMG produced TPA metagenomics assembly of the Gut...
GCACGTCCGGTTCTGAGAGGGGTAAGCCCCGTAAGGGGCTTATCTACTTACCAAAGTACTCCGTTTTTTTAATCTTATGGGAATCCTACTGGATATTTCCGTCAAAACCTGTTAGAATGAAAAAAATGTGCCTGCCCTTGGGTAAAAATGATACATGCAGAAAGGATTTCAGAATGCTAAAGATTAAAAGCTATGTAAAGGTGAAAAGTATTGCAGAAGCCTACGAGCTGAATCAAAAGAGAACAGCCTGTGTTCTCGGAGGAATGGTCTGGCTGAAAATGGGAAACCGTAATGTGTCCACAGCTATAGACCTTTCTGGTCTTGGCCTGGATGTGATTCAGGAGCTTGAGGATGAATTTGTCATCGGCTGTATGACGTCGCTGCGTGATCTGGAGACAGATTCCCGGTTATATGCGTACACACATGGGGCTGTAAAAGAAAGTCTCCGACATATTGTGGGAGTACAGTTCCGCAACTGTGCGACTGTGGGAGGAAGTATATACGGCAGATACGGATTTTCAGATGTACTGACCATGTTTCTTGCTATGGATACGTGGGTGGAGCTTTATCATGAGGGAAGGCTCCCTCTTCAGGAATTTGTGAACAGGAAGAAAGACAGGGATATTTTGGTAAATATCATTGTAAAAAAGACGCCCCTTTTTACTGCATATGTGAGCCAGCGGAATTCGGAGACAGATTTTCCGGTGCTGACCTGTGCCGCATCCCTGATAGGCGGGGAAGCCAGAACGGTCATTGGCGCCAGGCCGGGAAAAGCGATGATCGCAGAGGATAAGAAAGGAATTCTGAAGAATTTTAAGGAAATGACGAATAGGCAGCGTACAGCAGCAATTCAGGAGTTTGCAGAATATGCTGCTTCCAATGTTCCGGTCAGGGGAAATATGCGTGCATCCGAAGAATACAGGGCGCTTCTTGTAAAGGTGCTGACAAAAAGGGCCTGGGAAGCAGTAGGAGGAATGAAAAATGAATTTTAGTTTTTGGCTGAATGGTGTTTACCGTCATGAGGAGGCAGAGCCGGATACCCTGCTTTTGGATTTTCTGAGACAAAAGGGCTGCTACAGTGTGAAGAGAGGCTGTGAAACTGCAAACTGCGGTTTGTGTACAGTTCTTATGGATGGTAAGCCGGTACTTTCCTGTAGTACTCTTGCGCTCCGGGCAGAGGGAAAAAAGATAGTGACACTGGAAGGCATGCAGAAGGAGGCGGAGGAGTTTGGAAGCTTTCTGGCAAACGAGGGTGCGGAGCAGTGCGGCTTCTGTAATCCGGGATTTATTATGAACGTATTTGCCATGCTGCATGAACTGAAAGAGCCTGCGGAGAGAGAAATCCAGGAATATCTGGCGGGGAATCTCTGCCGTTGTTCCGGGTTCGTGGGACAGACCAGAAGTATCCTGAAATTTTTAGAATATAAGAGATCACAGCAGGATGGAGGGGCGGAAGTATGAGTTATGTAAATAAACCCGTGCAGAAAACAGATGCCATGGCACTTGTTACCGGCAAGCCGGTTTATACGGATGATCTGGCTCCTAAGGACTGTCTGATCGTAAAGGTGCTGAGAAGCCCTTATGCAAATGCCTGGATTGAAGAGATCAGAACAGGTACGGCAGCGCAGACAGGTGGTATTGCATGCGTATTGACCTATAGGGATGTGCCGCAGAAGCGTTTTACCCTGGCCGGACAGACCTACCCGGAGCTGAGTCCGTATGACAGACTGATCCTGGACCGTCACCTCCGTTTTGTGGGAGACGCAGTGGCGATTGTGGCCGGAGACAGTGAAACGGCTGTTGACAAGGCAATGAAGCGGATTAAGGTAAAATACCGGGTAGAAAAACCTGTTTTGGATATACACGAGGCCAAAGATAACGAGGTTTTGGTTCATCCGGAGGAAAACTGGGAAGCGAAGGTACCGGTTGGTGCGGATAACCGGAGGAATTTATGTGCGTCGAATATAGAAGAAAAGGGAAATGTGGATGAGGTTCTTTCCGAATGCAAATATACAGTAGACTATACGTACCGGACGAAAGCGAATCAGCAGGCGATGATGGAAACCTTCCGGAGCTATTGCTATCTGGATCATTTCGGACGTCTGAACGTGGTTTCCTCTACACAGATTCCATTTCATGTAAGGCGTATTCTGGGAAATGCTCTGGATATTCCTTCTTCCAAAATCCGCGTGATCAAACCAAGAATCGGCGGAGGCTTCGGGGCGAAGCAGACAGCCGTTTCGGATGTATATCCGGCATTTGTAACCTGGAAAACAGGTCTGCCTGCAAAAATGGTGTATTCCCGTTATGAATCGCAGATCTGTTCCTCTCCCCGTCATGAAATGGAGATCAGGGTCCGGGCAGGTGCAGATGAGAATGGCATTGTAAAAGCCCTGGATGTATATTCCCTGTCTAATACGGGTGCTTACGGAGAGCATGGACCGACGACAGTGGGCTTAAGCGGACACAAATCCATTTCCCTTTATCGTCATACAGAGGCTTATCGTTTTGCTTATGATGTGGTATATACGAATGTGCAGGCAGCAGGCGCTTACCGTGGGTATGGAGCTACCCAGGGGATTTATGCGGTGGAATCAGCCATTAACGAGCTGGCTGCAAAAATGGGAATGGACCCGGTACGTATCCGGGAGCTGAACATGCCGATGGAAGGGGAGCCGCTTCCCGCCTACGGAGATTGTCCGACAGCACCGAGCTGTACCATGGACAAATGCATGGAGCGTGCAAAAGAAATGATGAACTGGGATAAAAAGTATCCCTGCCGTGATATGGGCAATGGAAAAGTCCGCGGCGTAGGCGTGGCAATGGCCATGCAGGGTTCCTCCATTGCAGGTGTGGATGTTGGCGGTGCGGATATCAAATTAAATGAAGACGGTTCTTATACTCTGGGGCTTGGCTGCACGGATATGGGGACCGGATGTGATACCATACTGGCACAGATTGCAGCGGACTGCCTGGAAACTCCAATGGAAAATATCGTTGTTTTTAGTGTGGATACGGATATTTCGCCGTATGATTCCGGTTCCTATGCGTCTGCAACTACTTATACCACAGGGACAGCCGTCATGCAGGCATGTGAAGAAATCAGAAAGAGGATATGCAGGCTTGGCGCCCGGATGCTGGATGTGGATGCAGAGGAAGCGGATTTTGACGGAGCATTTGTATACAGTGGAAATGAGAAAGTGTCCCTGCAGGAAATTGCGGTCAAAGGGACCTGCGGCAATACGCAGGAGCTGCAGGTGGTCAGAACCTATTCTTCTCCGATTTCTCCTCCTCCGTTTATGGTTGGAATGGCAGAGGTAGAGGTTGATAAGGAGACGGGCAGTGCGAGGGTTGTGGATTATGTAGCCGTAGTAGACTGCGGAACCCCGATCAATCCGAATCTTGCCAGAGTGCAGACAGAGGGCGGGATTGCACAGGGTATCGGGATGGCGCTTTATGAAGATGTGCAGTACAGTGAGCAGGGCACGATCCGCAACAATTCTTTTATGCAATATAAGATTCCTACCAGGCTGGATATCGGAGATATCCGTGTGGATTTCAGAAGCAGTTATGAGCCCAGCGGACCCTTTGGCGCGAAATCCATCGGGGAGCTGGTCATTGATACGCCATGTCCGGCGGTCGCAGAGGCTGTCTACAATGCAACAGGTGTGAGAGTGAGAGAGCTTCCGATCACACCGGAGAAAATTGCCATGGGAATTCAGAAAAAAGAGCTTGAGGATTGATACAGAAAGGACGTTTCATATTGTTATGACCAATTTGTTTTTTGGTTCTGTACTTGCGGCCGTATATGTGGTGATGTACTGGCTTTTGGGGGCTGTGCTTCCGGATAAGTATCAGTCGCGTTCTGTGCCGGTGATGTGCATGACCGGATTTTTGCTTTATTATTCACTGTTTCAGATCATAGCGCTTCCAATGAAAATTACAAGGCAGCCGCTCAGCCGTCTGACTATTGTCTGGGGCTGTGTTCTGCTGCTACTGGCCGCTTATGCCCTTGTCAGAAGACGGGAAGTGCTTGCAGGTAGTATCAGAAATTTATTTGAGTCCGGGCAGAAGCTGTCCGCAGTTCTTTGTATAGCTGTGATGGCTCTTGCAATTGCAGTGCTTTTAGGGTTTAATACCAATACAATTTCAGATTATGATTCCGGATATTATATCGGTCTTCCGGTGTCTTCGGTGTATTCCAATACCCTGGAGCTGCTGTCACCGTTTGAAGGAAAGGTGCTTGATAGGCCACAGGCATTTTATATTATGAATACGGATACGCTTCACAGTGCGGTTATCTATCAGGCGCTGAAGATACATCCGCTTATGGAACGGAAATGGAGTTTTACCATAGCCATGGTATTGCTGTTTGAAATGGTGATCTATCAGTGTGGAAAGCTGTTTTTTCAGAAAGAGTATGCCAAAACGGGAGTATGCTGTTTGTTTGCAAACCTTGCGCTGTTGTTTTCCTACAGCATCGGAGGGGTATCCCATTATTTTGCGTACAGGACCTATGAGGGAAAGGCGATTATTTGCTATTTGTATATGACAATGATTTTCTGCTTTGGGCTGGCGTTATATAAAAAAGAAAAGGGGGCCTGGCCGTGGGCATGTCTGTTTCTCTGTACGGTCAGCGGAATCTCGTTTACCAATACGGCCTTGTTTGTAGTGCCGTGTATGGCAGGCCTGACCCTTCTGCCGTACATTTTGTCAGAGGGCATCTGCCATAAAAAATGGAAGTATCTTGTGAATTATGTGATCATTCTTCTGCCGGGGGTTGTATGGCTGGCATTGTACAGGACCCTATAATTTAGAGAAAGGAAGCGAAACAATATGTTAGAGACAATGGAAAAGATGCTTCGGTTTCTCGTCAAATGCTTTCATACCTACAGCAGTGATAATAAGATATGGATTTTGTACCCTGCGGCGCTGGTGCTCATATGGATATTGGGGAAGAGAGAAGACAGGAAGCTGTTTCTCGGTGTGCTGGCAGCAGAGTGCCTGACAGTGTTCAATCCGTTTGCAGTACAGCTTCTTCTGAAGCTGTTCGGCTTCAGCAACAGATATGTACGTTTCTTTTGGCTGATATTGTTTTTTGTTACCATTGCCTATGCGGCAACTCTGCTGATCTTTCATTTTAAAAAAGTGTTTTCACGCGTTGCTGCCGGCGTTCTGTGTATGGCATTGGTTGTTGGGCTGGGGACACCGGTGTTTTGGGGAAAGGATGTTCCGGAATATCGCCCTGCTCAGAATGTATATTTTACGGATACGGAAATTTTGGAGCTTGCCAATATTTTCCATAGTGAAGGCATTGAAAATCCGAAGATTCTTTACGAAGGCTTGATGCTTCTTTACCGCCAGTATGATCCGGGTGTACGTTCGCTGCTTTCCAGATATGGACTCAGAAAGCTGCAGCAGAAATCCATGGAGGATTTCCTGAAAATGGAAAAGTTCAGCGAAGCAATCAGAGAGATCTGTCAGGTATATTATTATCAGGACTTCAGTGTTCCGGCAGAACAGTTTTATAAGCGGCTCTGCGAAAAAGAGGTAACTTATATGGTTTCTACGAGTGCGGAGCTGGATGCATATGTGGAAAAGATTCCGGTGGCTTTGCTTGGCCGGACAACCAACTGCAGGGTGTGGAAGGTTCTGTATGAGGAAGCGGAGGGCGAAGCCTGACAGAGAAACGGACAAAAACGGGAAACTTACAGAAAAGACTTGCTATTTCTATAAAAAGCTGATAAATTTAATATTATATTTACTATGCACAAAATGAGTAATGATAGAGGTGCGGGTTTCAAGAGTAGCCACGGGCAAAAGGCATTGGCAGCCGCCTGTGGTGAAAGGGGAAGCTGCCGAAGGGTTCTGACAGCCAGGAGGGAGAACCCTGGGACGATGCAGAAGATGCGTCGGACTGTCACGAATGTGGAGCGCTATCAAAAATGGAAATCAGCAGGATACCATGAACGTGTTCCCTTAAGGACTATCGTTCATGGTTTTTTTGTGCCGAAAAAGAGGGAGGAAATCAAAATGAAAAGCAAAAGAAAAAGACTGCCGGCAATTCTGGCTATGGCAACTTTCGGTATCATGTCCGGTCCTCTGGCAGTGTTTGCGGCGGAAGCGGAGGAAGCTGCACAGCCGGCCGTATATGCGACCTTTTGGGCATTGGTACCCCCGATTGTAGCGATTGCACTGGCCCTGATCACAAAAGAAGTTTACAGCTCTCTGTTTGTAGGAATTTTAGTAGGAGCCCTGTTTTATTCCGGCTTCAGCTTTGAGGGAACGGTGACTCATATTTTCCAGGGCGGCATTATCAGTGTGCTGTCAGACAGCTACAATGTGGGAATTCTGGTTTTTCTGGTAATTCTGGGAACTATGGTCTGCCTTATGAACCGGGCCGGAGGCTCGGCCGCTTTCGGCCGCTGGGCGGGCAAACGAATCACGTCCCGGGTAGGAGCGGAGCTTGCGACGATCGTTCTCGGTGTTTTGATTTTTATTGATGATTATTTTAACTGTCTGACTGTAGGAAGTGTTATGCGTCCTGTTACGGATAAGCACAATGTATCCCGTGCAAAGCTGGCGTATCTGATTGATGCGACTGCAGCTCCTGTATGTATCATTGCTCCGATTTCATCCTGGGCTGCGGCAGTCAGCGGGTTTGTAGAGGGTGAGGATGGACTTTCGATTTTTGTACGCGCGATCCCATATAATTTTTATGCGCTTTTGACAATCGTTATGATGGTTGGTATGGTGCTCATGAGAGTGGAATTCGGAGCCATGGGTGTCCATGAGACGAATGCGCTTAAGGGAGATTTATTTACTACTGCCGACCGTCCTTATGCAAATGCAGAGAATGAATCGGAAGGGAATCCGAGAGGGAGGGTGATGGACCTTTTGATTCCAATCCTTTCTCTGGTTATCTGCTGTGTCATTGGTATGATCTATACGGGAGGCTTCTTCAGCGGAGAAGGATTTATTACGGCTTTTTCTCAGAGTGATGCTTCTGTTGGACTGGTTCTCGGCAGCTTTTTCGGTCTGATCATCACGATTATTCTGTATCTGGTGCGCCGTGTACTTTCCTTCCGTGACTGTATGGCATGCCTGCCGGAAGGATTTAAGGCAATGGTTCCTGCTATTTTGATTCTGACCTTTGCATGGTCCCTGAAAGCTATGACGGACAGCCTCGGAGCGGCACTTTTTGTAGCAAATGCCGTAGAATCTGCAGCGGGTGCCCTGATGAATCTGCTTCCTGCAATTATTTTCCTGGTAGGCTGTGGCCTTGCTTTTGCAACAGGCACTTCCTGGGGAACCTTTGGCATTTTGATTCCGATCGTTGTTGCGGTATTTGAAAACTCGAATCCGGAGTTGATGATTATCTCGATTTCCGCTTGTATGGCAGGTGCGGTATGCGGGGACCATTGTTCTCCGATCTCTGATACGACGATTATGGCATCGGCAGGTGCGCAGTGTGATCACGTAAATCATGTGTCCACACAGCTTCCGTACGTAATTGTGGCAGCGGCGGTATCGTTTGTAACGTATATTGTTGCCGGATTTGTACAGTCCGCATGGATTGCACTGCCTGTTGGCATCGTACTGATGCTTCTGGTACTGACTGTGATCAGACTGCTCTGTTCTACATTAAGCAAGGATTGATGGAAAAGGCAGATACTGCCGTCCGATTCAGGCGGCAGTATTTGTTTATGAAAAACAAACAATTCGAAATCTTTACAAATGCAAAAATATGTGTTATATTATAAAAGGCTTTAGTTGAAAGCTTGCACCTGTAGCTCAGTGGATAGAGCAGTGGTTTCCGGTACCATGTGCGGGGGTTCGATTCCCTTCAGGTGTACTGCCTGGAACGGATGGTCCGTTTCGGTGCGTTGTATTTTAAGGAGGACAAGAACTTGGATAATTTCAGAGAATGGTTATCAGATAACCTTCGCTATTTTATGCTTGGCGGGGCGATTTTGATAATCGTAGCTGTACTGTTCTTTGGCGTCCGTGCCTGTGTCGGAAATAAGAAGGGTGATTCCGATAAGGAGCAGCAGACAGCAGAAAACAACAGCCAGGGAAATGTTCCTTCTTCTCCGGAAGATGATGGGGAGACAAACGACGGGAAGAAAGAAGATACGAATCCCATGGAAAAGGGCAGTGAAGAGATTACTGCATTGATTCAGAACTATTACAAGGCTTTAGGGGAAAAAGATATTGCAACGCTGAAGACTCTTGTTGACGATTTGATACCGTCCGATGAGTCAAAGATCACAAATGCAAAGGATTATATTGAAGGGTATCAGGTAGGCGATGTCTACACAAAAAAAGGTCTGGATGACAATTCTTATGTAGTATATGCATGTTTTGATTATCTTTGTACGGGGATTGACACGCCTGTTCCTGCATTGAGCGAGCTGTATGTGGTAAAAGACAGTGAAGGCAATCTGAAGATTGATGGCGGAGCGGAGCAGGACGCACAGATTGCTGCATATACAGAAGAGCTTCTGGCAGACGAGGATGTGAAAAAGCTTAATTCTGAAGTGAAGAAGCAGAATGATGAGGCTGTGGCAAATGATCCTGCATTGGCAGAATTTTTGTCAGGACTGGGAGAGTCCGCGGATTCCTCCGCTTCTGCGCAGGAGGGAACGATGCTGACTGCAACGGATGAGTGCAATGTCCGGGCAGAGGCAGATGGAGAGGCTGAGATTATCGGCGGTCTTTCTAAAGGCACACAGATTGAGAAAAAGGGTACAGAAGGGGATTGGATTCAGATCGAGTATGAAGGTCAGATCGGATATGTACACAGCAGTCTGTTAGAGTAAAAGAGTATAAAGAGAGGGCTGCCACACAGATGTGCGGTGGCCCTTTTGGTGTCAAGTATGTGAAAAGGAACCTCCGGCGGAGGTTCCTTTTCGTGTTATATGATGCTGACGCTGAAGCCTTTAGCTGTAATCTTCATTCATTGCACCGTATGCGATTCCTGTCTGAAGCTCTATGCCGTGGGCTTTGGCAAGTTCGTGAACGGTTACCAGTTTGTAGCCCTGTTCGATAAGCTGTGGAATGACAAGTTCTGCAGCTTCTACAGAGGCCTGAAAGATGTCGTGCATGAGAATAATGGAACCGTCCTGTACCTGGGACATGATGGCATCCACGGTCTGCTGCACATCCTGGGTTTCCCAGTCCAAAGTGTCAATGGACCAGAGGATCATCGGTGTGCCGGCAGTTGCCTTTACATTATCGTCGATGGAACCGAACGGCGGTCTTAAAACAGTAGCCCCGTGTCCGGTCAAATCTAATAATGCTTCATCGGCTCCGGCTATTTCGGCGCTGATCCCTTCGGACTCCAGGGATGTAAGATCTGTGTGGGAATATGTATGATTGCCGAGTTCGCAGCCAAGGGAATCCATACGTTTTACAACCTCCGGAAAATTATAGATTTCCTGTCCGACCATAAAGAAGGTTGCTTTGGCATTGTTGGCTTCCAGGCAATCCAGGAGTCTGTCCGTAAAAGAGCTTGGTCCGTCGTCAAAGGTGAGAGCAACTGTTTTGTCTGCTTTTACGGCCTCTTCTTTTTTCTTCTCTTTTTTCTTCTCTTTCTTTGCTTCCGTTTCATCTTTTGCAGTTTCTTTTGATTTTTTTGGAGCCGGAGTCGGAGTTGCCTCCGGAACATATCCTTCCAGAGAACCATCCTCCAGAAAATGACAGGTGTCTTTTCCGATTGTAACCTCTCCGGTCTGCATAATCCCGTCTAAATCCAGATAATAGCGTTTACCGCCCTCATCCAGCCATCCGGTCTGCATAATCCCATCTTTGTTAAAGAAATAGCGGTTCCCATCCAAATCAGTCAGCCAACCGGTAAATGGAACCCCATCTACCATAAACATCCAACTGCTGCCGCTGGAAGTCCAGACACCCTGCTCTGCTTCCGGAGATGATGCCGGAGCGGGAGTAGGAGTCGGGGGTGCTTTGGTAGGAACCGGGGTTGCGGTTGGTTCCGGACTTTCTTCGGGAACCCGGGAATCGTCAGTGAAATTTTGATCTTCAGCCACGGCGCCGTCTGATGTGAATGCGGAAGCATCTGCATCTCCTGCCACGAACATTTCCGGCATTTCTCCTTCGGCAATCGGTGACGGATTTGCGGAGGACTGTGTCAGTGCAGCTCCGAAAACCACGCACAGCAAAACCGTGATAAGAATGAGTGCCGGGCTGGTCCGTGATTTACGGCCTGGCATATTCTTTCCCCCTTTATATGATTTTCATACTCATCATACAATAACCGACAGGAAATTACAACCCAAAATACGGTATGGAAAACAGGAAACACTGGTTGCGAAGAAGTGGAAAAAAATATATAATAGAACAATGGACAAGAAACAGGAAACAGGAAAAGAAAAAAATGCAATACGTGTAAATAAATATTTGAGCGACGCAGGTGTCTGTTCACGCAGGGAAGCGGACAGAATGATTGCCGCAGGGAGAGTGACGGTAAACGGACATCCCGCAGAGCCCGGAGAGAGGATTTCTCCGGATGCGAAGGTGTGGCTGGATCATATGCCTGTACTGCAGAAGGAAAAAAAGGTTCTGCTGCTGTTTTATAAGCCAAGAGGGATTGTATGCAGCACGAAGAAGCAGAGAAATGAAACAACTGTAACGGAGTATCTGGACTATCCTCTTCGGATTTATCCTGTGGGAAGACTGGATAAGGAATCAGAGGGACTGCTTCTGATGACAAATCAGGGCGATTTGGTAAATCGGATCATGCGGGCCGGAAACCGCCATGAGAAGGAGTATCTGGTAAGTGTGGATAAACCGCTGACAGAGATGTTTTTGAACGGAATGGCATCCGGTGTGCCGGTTTTGGATACGGTAACACGTCCCTGCAAAGTAAAAAAAACAGGCAGGCAGAGCTTTTGCATTGTTCTGACTCAGGGATTAAACCGTCAGATACGGAGGATGTGCGAATATTTCGGGTATAAGGTGACATGCTTAAAGAGAGTCCGGATTATGAATCTGACCCTGGAGGGCCTTCGGGAGGGAGAATACAGGGAAATCCGTACGGATGAATGGAAAGAATTAAACAGGAGGATCGCAGGGTCCTCCAATGAAACGGTAATAGAAACAGGAGGGCGTCATGGAAGCATCCATACAGCAAATGAAAGAGCTGGTAAACAGGCTCAACGAGGCAGCAAAGGCATATTATCAGGAAGACAGGGAAATCATGAGCAATCTGGAGTACGACGCTCTGTACGACCGTCTGAAGGCTTTGGAGGAGGAAACAGGCACCGTGCTGGCCAACAGCCCGACGGTCAGCGTAGGATATGAGGCGCTTGAGGCTCTTCCGAAGGAAGCCCATGAAAGCCGGATGCTTTCTCTGGATAAGACGAAGGACAGGGAAACACTCCGGGAGTTTATCGGAGCACACCGAACAGTGCTCTCCTGGAAGCTGGATGGACTGACGATCGTTTTGACCTATGAAGAGGGGGAACTGCAGAAAGCCGTAACCCGCGGAAATGGGATCGTAGGGGAAGTCATTACCAATAATGCAAGGGTTTTTCAAAACATTCCGCTTAAGATTCCGTATAAGGGAAGGCTGGTGCTTCGGGGAGAAGCGATCATTACTTACACTGATTTTGAAAGGATCAATGCATTGATTGAGGATGTGGATGCAAAATATAAAAATCCCAGGAATCTGTGCAGCGGTTCCGTGCGTCAGCTCAATAACGGGATCACAGCCAGGAGAAACGTGCGGTTTTATGCGTTTTCTCTGGTGAGTGCAGAGGGCGGGGATATGCGTAACTCCCGGGAGTATCAGCTTGAATGGCTGAAAAAACAGGGATTTGAAGTGGTGGAATATCGTATGGTGACGGCGGATACGCTGGATGAAGCAATGGATTATTTTGCGGGAGCCATAGAGACGAATGACTTTCCTTCCGATGGATTGGTAGCGCTTTATGATGATATTTCTTATGGGGACTCTCTTGGGTCTACTGCAAAATTCCCTAGAAATGCCTTTGCCTTTAAATGGGCGGATGAGATGCGGGAAACGCATCTTCTGGAGATGGAGTGGAGTCCATCGAGAACCGGCCTTATAAATCCGGTGGCAATTTTTGAACCCGTGGAGCTGGAGGGAACGACGGTCAGCAGGGCAAGTGTCCATAATGTCAGTATATGTAAGGAGCTAAAGCTGGGCATTGGAGACAGCATTAAGGTCTATAAAGCGAACATGATCATTCCGCAGATTGCGGAAAATCTCACAAGGAGCGGAAATCTAAAGATTCCGGATACCTGTCCTGTATGTGGGAAGGAAGCACGGGTGATCCGGGATCATGAGGTGGAGTCTCTGTATTGCATGAATCCGGAGTGTGAGGCGAAAAAAATCAAATCCTTTACTCTTTTTGTCAGCAGGGATGCCATGAATATTGATGGATTATCAGAGGCAACTCTTGAGAAATTTATTGCCAGAGGGTTTATTCATGATTTTGGAGATATATTTGAAATCCGAAGGTACCGGGATGAGATTGTGGAGATGGAAGGATTTGGGGAAAAGTCCTATGAAAATCTGGCGGGCAGCATCGAAAAGGCCAGGAATACCACACTCCCGAAGCTGATCTACAGTCTTGGAATCGCCAATATCGGACTTGCAAATGCGAAGGTTATCTGTAAATATTTTGATTATGATCTGGATAAGCTCCGTCATGCACAGATGGAAGAGATAAGCTCTATTGAGGGAATCGGACCTGTGATCGCAGGAAATTTGGTGGCTTACTTTGAAAAGGAAGAGCACAACCGGAAGCTGGATCATCTTCTTTCCCATCTCCGTATTGAAAAGGAGGAGCAGACAGAAGAACAAATTTTTACAGGTATGAATTTTGTGATTACGGGAAGCGTAGAACACTTTGCAAACAGGGGCGAGGCAAAAGCCCTGATCGAATCTCTGGGAGGCAAGGTGACAGGCTCCGTGACCGGAAAGACAAATTATTTGATCAACAATGATACGGCGTCGAATTCCTCGAAGAATAAAAAAGCGAAGGAATTGGGGATTCCAATTATTTCCGAGGAAGAATTTTTAAAAATGATACAGACAAATGAGGCTTAAGTAAGAAAGGGAGGACTGAACAATGCCGATTAAAATACAGAGTGGTCTACCAGTAAAAGAGATTTTAAAAAAAGAAAATATTTTCGTCATGGATGAAAACCGGGCGATGCATCAGGATATCCGTCCGATCCAGATTTTGATTCTGAATCTGATGCCGCTGAAAGAGGAGACAGAGCTGCAGCTTCTTCGTTCTCTGTCCAATACTCCGCTGCAGGTGGATGTTACCTTTATGACTGTAGAGAGCCATGAGTCCAAGAATACCTCCATGAGTCATTTAAACAAATTTTATCAGACGTTTTCGGAGCTTAAGGATGCCAAATTTGACGGCATGATCATCACCGGAGCTCCCGTGGAGCAAATGGAATTTGAGGAAGTGGATTACTGGGATGAGCTTGTGGAGATCATGGACTGGACAAATGAGCATGTGACCTCTACGATTTATCTGTGCTGGGCAGCGCAGGCAGGTTTATATCATCATTATGGACTTCAGAAAAAGCCTTTGGAGCAGAAGATGTTCGGGTTGTTCTGGCATAAGGTCCTGAACCGTAAGATTCCGCTTGTGAGAGGATTTGACGATATGTTTCTGGCACCACATTCCAGACATACGGAGGTTCCGATCGCGGATATTCATGCCTGCAGCGAGCTGACTGTGCTGGCGGAATCCGAAAAGGCAGGTCTGTTCCTGGCTATGGCGGACAGCGGCCGCAGAATCTTTGTTATGGGACATCCGGAATATGACCGGGTGACTTTGGATGGAGAATATAAGCGTGATAAGAGCAAGGGACTTCCGATCGAGCTTCCCCAAAATTATTATCGTGATGATGATCCGGAGAATAAGCCGCTGCTGATGTGGCGTGCACATGCGAACAATCTGTATACGAATTGGCTGAATTATTACGTATATCAGAGTACTCCCTTTGATCTCACGGGAACCCCCGATTTCAGCAGTATTACGTGGGATTTGTGAGGCTTTGCCGTACCCCCGCGGCTTTTTGATATATCCCATGAGAAACCGCCATGCTCCGCATGGTGTCCGGTCCACATAATCTTGTGCCGGGCCGGGGCCTGGGGAACTCCCCAAAACAAGCGGAAAAGAATATCCCTTTCCATTGCCTGCAACTAGTATTTTTCTGGAATCCGGATATTAGTTACATTATGAAACTTATATTTTTCTGCCATATGCTTCTTCATACAAACCAAATTGTAACGGTAACAATCTGCTATGCCATCTGCAAAGGAAGCCGCATTACCTTCACTTAATTGCTGAAGCGCTGCAATGACTCGTTTATTGAGATGTAAAATGGTATGTCTCTTGGACGGATAATACGCAAAATGATGTCCCCATTCAAGAAGATGATTGGTTTCAGATAATATAACATATAAAGGTTGTAAAGTGGTATGTTTCATTATGGCTTCTAACATATCTACTAAATGAATGGAGCCTGAAGAAGTAAATCTGTCTGCTAACTGGTCCAATTCTTCTCTGGTAAACTGCGGAGCCGCCGCTAAAGCCGCCGGGCGAATAATTAATACCATTAGCTGTAGGGCATGAAGGTATCGTAATGCCTTTTCTACATATCCGGAATTAAGAGCCAGCTTATGAAGTTTCGTATCATCCGGGTCTATAACTATAGTGCCTTTCCCATTTAATGTCTTTACGAAACCTCTTTGTTCGAGTTCTGACAATGCTTTTCTGACTGTCGATAAAGAGACATCATACTGGCTAGCCAGTTGCTTTTCATATGGAAGATATATTCCAACAGAATATTCTCCAAGGCCGATTTTTAGATTCATGTCATCAACAATTTTTGAGTAATAATAATCCTGACCACGCATGGGATTCCACGAAAACTTCAAACCAGTTTGTGCGGGGCATTTGGGCGTTGTCTCTGACAGGTAATTTAACGTATTTTCAATGGAATCCGTAAGTTTTTGATACATATCTGATAACTGGTTGTACTTGGTGAGTGGATCATCACCCTTTAATATATCTATAATAACACTGGTTACAGATACAGACCCCTGTAAAAAGCGCTTAGAGAAATAGGGACAGGTTTCTGTAAAAAATGCAAGCCTGTTATAAAGGCCAAATGTAGAATAGAGTTCGCTGAATAGGGAATTACCTCCTATTCTTAATATATCATATCCTAATTTAGAAAGAGGACGCCATCCACCTGAGACATATCCCAAACGCAATGCTTTCATAGCCTGTTTATAGTGAGGCATTATCTCCACATCACACCCCTGCAAAGCAAAAACCATAAGTGAAGGCAGTATTAGTGCAAAAGTCTGATATACCTGTAAAATGCTTTCCTTTTGTTTTAAAATCTCGAAAACAGTATTTGATGAATTACAAGTATCTTTTTTTGAAACAACAATCGGTGCAAGACGAGGCCGAATATCAACAAGCCCTTCTGCCCGCAATGCGTCAAAGACACGGTTAATCGTATATCTGCTTACATGAAATTGCCCGCAATACATCCTTGAAGACGGCAAGGCACTTCCAGGAGGTATCTGGCCCTCCAAAATACACTGCTTAATTTCATTATATACAAATGTAAATTTTGTTTCCTGTGGTTTCATAACTCGTCTCCTCTCTGGCTGAATTATATCATGACAAACCAATTTTGTCAGTGTCAAAAGGCATCAACCTATTTGTATACCTTACCAATATGGAAGTTGCCAGTATGTAAGGAAAATAGTTATAATAAAACCGTAAAATTATTATGAAAGAGTGAAGAACCATGGAAAAACAAAAAATCTTAATTGTAGACGATTCAGAAATGAATCGCGTGCTTTTGGGTGGAATTCCGTAATGGAGAGAGCGGCTTGCATATATTGCATGTTAATGCTATCATAAAATCGCAAACGACAGCACAGACAACATTTAAAAGGAGGAAATGTGATTATGAATTTAAAAGATTGTTATATAAAATTTGGCGGCGATTTTAATGAGGTACTGGGCAGATTGCGGCGTGAACAGACCGTCCGGAAATTTGTATATAAATTCCTGGACGATAAAAGCTTTAACCTGTTTGAAGCGTCTATGGGTAATAAGGACTATGCCGAGGCTCTCAGAGCTGTTCATACACTCAAAGGAATTTGCCAAAATCTTTCTTTTACCAGATTATTTGAAAGCAGTAGTCTGGTTACAAAAGCGTTAAAAGAAAACGACTGGAATAAAGCTGTAAATATGATGCCGCAATTATCAAACGACTACTATGAAATAATTAATGTTATTAAAGATTTTAAGAGTTCCGGGGAGGAATAACATCAATGGGAAACAGTAAAAAAAAGAATTCTACAACGCGTTTTCTAATATGCAGTTTCATTGGGCTCTTGACCTTTAGTATTATTATGTTCAGTCTGCTCGGGATTTATATGAGTCGGAAGAGTAAACGGGCTGTTTATGAAATTGGAAATATTTATATGTCCGGAATGAATGAACAAATGTCCAGCCACTTTGAAACTGTTATTAAGCTGCGTTTTGATCAGGTCAGCGGCATTATTTCCGTTGTCTCAACAGAAAATAACGATCAAGAGAAGCTATATGAGGAGCTCGTTTACAGGGCGCAGGTCAGGGGGTTTGACTATTTAGCGCTTTGTTCTGCCGAAGGAGATTTTCAGACACTCTATGGACAATCCATACAGCCGCTTAACCCGGAACCTTTTGTAGAAGCATTATCACAAGGGGAGCAAAGAGTTGCCGTTGGCGTTGATTCTGCTGGAAATGAAGTGGTATTGTTTGGCGTTGACGCTGCTTATCCGATGCAAAATGGCGATAGGTGTACTGGCCTCATCGCAGCCGTTCCACTGGAGTATATCACCGATTTTCTTTCTTTAGAAGATGAAGGGCGGCTGATGTATTATCATATTATCAGGTCAGATGGCAGTTTTGTAATACAGAACCCCAACACTGAGTTGTGGTATTTCTTTGAACAACTACAAAAGCAACTTGATTCTACAGCAAATGAATTATCTGTAGAAAATTCTGTTAAAAAATTTGGTGATGCTCTAAAAAATCAGGAAGAATATGGTACAACATTTGAAGTAAATGGTAAAGAACGGCAAATTTATGGTGTGCCATTACCCTGTTCTGAGTGGTATTTAGTAGCTGTAATGCCTTATAGTATATTGGACGATACCATAAACAATCTGAGCAGCCAGCGTATATTCATGACATTGTTGTCCTGTGCTTCTGTTTTAATCATTCTGACATTGATATTTCTTCGGTATTTCTCCATAACCCGTTCTCAGGTGCATGAATTGGAGAAGGCCCGGCAGGCGGCTCTTGAAGCGAACAAAGCCAAAAGTAAATTTTTGGCAAATATGAGCCATGATATCCGTACACCCATGAATGCAATCGTAGGCATGACCGCGATTGCCACAGCTCACATAGATGACCGGAAACAGGTACAGAACTGTCTTAGAAAAATTACATTATCGAGTAAACACCTTTTAGGGCTGATTAATGATGTTTTGGATATGTCTAAAATTGAAAGTGGTAAATTAACTTTAACAACAGAGCAAATTTCATTAAAGGAAGTTGTTGAAGGAATTGTTAACATTATGCAGCCACAGGTTAAGACAAAAAAGCAAACCTTTGACATACATGTTCAAAATATCTTAACAGAAAAGGTGTGGTGCGATGGTGTTCGCTTAAATCAGGTTTTGCTAAATCTCTTATCAAATGCAACGAAGTATACACCGGAGGGCGGTTCGGTGCAATTATCCCTCTCTGAAGAAAAATCTCCGAAAGGAGAAAACTATGTCCGAATTCATATCAAGGTCAAGGATAATGGAATTGGTATGTCGCCGGATTTTCTGAAAAAAATATATGAATCCTATAGCCGTGCGGATGGAACCAGAATCCATAAAACTGAGGGCGCCGGTTTGGGAATGGCGATTACAAAGTACATTGTGGACGCAATGGAAGGAACCATTGATATACAAAGTGAGCCTGATAAAGGTACCGAATTTCTTCTCATGTTTGATTTTGAAAAAGCGGCTGCAATGGAAATGGATATGGTTCTTCCCTCCTGGAATATGCTGGTGGTTGATGATGACGAACTATTATGTAAGACAGCCGTGGACGCACTGAAATCTATCGGAATAAAAGCTGAATGGACATTAAGCGGAAAAAAGGCAATAGAACTGGTAAACCAACACCACACAAAAAGAGATGATTATCAAATTATTTTATTAGATTGGCAACTACCTGGTATGAATGGGATTCAGGTTGCAAAAGAAATCCGGTGTAATCTGGGAGATGAAGTACCGATTCTGCTGATTTCTGCATACGATTGGAGTGAATTTGAAGCGGAGGCCCGTGAAGCGGGTATTAGTGGTTTTATTTCCAAACCACTTTTTAAATCTACGCTGTATCATGCTTTACGTCAGTATATGGACGTTGAAACGGAACATGACCAGACATCAAACCAAAATATTAATCTATCCGGACGCCGTATCCTGCTTGCCGAGGATAATGAGCTTAACTGGGAGGTTGCAAAAGAATTGTTGTCCGACCTGGGCGTAGAACTGGAGTGGGCAGAAGATGGCCAGATATGTCTGGACAAGTTCCAAAAATCACCAGAGGGTTATTATGATGCTGTTCTTATGGACATACGAATGCCGCGTATGACAGGGTATGAGGCTACAAAAGCGATTCGGGGACTGAAGCATCCTGATGCCCTGTCTATTCCAATTATAGCCATGAGCGCAGATGCTTTTTCAGATGACATACAGCATTGCTTGGAGTGCGGTATGAACGCGCATATAGCAAAGCCGATTGATGTTTTAGAATTGGCCCGCTTATTAAAAAGATATTTAATATAAATCCGGCCCCCTGCCCCGCTCAGCCTTGTCAGACTACGGGAAGCTGCGTCTATACCTGCAGGGAACATAAGCAGTCGCCCGACACTCATACCGCTCAACCGCCCGAAGAGATGGCGGCACTTATACGTGTAGCATGATGGAGAGCTATGCCATATGGCACCGCCTGATCGTATCCATCAAAGGCTCTCCTGCCGGATGGACAGGGGACGCCGGATGGTTTTTCTTTGAACTTTCCAAAAAATTCATTTGAATTTCCCGGGGTGTTCTGTTATAGTAAATGTGGTTGCAGGAGACGCAGTGTAAAAAGAAAGAAGAGGGTTTTTTTGAGAAAAAAATCGCATATATTATTAGCACGGTATCTGGCTGACCAGATGACAGCAGCAGAAAGTCTGCAGTCACACAGAAAAGCATTCTGTCTGGGAAATATCCTTCCGGATATGAGGCCGTCGTTTTTGACAACCAAGCATGAATTTTTCGGAACCTTTGGTGAGGTTGGCCGGAAAATTGAAGCTTTGGTGGAAAATGGACCGGATTCGTACAAAGAAAGAGTTTTCTGGCGCAGACTGGGTGAGGTAATGCATTACATAGCGGATTACTTTACCTTTCCCCATAACAGAACTTATACGGGTACCTTGTTGGAGCACGGACAGTATGAAAAGGAATTAAAGAAAAATCTGAAAACCTATATCCAAAGCGGGGAGGTATATATGCATCCATTATCTGCCATTCAGTTTAAAAGCCTTGCGGAGCTTATGGATTATGTGAGAATCCGTCATGAGCAGTATTTGGCAAAGGCCAGAAATGTTTCAGACGATATTCGCTATATATTGACTGTATGTTTTCAGGTTGTACAGGGAATGATCCATCTCTGTATGGGTACAGCAGCAACGGTGGAAGCGGCTGTATAAAATAAATGTGAAGAAAATGTAAAAATTTTTTAAAACCGCCGGGGAACTGTCTCCGGCGGTTGATATTATATGGAAATTATGCTAGAATATAACAGGTTATATGTAGACTGATTGTTTTATAGCAGCATGCCTTTATAGAGGGGAGTAAAGGAATGTTCAAGGAAAGAAGGGAACATTTTAGGTATATGAAAAACAAATATCTGACAAAGTGTTTATGCATCACGTTGTTAGCAACTATGGTATTATCCAGTCCGATGTCTGTTTTAGGTGCAGAAGCTGAATCTGCATTTTCCGCTGGGAGTGAACTGACAGATGGAGATGAGTTTACTTCAGAGCCGGATCCAACACCGGAGCCGCAGCCGACAGTGGCGCCGGAGCCGCAGCCGACAGTGGCGCCGGAGCCGGATCCTACTACTCCGCCGGATCCAACACCGGAGCCGCAGCCAACAGTGACACCGGAACCGGACCCAACAGTAACACCGGAGCCAAGTGTGACGCCGGAGCCAACGGTGACGCCTGAGCCGACTGACACACCGGAGCCAAGCGTGACGCCGACACCAACGGAGACCGCAGTTCCTGCACGTGTAAAAAAGATTATCAATGAATTAAATGCATTGGCGGGTGAAGAGATCACGCTTAACCATGAGAAAAGAATTCAGGGGATTCGTGTGGAATATAACAGCCTGTCTGATGAAGAGAAAAACATGGTTATCAATTATCAGGTGCTTGTGAACTGTGAGAATCGTCTGGCAGAGCTGAAAAATAAGAAAGCAGATGCGTTTACGGATGATCCTTCCGGGAAGGGCGACAGTACTTCCGATGCATTGACAGGAAAACCGGTTTATTACACCAACATGGTTTCCAACATTCACGCAGGAAAGAATTTTTATCTGGACAGCCTGGAAGAGAATTATAAGCTTTCTTTCTCTGAGGATTTTGCATCAGTAATGGATGAGATTGAGAAAGAATATAAAACAAAGAATAAGCTGTCTGATAATAGTGATTTAAGAGAAGATGGCATGACGACCTCCGCAGATGCCCTGCTTGTCAGAAATTGGCAGGATATTGTAGCCATTTATGTATATGAGCAGAAGCAGAAGGGTGTGGAGTCGTATCAGTTGGATGCATCCTGTAAAGACGAGCTTGCGGAAATTTTTGCAGAAATGAATCCTGTAGAAAGGGACAAGCAGAATATCACTCATGTTACATATGGAAACAGACATATCAACTACTATATCAAAGAACATAAGATCGCAAAGGAAGACAGGGATCTTTTGAAAAAATACGTAGAGACGGACTGTAAGCTGTTGTGTGCCACAGTAACGGCAGCTAAGGGATTTGTACGCCAAAGCGTAGGCGATGATGTGTCAGAGGAGCGTGTAAATGTTATTGCAGCGGCATATTCCCTGGTAGGTAAGGTGGGATATTTCTGGGGCGGGAAATCTACTGTACTTGGAGACGACCCAAGCTGGGGAACGGCTGAAAAGGTAACTGCTGAAGGCAGCAGAAGTACCGGGACACTGCGTGCGTATGGTCTTGACTGCAGCGGATTTGTTACCTGGGCTGTCATTAACGGATATCAGAGTCAGGATATGCAGGCAAGCATTGGAGATGGTACTTCCGATCAGTGGGTAAAGGCGAATGTTGTCAGTGAAGAAGATGCACAGCCCGGAGACCTTGTATTCCAGAGAGGTCCTGAGGCAGGAAGTGACAATCATGTAGGAATTATCTGCGGAAAAACGGATGCCGGAGATTGGATTGCTGTACATTGTTCTTCCAGCAAAAACGGTGTTACGGTAGGTGAGGCCTATGGTGCAAGCTTCCGTTATATCCGCCAGCCTTCCTTCTATCCGACGGCAGAGGAGCTGGCGCAGTTGGAAACGGATTATGCTGTGACAGATGCGTCAGATGTGACGGATTTATTGACAGGTGATACAACTGTATCTGATACTTTGCAGGATGCGATGGATCAGGATGTGGTTGTATTTGAGGAAGAACCGACTCTTCCTGCTCTGCCGGAAATACTTACCGATGACAGTGACCGGTTTGGGGACAATGAAGAGGTAGTTGTCTTTAAAGAAGACTGAAATTGCATTTAGAGTTAGCCCATGCAGATGAAAGAAATCTGTATGGGCTATTTCTGATGGAGCAAAAAGGCAAGAAGGGGTATTGACAAACCGTAAGAAACAACATATACTTTGATAATCAAAGTAAATAGATGGGTGGATGAAGATGACAACTAGAATTATAGGAACAGGAAGTGCGTTTCCGAAGAGGACTGTGACAAATGAAGAATTATCAAGGTTTGTGGATACCAGTGATGAATGGATTCGTTCCAGAAGCGGAATCGGGGAACGGCAGATAGCAGGACCGGATGAGGATGTGGTAAGTCTTGCTGCCCTCGAGCTTGTCCGGGAAGATGCGGGGGATGCAGCCTTTGTCCACCTGTGCCA
>ERZ781272.568-NODE-568-length-22168-cov-3.533080_pt1 | contig 22168 bp, 24 predicted proteins | sample MGYA00375850_ERZ781272 | MGnify/ENA primary metagenome ERZ781272 (study PRJEB29790, sample SAMN06051246) | human gut metagenome | host: Homo sapiens | place: USA: Cincinnati, Ohio | collected 2013-06-21 | study: EMG produced TPA metagenomics assembly of the Gut...
ACAGCAAGATTCAGAGTGTGTACATTATTGCAGATGGCAAAAAGACCATCGATGGAAAGAGCAAGGTGTACGAGAGAGATATCTACAGTGATTATGCCAAATCCGAACAGGGAAAGATTGCAACCAGCAGTGTCACAGACTGGTACTTCTTTGGTGTCAATGAAGAAGCGGATGAAGCTTTGAATCTGGATATTCAGAATTACTGTTTCCGTATTGCAAAGAAGATGAATAACCAGTCCGCAATGATGATCATCAACATCAGCGATGAGTTTATTCGTTCGACCATGCAGTCCCTGGATCCGGGAAAAGGCGGCTATGTAGCATTGATTACAGATCAGGATGGAAAAGAATTTTTCTCCGATGAGAGCGTAAGTACCGATAAGCCGCTTATTTATGGAACCAGTTTCTATAAGAAAGCATTGGAAGGCAAGGCAGAGTCCGGAAACCAGATGGTTACATTCCAAGGCAAAGAGTATATGTTCGTATACAGCAAACTGACGGCAGGAGATCTGATGGTTACTGCATTGATACCTTCGGACCGTCTTTTGGAACAGTCTGCAGGTATCAAACAGCTGACCAGCGTATTGGTTATTATCTGTATGATTCTTGCACTTGCACTTGGCGTTCTTATTTCCAGACAGATGTCAGGAACCATCCATTACATTCTGCGTCAGTTGCGCAAGGTATCCAATGGAGATCTGACAGTTAATCTTACAGCAAAACACAAAGATGAGTTTGGATTATTGTGTGATGGTGTCAATGATACGGTTGCACATATGAAAACTTTGATCAAGGATGTCAATGAAGTGAGTGAACAGGTCGGTGTAGCTGCGGTTCATGTGGCACAGACGTCCGGAACATTTATGGAGACATCCAAGAATATCCAGAGCGCGGTTATCGAAATCGAGGATGGCGTAAATAAACTTGACAGTAACTCCGGCAACTGTATGAATCAGATGGATTCACTTTCCGGAAAGATCAATAACGTAAGTTCCAATGCAGATGAAATTCAGAAGCTTACGAATATCACCGGGGAGACAATCAGCGCAGGTATTTCTTCTGTACAGAGTCTGACAGAAAGCGCAGAGTCGACAGCAGAAATTACAAGAAACGTAATTACTTCCATTGAAGAGTTAGAGGAAAAATCGAAGTCGATCGGACATATTGTATCGGCAATTAATGAGATTGCGGAACAGACGAATCTCCTGTCTTTGAATGCTTCCATTGAAGCAGCCCGTGCCGGTGAAGCAGGAAGAGGATTCTCAGTTGTTGCGGAAGAAATCCGTAAACTGGCAGATCAGTGTCTGGCCTCTGCATCACAGATTTCATCGATTGTAAATGAAATCATTGGAAAGACCGGACAGGTTGTAGAGATTGCAAGACAGGCTGAGACGGTTGTAAGTTCACAGTCCGGAGCAGTAGAAGAAACCACTGCATCCTTCCGCCACATTGATGAATTGGTAGCACAGCTCCTTGGAGCTTTGGAGACAATCATCAATAATGTGCAGGAAATGAACGGTGCGCGTAATGAGACATTGACAGCCATCGAGAGTATTTCCGATGCATCGTCAAAGACGGCTGCATGTTCTACATCTGTACATAATGCGGCAGGAACACAGATTGATGCGATCAAGAATCTGGATGAGGCTTCACAGAGTCTGACCGCGAAAGCAGAAAGCCTGTTGGATGCATTATCGACATTCCAGGTATAAATGAATTTCATAAAGCAGGACAGCGTATCAAAGAGAGTTGCACAATGTGCGGCTCTCTTTTTGCGTTCTTGAAAAAGGTAGAATCTGGAAGGAATTTTTGAAAATATCTTGACAATCAAACTATTTTGAAATATACTTTGCCTAGCAAATAGTTTGACAATCAAATTATTTCATAATCAAAGAAAGTAAAGTGTAAAACACTACAAAAGGAAAAGGAGATAAAACCATGTTAGAGAAGTTAAAAGAGATCATTGCAGACCAGTTAAACGTTGATGCAGCAACAATTACACCAGAGTCAAGATTCAAAGAGGATTTAGAGGCTGATTCCTTAGATTTATTTGAACTTGTAATGTCTTTGGAAGAGGAGTACGGTGTTGAGATTCCTTCTGAGGATCTTGAGAAGATTCTTACCGTTAACGATGTAATCAAATATCTTGAGGACAAGGGTGTAGAGGCATTATTATGAAGACAAGAGTTACGGAACTTCTTGGAATTGAATATCCGATTATCCAGGGCGGAATGGCCTGGGTAGCAACTCACGAACTCGCCAGCGCTGTATCAAACGCTGGCGGCCTTGGTATTATAGGGGCTGGTGGAGCTCCTGCAGCCTGGGTACGTGAGCAGATTCAGGCAGCAAAGAAGGAGACCGACAAGCCGTTTGGCGTGAACCTGATGCTGATGAATCCGGAGGCGGATGAGATTGCCAAAGTATTAGTTGAAGAAGAAGTAAAGGTCGTTACGACAGGTGCCGGCAATCCGGCAAAATACATGGATATGTGGAAAGCTGCCGGTATCAAAGTAATCCCGGTAGTCGCCAGCGTGGCATTGGCAAAACTGATGGAGCGTGGCGGAGCAAATGCAGTAGTGGCTGAAGGAACAGAATCCGGTGGACACATCGGCTCCCAGACAACGATGACACTGGTACCGCAGGTTGTAGATGCGGTATCCATTCCAGTGATTGCAGCCGGCGGTATTGCAGACGGCAGAGGATTTGCAGCAGCAATGATGCTTGGCGCAGAGGCGGTTCAGATGGGAACACGCTTTGTAGTGGCTGAAGAATCCATTGTACATGAGAATTATAAGGACAGAATTATCAAGGCAAAGGACATTGATTCAGAAGTGACTGGTATGTCTACTGGACATCCAATCCGTGTCATCCGCAACAAGATGACCAGAGAATATCTCAAGCTGGAAAAAGAAGGCGCGACATTAGAGGAGCTTGAGCATCTGACACTTGGTGCGCTCCGCAAGGCAGTCGTGGAAGGCGATGTCATGTACGGAAGTGTTATGGCAGGACAGTCTGCAGGACTGGTAACGAAGAAAGAAAGCTGTGCAGAGATTATTGCAGATGTGATGAATACCGCACAGAAATTATTGAATCGATAATCGGAACAGACAATAAATCAGAATCCGAAAGTTAGGAGAAGAGAATGAAACGAGTATTTATGTTCCCGGGACAGGGATCACAGTATATTGGCATGGGAAAAGAATTTTATGATTCGATTCCGGAAGCAAAGGCAGTATATGATCTGGCAGGTGAAGTTACCGGATTGGATGTTGCAGCACTTTGCTTCGAGGAAAATGACAAGCTGAATATTACAGAATACACACAGATTTGTATGCTGACGACGGAAGCTGCCATTTATGAGGCATTAAAGGCAAAAGGAATTACATGTGATGTGACTGCAGGATTGAGTCTTGGTGAGTACGGTGCGCTGATCGCATCCGGCACTATGACATTGAAAGATGCATTTGCAGTTGTAAGAAAACGTGGTATCTACATGCAGGAAGCATATCCGACCGGTGGTGCAATGTCTGCAATTCTTGGTCTGGATGCAGACAAGATCGCAGCAATCTGTGCGGAGGTAGAGAACCAGCGGAAAAATTCCGGAGAGACAGATTACGTTGTATCCGTAGCAAATTATAACTGTCCGGGACAGATCGTTATCACAGGTGCGGCACCTGCCGTTGAAGAAGCCGGTGCACAGTGCAAGGAAGCCGGTGCAAAGCGCGTCGTACCGCTTAAAGTGAGCGGACCGTTCCATTCTCAGTTACTGACAGGAGCAGGAGAAAAACTCGGTGAAGCTTTAAAGGATGTAGAAATCCAGAACATTCAGACACCATACTTATCCAATGTCACCGCAGATTATGTAAAGGATGCATCTGCTGTAAAGGATCTTTTGATTCGTCAGGTATCCTCGTCCGTTCGATGGCAGCAGACCATCGAGCGGCTGATTGCAGATGGAGCGGATGAGTTCGTAGAGATCGGACCGGGACGCAGCCTTTCCGGTTTTATGCGCAAGATCAACCGTGATGTTGCAACCTTTAATATTGATAAAATGGAGGATTTCGAGAATTATGTTAACCGGTAAGAATGCGTTGGTGACAGGTGCCGGCAGAGGAATTGGCAAAGCAATTGCCCTTGAACTTGCCGCAAAAGGCGCATTTGTCATCGTAAACTACAATGGTTCCAAAGATGCCGCAGAACAGACAGTTGCAGAAATCAAAGCAGCCGGTGGCGATGCAGTTGCATATCAGTGCAGCGTATCGGATTACGAAGCCTGCGGAGCAATGATCACTGCTTTGATCAAAGAATATGCACATATCGATATTCTGGTAAACAACGCAGGAATCACAAGAGACGGACTGTTGATGAAGATGAGCGAGGAAGATTTCGACGCTGTCATCAACACGAATCTGAAGGGCTGTTTCAATACAATCCGCCATATGTCACGTTATTTCTTAAAACAGCGTGCTGGAAAAATCATCAATATATCATCGGTATCCGGAATCCTTGGAAATGCCGGACAGGCAAATTATTCTGCAAGTAAAGCCGGCGTGATCGGACTGACAAAGGCGGTCGCAAGGGAACTTGCAAGCCGTGGCATCAATGTCAACGCGGTAGCACCTGGGTTTGTAGAAACCGATATGACGGATGCATTATCGGACAGCGTAAAAGAGAATTTAAAGAGCCAGATTCCACTTGGAAAGATCGGACATCCACAGGATATTGCAAAGGCAGTTGCATTCCTTGCATCCCCGGATGCGGATTACATCACAGGCCAGGTATTGTCTGTTGATGGCGGTATGGCGATTTAAGAAAGGATAGAGTAGTAGATATGAGAAGAGTTGTTGTAACCGGATTGGGTGCAATCACACCAATCGGATTAAATGTAGAAGAGTTTTGGAATGGCATTAAAGAGAGCAAACTTGGATTTGCCGAGATTACAAAATTTGATGCAAGCGAATATAAGGCACATCTGGCTGCGGAAGTAAAAGGCTTTGTTGGAAAAGAGCATATGGATTTTAAAGCAGCAAAGCGTATGGAGCTTTTTTCCCAGTATGCGGTAGCCGCTGCAAGAGAAGCTTTGGAAGATGCAGGACTGGATATGACAAAGGAAGACCCGTATCGTGTCGGTACAGCAATCGGTTCCGGTGTGGGAAGTTTACAGGCAATCGAGCGTGAGTACACAAAACTGGTAGAAAAAGGACCGGGACGTGTGAATCCGATTTTTGTACCAATGATGATCTCTAACATGGCGTGTGGTAACGTGTCCATTCAGTTTGGATTACAGGGAAAAAGCATCAATGATGTGACTGCATGTGCAACAGGAACGAACAACATCGGTGAAGCATTCCGCAGTATTCAGTACGGAGAAGCTGATGTTATGGTTACCGGCGGCACCGAAGGAAGCGTCTGCCCGACAGCAATCGCCGGATTCGCAGCACTCACAGCATTATCTTCTGTAGATGATCCGACAAAATGTTCCCTTCCATTTGATAAGAACCGAAGTGGATTTGTTCTCGGAGAGGGAGCAGGTGTTGTTGTACTCGAAGAGCTTGAGCATGCAAAAGCAAGAGGTGCAAAGATTTATGCAGAAGTTGTCGGATACGGATGTTCTGCAGATGCTTACCATATCACTTCCCCATTGGAAGACGGTGCAGGTGCAGCCCGTGCCATGACCAACGCAATGGATGATGCAGGCGTGAAACCGGAAGAAATTACTTATATTAATGCACATGGAACCGGAACTCATCACAATGATCTCTTTGAGACACGTGCAATCAAGCTTGCGTTTGGTGACCATGCAAAGGATATCCGCATCAATTCTACCAAGTCTATGATCGGTCATCTTCTCGGTGCAGCAGGTGCGGTCGAGTTTATTACCTGTGTGAAGGAAATCGAAGAGGGATATATCCACAGAACGGTCGGATATGAGACACCGGATGAAGAGATGGATCTGAATTACTGTAAGGATGCTTATGAGGAAGAAGTACCATATGCATTGTCAAATTCACTTGGTTTTGGTGGACATAATGCAAGTATTCTGATTCGCAAGTACGAGGCATAGGAGGATGGATATGAGCATGACAACACAGGAAATCATGGAGATCCTTCCACACAGACAGCCGTTTCTTCTCATCGATACCGTAGAGAAAGTGGAACCGGGTGTACGGGCAGTTGCAAAAAAGAATGTGACATATAATGAGCCTTATTTTGCAGGCCATTTTCCAGGAAATCCGGTGATGCCGGGGGTGCTGATCATCGAAGCACTGGCACAGACCGGAGCAGTAGCGATTCTTTCCCAGCCGGAATGGAAAGGAAAGACCGCATATTTTGCAGGAATCAATCAGGCAAAATTCAAGCAGAAAGTTGTTCCGGGTGATACGCTGATCTTAGAAACCGAGATTATTAAGGTAAAGGGACCGATCGGTGTTGGAAAAGCGGTGGCCCGTGTAAATGGTAAACTGGCCTGCTCGGCAGAGCTGACCTTTGCAATTGGATAAAGAGGTAAGGTTATGTTATTTAAGAAATATATTTCATTGAACAAAAGTGCAGAAGAGACAGAGAAAGCGGTAGAAGGACAGGAGTCGGAAAAGAAAGAGGAGAGCGTGATCCAGCAGCCGGCACCGGAAGTTCCGGAGACTGTTACCTGTAAAATCTGCAAAAAGGAATTAGATAAAAAGAGAGTCGTTAAGAATAAATATGTCTGCTATGAATGCGGCTATTATTTCCGTGTACGTGCCAAGAACCGTATCAAAATGGTTGCAGACGCAGGCAGCTTTGAGAAATGGTTCGAGGAGGAAAAGACAGGCAATCCGTTGAATTTCCCGGAGTATGAAGAGAAAGTTGCTGCAACACAGGAGAAGACAGGACTTTCCGAAGGTGTTACGATCGGTGAGTGTACCGTTTACGGACAGAAGACCGTACTTGGTGTCATTGATGCCCGTTTTATGATGGGAAGCATGGGCCATGTCGTAGGCGAAAAAATTACCCGTGCCATGGAAGATGCAACAGAAAAGAAACTTCCGGTCATCCTGTTCTGCTGTTCCGGTGGTGCGCGTATGCAGGAGGGAATCGTTTCCCTGATGCAGATGGCAAAAACTTCTGCAGCGGTCAAGCGTCATTCGGATGCAGGACTGTTGTATGTGCCGGTACTTACGGACCCTACGACCGGTGGTGTAACCGCCAGCTTTGCAATGCTTGGTGATATTATTCTTGCTGAGCCGAAGGCTTTGATCGGTTTTGCAGGTCCGCGTGTCATTGAGCAGACAATTGGCCAGAAGTTGCCGGAAGGATTCCAGAGAGCAGAGTTTCAGTTAGAGCATGGCTTTGTAGATGCAATCGTTAAGCGTGATGAGTTAAAGATGACATTGTACCGCATTTTGAAAATGCATGAGCCAGTAGCCGGTTATGCAAACTTTGATTCTTTGCGTGAAGATGACAACTATGAGCCGACGGAACTTATGAAAGAGCGCAATGCCAAGGCAAAACCTATGAATGCATGGGATAAGGTAACGGCTGCCCGTCAGATGAAACGTCTGGCTTCTGTGGATTACATTGATACAATTTTTGATGAGTTCATGGAAATGCACGGAGACCGTTATTTTCGTGATGATCCGGCGATTGTCGGAGGATTTGCATATCTGGATGGACAGCCGGTTACGGTCATTGGTGTACATAAAGGAAAAGATTTAAAAGACTGTGCATACCGCAATTATGGAATGCCTTCACCGGAAGGATACCGCAAGGCAATCCGTCTGATGAAACAGGCAGAAAAATTCAACCGCCCGATTATTACATTTGTAAACACATCAGGCGCATATCCTGGAAAAGAAGCCGAAGAGAACGGACAGGGCGAGGCAATTGCAAGAAATCTTTATGAGATGTCCGGAATTAAAGTTCCGATTCTCTGCCTGATGATCGGCGAAGGCGGAAGTGGTGGAGCACTTGCACTGGCGGTCGGAAATGAAGTATGGATGATGGAAAATGCGACTTATTCTATTCTTTCACCGGAAGGATTCGCATCTATTCTGTGGAAAGATGGAAAACGTGCAAAAGAAGCTGCCGAGGTGATGAAGATCACCGCACAGGATCTGAAAGAACTGCAGGTAGTGGACGATATTATTCCGGAATTCGGTGGAGCAGATGAAGATGCCCTGACTTCCATTGCAAACTACATGAAGGGCAATATGAAGAAGTTCTTAAAGGCACAGAATGGAAAGACGGGAGAACAGCTTTCGGCAGAACGATATGATCGTTTCCGTAAATTCTAAAAAGGACAGAAGGAGAATTTAGATGAAGATATTAGGAACCGGAAGTGCACTCCCGGAGAAAGTCGTAACGAATGACGACCTGGCGCGGGTAATGGATACCTCAGATGAATGGATCCGCACACGTACCGGTATTCAAAAAAGACATATAGCGGTAAATGAGACTACCACATCGCTGGCAGTCGAGGCCGCAAAAAAAGCTTTGGATGAGGCAAAAATCTCCATCGATGATCTTGACCTGATTATTGCAGCTACAGTATCGCCGGATTATATATTCCCGACGCTGGCATGTGAGGTGCAGGCCGCGGTAGGTGCAAAGAACGCAACCGCTTTCGATCTGGGAGCGGGATGCTCTGGCTTTTTGTTTGCACTCGCGACGGCGGATGCTTATTTTAAAACGGGAAGATACAAAAATGCATTGATCATTGGTGCAGAAACACTTTCCAAAATGATGGACTGGGGTGACAGAAGTACCTGCGTGCTTTTTGGTGACGGTGCGGGAGCCGCAGTTGTCAGTGCACAGGGAGAGCAGCTTTTGAGCATGGTGCAGGGATCGGATGGAAGTGGCGGTATGGCATTGAAATGTGATAACCGTCCGGTAAACAACCTCTATCACCAGATGGGGGCGCAGCAGTATTCTTTCACACAGATGGAAGGCTCTGCGGTTTACAAATTTGCGGTGCGCACCGTTCCACATGCAATTAGCGAGGCGCTAGAGAAAGCCGGAGTTCCGGTGGATGATGTGAAACTTTTTGTATTGCATCAGGCAAATCTGCGCATTATTGAGTCTGTGGCAAAGCGGCTGCGTCAGCCGATGGAGAAGTTTCCAACAAATTTAGAGGAGTGTGGTAATATATCCGCTGCCAGCGTTCCGATTTTGCTTGATAAAGTCAGAAAAGATGGTATGATTAGCAAAGGGGATAAAATTGTTATGGCAGGATTTGGCGCAGGACTTACCTGGGGCGCATGTGTGATTGAGTGGTAGACTTGATACAAATTCGAAGAGGAGAGACGGATGACACTCGAAGAAACATTAAACGAATTGTTGGTAAAACTGTTCAAGGATATATTGGAAATTGAGTCAAAGTGTCTTATCACAGAAGAGTTTAAGGACATCAGCTACAATGATATGCATATTATAGAAGCTGTCGGCATTGAGGAACCACGTAACATGAAGACGGTTGCAAAACTGATGTCTGTTACGACAGGAACACTTACCAAGGCCATGGATGCATTGTGTGACAAAGGTTATGTGATCCGTGAACGAAGCACAAAAGATAAGCGTGTGGTCAAAGTCCGGCTGACAGACAGAGGACGCAGTGCATATTACCATCATGAGCAGTTCCATCGCCAGATGATCAAAAATATAGCAGATCAGATGACGGAGCAGGAGACCGAAGTGCTGATTTTTGCATTGGCAAAAATGGTAGATTATTTCCACCTGAACTATTATGATACGGATGAAGAATCTGAATTTGTAGACTGGTCAAAGATTCATCGCGAGGATGAAACAAAGGAATAAAATCTTTTGTGCAAACTGTTTCGTACTAAATAAGTAGGATATGATGAACCTACTACTTATTTTGGAGTAGAAAACAGTAAAAAATAACCAAGAATGATAAAAAAGAGCGATTCAAAATGCAGGTTTTGAATCGCTTTGTTGCATTTTTGGGGCTTTTTAGCATTAAAGTGGTAGAAATTTAAAATAATAAAGAAATTTCTGTTGTAAAATCTTGCATTTTCCGTTAGAATAAGGATGTTGATGTGTACTAATTAATAAATATGACGATTTGAGGTCCCCCAATGGATCTGAGTCGTTAAAAATAATATGATAAGGAGATATAAAAATGGGTTACGTTGATGAAGTACTCGAAGTAGTAAAGAAGAAAAATGCAGATCAGCCTGAATTCTTACAGGCAGTAACAGAGGTTCTTGATTCTTTAAGACCTGTTATTGATGCAAACGAGGATTTATACAGAAAGAATGCAATCCTTGAGAGAATTACAGAGCCAGATCGTCAGATCATGTTCCGTGTTCCATGGGTAGATGACAATGGACAGGTTCAGGTTAACAGAGGATTCCGTGTACAGTTCAATAATGCAATTGGACCATACAAGGGAGGATTAAGACTTCACCCATCTGTAAACTTAGGTATTATCAAATTCTTAGGTTTTGAGCAGATCTTCAAGAACTCTCTTACAACACTTCCAATCGGTGGTGGTAAAGGTGGTTCTGATTTCGATCCTAAGGGAAAATCAGACAGAGAGATCATGGCATTCTGCCAGAGCTTTATGACAGAGCTTTCTAAATATATCGGAGCAGACGTTGATGTACCAGCCGGAGACATCGGAACTGGCGCAAGAGAGATCGGATTTATGTTCGGACAGTACAAGAGAATCCGCGGTTCTTTCGAAGGTGTACTTACAGGTAAGGGACTTACTTATGGTGGATCACTTGCACGTACACAGGCTACAGGATACGGTCTGTTATACTTAACAAACGCATTATGGAAAGACCATGGAATGAGTCTTGAAGGAAAGACAGCAGCTGTTTCCGGATCTGGTAACGTTGCTATCTATGCAATCGAGAAGGCACAGGAGCTTGGTGCTAAGGTTGTTACATGTTCTGATTCTACTGGATGGATCTACGATCCAAACGGAATCGATGTAGCACTCCTTAAGGAAGTTAAGGAAGTGAAACGTGCACGTCTTACAGAGTATGCAGCTGCTAAGTCATCTGCTGAGTATCATGCAAAAGAGAACGGTGAGCATGGTGTATGGCAGTACAAGGTAGATCTTGCTCTTCCATGTGCTACACAGAATGAGTTAGATATCGAGGATGCTAAGATGCTCGTAGCTAACGGTGTTACATCTGTAACAGAGGGTGCTAACATGCCTACAACTCTTGAGGCTACAAAGTACTTACAGGAGAATGGTGTTCTCTTCGTAGGTGGTAAGGCTGCCAATGCTGGTGGTGTTGCTACATCTGCACTTGAGATGAGCCAGAACTCTGAGAGACTTTCATGGACATTCGAAGAAGTTGATGGAAAGCTCAAGGGAATCATGGAGACAATCTACGCTAACATCAGCGACGCTGCTAAGAGATACGATGCAACAGTTGGTGGAAAGACAGACTATGTAGCTGGTGCTAATATTGCCGGATTTGAGAAGGTGGTAGATGCTATGTTAGCACAGGGTGTTTGCTAATTAAGAATTTCTAAGATAATATAAGATATTGAGAAGTCCTGGAAATGTTGAATTTCTGGGGCTTTTCTTTATGTATTGAAATGACAAAAGAATTGTCAGAATATTCATAAATAGAAGATAATTTACGTTGTTTTGAGGTCGTTATATACACGTGATACACAAGTGATATACAAGTGATATACAAGTGATATACAGGTGGTATACACTTGTTTTACTGATTTTGGATGATTTTTTGAAGCATTTCATCCGGTGTTTTTCAAGATGATTCAAGCTGAATATGAGTGTAATGTTAATAATAAGAAACATCATAAGTGTATCCAGCAATCAGTCTTGATTTACTATTTTATATCTTGTTCACTTCTGTAAGAAGTTCTTCTAAAGTCTTATGGGTGTACGTTCCCTTGGTGGTGTCGTTTTTCATACTGTGTCCCATAATCAATTTGATACATACATTATTTGCTCCGGCGCTGTCCATAAGTGAAGCAAAGGTGTGTCTGCCATCGTGGGGCAGGTGTTTCATTTTGAGTTTTCCCATGCACGTATTAAAATTGCCGTTCATGTAGGTTCCGTAGGTGTAATGATTTCCAAACTTGTTATTGATCAGGTATTTCTTGTTCGGATCGTATCGGTTCTTGACGAGAGGGATAATCTTATCGTTCAGAGGGATAATTCTGTCTTTCCCGGCTTCGGTTTTCATGCCGCCTGCCATGTACTTTTCATCTAAATGGACATTTTCCGTCTGGATTTCCAACAGCTCGGTTGGTCGCAATCCAGTGTAAATCATAATCAGGATAATATCTACATTGTTGATTTCATATAGCTTCGACCAGAGTGTTTTGATTTCTTCATCGGAATATCTGTCATGTATCTGCTCCGTAGAGTTTGTCCATTCATAAACCAGACCTTCTGTTAAATCCCTGTCTATGTATTCATTCAATTTAGCGTATTGATACATAGCCTTCAGGACGGCTCGCATGGAAGAAATCGTAGTCTGCGATTTGTGATTGTAGGCATTTAAGCATTGCTGCAAATCATTTGTCCTGATAGAAATAAATTTGCGATCATGTAGCTCGCTGAAATGATGAAAAGCAATCTCATAATTTCGCCATGTGGAATCGCTAATCTGGTTTTTAAGCGATTTTCGGTATTTCTTCCATTTCTCGTACATCTCTGCGAAAGTAGGCGAGTCTGAGTACTTCATATGCTCCGGAACAACCGCACCGCTATTGTATTCAGCAAGATAGGTGTACGCCATTTCCGGTTTGGAGAAATAAGCCAGGTAGGTGTATTTTCGCTTGACCTTCCCGGTATCGTCTTCCACAAGTTTTGAGATACGAACAGCGTAGGGCTTTCGTCGTTTGCCCCCAAGCTTGATTACGCTGCCGTAAGAGTTTGGTAACTTCATATTTAACCTTCTTTCTGCATTTGTTCTAATTGTTTAAGGCAATACTCTGCATATTCCTTGTAGCGTTTTACTCTTGCAATTTCATCTGGAATATCAAAAGCATAAATGGACTTCGGAACCAGATCAGAACGTTTGGGAGGATTAGTCACCTTGTATGTAGATAGCTTATATTCTACAAAATCTTTTACTTTTTTTCCAGTTCAGACAGTTTGGTTAATGGTATATGGCAGAAGTGAAGGCGATTATGGACGAGGTTTGGAGGACGCAGAAGGCGATGCTGAAGAAGCAGCCGTTGATACATAATGGTTAAGTAGAGCTTTCAGCACAGAATGTGTGGTATGGGAAGTATCGGTTAAAGCGAAGTAAACGGTTTTAATGGAATTGTGTGTGCGCGTGTGGTAAAATGGTGTTGTTGAAGAAAACGGCATTTATCAAATATAATACCTCTCCCAACCTATGGTTGAGTTTGATAATTCCACTTACAGTTTGTGTACAAAAACTGATAAAAATTGTAAAGTGTAGCGTGAAAGGAGGCATATTGTAATGAATCAAATTGATACAGGAAAGTTTATTGCTAGTTGCAGAAAAGAAAAAGGTCTGACACAAGCACAATTAGCAGAAAAGTTAAACATCACTGACAGAGCTGTTTCCAAATGGGAGACAGGAAAATGTATGCCCGATTCATCTATCATGTTGGAACTTTGCAATATCTTAGATGTTACGGTCAATGAACTATTAAGTGGGGAGAGGATAGAAATGAATAATTACGAAGAAAAAGTCAACGAAAATCTCATTGAATTAAAACGAAAAGATGAGAATAATATGAACAAGAATACTATAATATCAATAATATATACAATTACCATGGTTATTGGTATTCTAGTATGTTGTATATGTGATGTTGCTATTTCGGGCACCCTTACATGGTCACTTATTGCACTTAGTTCTATTTTGATTACATGGATAGCATCTTTTCCTGTTATATTGTTAGGGAAAAAAGGTGTTTTGGTAGCGATGGTTGCCATTAGTATTCTCATTTTACCATTTATGTACATATTAAGCATTTTGATAAAAGTCAATGAAGTATTCAATATTGGTGCGATTATGTCCATTTATACACTAGTTTTTTTGTGGATAATTTATATTCTGTATTATCGACTCAAGGAACGAAAACTGTTGGCAACAGGAATTACATTTTTGTTTGCAATTCCGTTCACACTTTTGATAAATATTACATTATCAAAATTAATTGGAGAACCTGTGATTGATGTTTGGGATATATTATCCGTATTTATCCTGTTGATAGTATCAGTTGCTTTTATAATTGGAGATTATGCACGAAAAAAAGGTTTTGTAAGATAGGCTATTTTCTGAGTCGCTTGAAAATTCAAGGTTCAGAAGTTAAACGTTATTTGAAAAATGTTAGTGTGAGGTACATATATGGGAAAATGTTAATGCTGACATTTGAAGACAGCGAGGAAGAAATACTGAACCACATGGTTTCTTATGTTAGTGTAGGAGCGAAGGCATTTCAGGTGGTAGAAAATGCAAGAACAGAATTAAGATTCGATGGATTGGAAATAGATGTTGCAAATCGTTTGGTAAGAAAGCAGAAACAGGAAATAGATTTGACTTTTACTGAATTTGAAATTTTGCATTTATTAGCAAGAAATCTGGGCAGAGTGTTTAACAAAGAGCAGATATATAATAGTGTTTGGAAAGAACCATATTTCGGTGATTACAACATTGTCATGAGCCATATCCGTAACATATGGGAAAAGATAGAGGATAATCCCAGCAAGCCAATTTACATACAGACGGTATGGGGAGTTGGCTATAAATTTAATAACAAACTGAAATGAGCAGATATTGCAGAGCGTTTGTAATATTTGCTTTTTATATGGCTGATAATAATGGTTTACGGACTTTGCCAGAGAAAGAATATAAGAAAGCTGTAAAATTTCACGTTGAATTTTACAGCTTTCCTGCGTATAATATATAAGTAAAGAAGCTATATTGTAGTAGGAAAGGAAGTTGATTTTATGCCAAATATATTACCGGTATCAGATTTAAGAAATTATAATGAAGTGTTGAAAAATTGCCAGATTGGAGAACCCGTGTTTTTGACCAAAAACGGTAGAGGTAAGTTTGTGGTTATGGATATTGAGGACTACGAGCGTGAAAAAGCCGAAAAGAAGCTACTCATGAAACTGCAGGAAGCAGAAGAAGCTGTTAGGGATGAAAGTGCCTGGATGAGTTTGGATGAACTAAAGAAATCTGTCGGGGTATAGCATATGATGAAATTGCGGATTAACCCTATTGTGGCAGAGGACTTGAAGAATATTAGAGAGTATATTGCTGAAGATAATGAAGAAATGGCGGTAAAGATCATCCAGGAGATATATGCTCGAATTGAAAATATACAGCAATTTCCGTACATGGGAGCTGATCTTGCTAAAAGGGTCAGCTTCCGAACGGATTATAAATATGTGATTTGCGGGAATTATGTCGTGCTATATAAGATTGGGGAAGAATATGTGGAGATTTACCGGGTGGTGAATCGGTATCAGGATATTACGCAGATATTTTGATGCCATGATGGAAGGAAAAACAGAGTATGGAAAATAATATAAAATAAATGTTAGTATAGGATACTTTGTCGGAAGAGAGGATTATGAAATGACTAATCAAGAGATTGTTGCTAAGCTATGGAATTTATGCAATATATTGAGGGATGACGGTATTACATATCATCAATACGTTTCCGAATTGACATATATTTTATTTTTAAAATGGCGAAAGAAACTAATGCAGAAGAAAGTATAGCGAGTGGAGTAACTTTCTCTGAAAAAGATAAAAAGACTGAGAGAGAAGATAAACAATTGCTTGTTGAATACTCCTGGGATAAATTGGCATCTAAAACGGGGAACGACCTCGGGAATTTATATGAAGGTTTATTGGCTAAAAATGCTGATGAAAAAAATCTGGTGCAGGACAATATTTTACGCCGAGACCATTGATTGATGTTATGGTAAGAATGATTAAACCCAATGTGGGAGAAAAATGCAATGATCCAGCATGTGGAACTTTTGGGTTTATGATTGCTGCTGACAGATATATAAAGGAAAAAACAAATGATTTAAACGATTTGTCAGAAGAAGAAAAAAACTTTCAGATTAATTCCGCTTTTTCGGGATGTGAATTGGTTTCAGAGACATATAGGCTGGCGTTAATGAATGCTATCTTGCATGGTATTCACGCCAAAATCTATTGTGGCAATACATTGACAGAAGAGTTTGGAAAAAAAGAGGAATTGCAAAATCTAGATGTGGTATTGTCTAACCCACCTTTTGGAACCAAAAAAGGGGGAGAGTTGACTAATAGAACCGATTTTATGTTTGCTACAAGTAATAAGCAGTTTAATTTCCTTCAGCAACATGAAATTATAATAAAGAAGAAAAATCCCGCAGAAGAGTATGTTCTGCGGGATTTTTTTGTTATAATAGTGATGTTAGTCCAATACGGAGGAAAACAGAAAATGATTGATTTTCATTCACATATACTGCCGGGGATTGATGATGGCAGTAAAAATACACAGATGTCGCTTGCGATGATCGAAGAGGAGAAAAAGCAGGGAGTTCATACGATTGTGGCTACCCCGCATTTTTATGCAGATGAAGATTCTGTGGAACGCTTTTTGAAACGCAGAGCGCACAGTTACGAGAGATTGCAGGAGGAGGCACAAAAACAGGGGGTTGAGCTGCCAAAAATGTACTTTGGTGCGGAGGTGTACTATTTTCCGGGAATTGGTCAGGCATCCATGATTCCGCAGTTGTGTATTCAGGGAACTGAAATTTTACTGCTTGAGATGCCGTTTACCCAGTGGACAAGTGATATGCTCGACAATGTCCGGGCATTGGTGAATCGTCCAAACATGAAGGTTGTGCTGGCGCATATAGAGCGCTTTTATGATTTCCAGAAAAAGAAAGAGGTATGGGATGAGGTTATGGATCTGCCAATCTATCGGCAGATGAATGCGGGACCGTTCCTTAACTGGAAAAAGCGCAGAAAGTGCCTGAAATTATTAAAACAGCAGGGAGAAGTTCTGCTTGGCAGTGACTGCCATAATCTGGATAGCCGAAAACCAAATCTTGCATTGGGAAGAGCCGTGATTGCAGAAAAACTGGGACAGGAATATCTTGATCGGACAGATGCTTTGGAGAAACGTTTGTTTGAATCATAGAACCCCCTTTAGAATTGCGAAAACGATGCCGATATAGTATAATAGTTCTAGATTTTGACAGTTCATTTCCAGAAAACAGATTTTAGATGAACTGATATACAATACATATGGGGATATACATGGAAAAAACACAGGAATTTGATGATGAAATAGAAATTGATTTGCGGGAATTGCTGGCAGTACTTTTGTCACAGTGGCTGTTGATTCTTGTTGTGACGGTTCTTGGTGGCGGCATTGCTTTTGGAGTAAGTCACTATATGATCGTTCCACAGTATGAGTCGACAGCACAGCTTTACGTGTTGTCAAAAAGTACATCGATCACCAGTCTTGCAGATATTCAGACAGGAACCAGCCTTACGAACGATTATATGGTTGTCGTGGAAGGAAGACCGGTACTTGAACAGGTTATCGTAAATTTGAGCCTGAATGAGTCATATCATTCTTTAAAAAGTAAAGTAACATTAAATAATCCATCCAATTCACGTATTCTTGAGATTACAGTGAGAGATGAAAATCCGGCGATGGCAAAGAAAATCGCAGATGAGATTGCAGATGTAGGATCTACATTTATTGCAGCGAAGATGGTACAGGATGCGCCAATGATTATTCAGAAGGGGTATGCGGACGGACAGCCGGTCAGCCCGAATATTATTAAGAATACTCTGATTGGGGCTGTACTTGGAGCTTTTCTTGCAATGGCGATTATCGTGATTTCGTATCTGTTCAATGATACGATCATGACTGCGGAAGATGTGGAAAAGAAGCTGGGACTGAATGTATTGGGAACATTGCCGCTTGAGGAAGCTGAGGATGACGGCGAAGGCCGTAGCGGAAACAAAAAGGGATTCGCAAAAAAAAGAAAAAAGTCCAAAAAGCAGGCAGGAGATAAAGCATGAAGACAGTTAAGTTTGGCAAGTTAAAAGAACAAAAATATGCAATGAAAGAGTCGTTGCGTGCGTTAAAGACAAATATACAGTTTTGCGGTGATGATATTCAGACGATCGTGGTCACCTCTGCTATGCCAAATGAAGGAAAAAGTACGGTAACCATGGATCTGGCGCGTTCGCTTACCGAGTCGGGAAAGCGTGTGCTTTTGATTGATACGGATATGCGCAAGTCTGTATATGTGGGACGTTTGCGTGCAACGGCAAGTGATGGAGGAGAGATTTATGGACTTTCCCATTTTCTATCCGGACAGAAACGTCTGGAAGATGTCTTGTATGGAACGGAAATTCCGGGGATGTTTATGATCTTTGCAGGACCTTCGGTTCCGAACCCTACAGAAATACTCGAAAAAAATTATTTTATTGAATTGCTGAAATTTGCAAAGGAACATTTTAATTATATTCTTTTGGACTGTGCCCCGATTGGAGCTGCGATTGATGCAGCTGTAATCGCAAAGCATTGTGACGGTGCGATTCTTGTTATTTCGCAGGGGATGGCAAGCAGCCGCATGATTCAAAATGTCAAAAAACAGCTGGAAGTGTCCGGAGTACGGATTCTTGGGGCTGTTTTAAATAAAGTCAAGATGAAGAAGAACAGCTATGAGAATGGCTATTATGGAAGCTATTATGGTGGCTACTATGGAAGCTACTATGGCAAGAAGGAAGAGAAAACGAAAGAATGAAGAGATTTCATGAGTCATCAGAAAAACTGCATAATGTATTGTATTTTTTGTCTGGTGCCATGGCAGTTATACTTGTTTTGATCATTGTTGTCGGGGTGCAGACGAAAGCACAGAGTGGTGGTTATGACACCAATGAGAATGGTGCCCCGAATGCACAGGAGCAGGCATCGGTGACAGGCATGGATACACAGTCTGCGACGGAAAAACCGGAAAAGTGGCAGGAGGGAACGATTACCTACAAGGGAAAGGACTACCATTATAATTCCAATCTTCGTGTATTTCTGATGATGGGAATTGATAACGATGATCCGGTTGCAACAGCTAAGGATTATATCAGTGGTGGACAGTCCGATGCCATGTTTCTACTGATCGTGGATTCTTTGAATCAGAAATTACAGGTGATTTCCATTAACCGTAATACAATGACGGATATCAAACTCTGTGATGAAGAAGGATACAGTCTTGGAACGATTCAGGGGCAGATCTGTCTGCAGCATGCGTTTGGAGATGCCAAGCGTATCAGCTGCCAGCGGAGCGTTGATGCCGTGGCGGATTTGTTTGGAAATATTCCAATCAGCGGATACCTTGCCATGAACATGGGGGCAATTCCGATGATGAATGATGCCGTAGGTGGGGTGAACGTAAAGGTTTTACAGAATATATCCTATCCGGATCACAATGTGAAACTCCATAAGGGAGACAAGGTAACCCTGAATGGAGAGGAAGCCTATTGCTATCTGAGAGGAAGAAATGTTAAGGAATATGACAGTGCTTCCGATCGTCTGCGCCGTGAGGAGCAGTACATCGTGGCTTATATGGACCGATTGAAGGTGTTGGCAGCAGATGATCCATCCGCTGTGATGGGAGTCTATAATTCAATCGAGGACTATCTGGTCACGAGTGTGGATTTTTCCAATTTGATCAACGAACTTATGAGTTATGATTTTCAGGATGATGATATGTATACCGTACCGGGAGAAACCGTTCAGGGTGACGAGTACGAAGAGTATCATGTGGATGAAGATGCCATGCAGGATATGATCATGAACATTTTTTACACACCGGTTTCTTAAAGATTTGAAATCGGCACGATTTTTGGTATCCAGTGCGCGCGCACTTGATATAGATACTACATACTATACTTTTGAGGAAAGGAGGTTGATACAGATGAAGAAGGTTGTTGCGAGTATGCTTGCAATGTTACTGGTGCTCTCTATGGGAACTACCGTATTTGCAGCAAAATCGCCAGATAGCCAGGCTGCCTTAGAGGAACTGGCAAAACAGTGGGACAGCAATGTCTCAGATGTATCAGCATACAATTCCAATAATAACATTGTGTCTGTTACACGTACAAAACCGACCACCGATCAGGTGTCCAAAGCAAACTCTGCAGCAAAGCAGGCAAGCAAGGATGCGGAAGTGCTTGGTATGACAGATTTATCTGTAGGCAAAAATGTAAATACATCCAAAGGTATTCGACTGACGTTCAGTGTACCTGGAGTAAAATCTACAGATAAAGTATATGTACTCCACCAGCTGTCGACAGGTGAGTGGGAGACATTGAAGCCAACCAGTATTTCGGATGGTCAGGTTACTGTGACTTTGTATTCATTTTCACCGGTTGCAATTGTTCGTTATCCTTCGAACGTAAATGTTCCGGTCAGTGATCCAACCAAGAATCAGACCGAAAATAATACAAATAATTCTGAGTCAAATAACAACAGTCATAATACGACAGGAGACTCACAGAATAATTCACAGACTTTCAACCCGAACAACAACAATTCGCAGACAAATAATAACAATAACAATCAGACCAACAATAATCAGGTTGATGTAAAGCAGAATGTTACTGTAAATTATCCGGATAAGAACGGTAATTATGATGATGGTTATAATGATGGATATTCTGATGGAAAGTCAGATGCAAAGTCTGCGGGAAAGACAAGTTCTTACACAACAGGAACAAATGGTGGATCTGCCAATGGTGCAGTAGCAGCGGTTGGCATGACATCTCCAAAGACAGGAGCTTCTGTGCCTGCATTACCAATTCTTGCGGTAGCAGTTGTAGCAGGAATCATCGTGTGCGGCAGAAAAGCTGCTAAAAATTAAATCACTGGATACATGCAGTATGTAGGATCTATAAACGGATTCTCCGTGGAAGGAGAACAAATACAAAAGGCGGTGGAAAGGAATCTACCGCCTTTGTAAAATGTGAGAAGTATAAGATGGAAAAGAACAAAAAGACAACAAAGAACAAAGAAAAAAGAAAATTTAATATCTATAAGCTTTTTACGGTATTATTAGCAGCAATATTACTTGTGATTGTTGGCTATATGCTTCGGAACTGGATCGTGGAACGTAATGCGCAGAAACAGTATGAAAATCTTGCAGAAAGCGTGAACCGACTGCAAAATCAGGTCAGCGACAATGCCATTACTTCCGCAGGGGACCGGCAGGATGCCAGCACAGAGGAAATGGAAACAGAGGGCACACAGGATGGGAGTGACAGTGCAATCGCAGGTGTGGATATTCCACAGAAACAATTGGACTGGAACGAACTGGCAAAGGTAAATCCGGATATTTACGCATGGATTTATATACCTGGAACACAGGTGGATTATCCGGTGTTACAGCATCCAACCGACAATACCTATTATCTGAATTACAATATGAATGGAACCAGGGGCTATCCTGGATGTATTTATACAGAAAAGGAAAACAGTAAGGATTTTACGGATTTTAATACTATTATGTATGGGCACAACATGCGCAACAAAACCATGTTTGAGACGTTACATTACTATGAAGACAAGGCTTTTTTCGTCAATAATCCGTATGTATATGTATACCGGGGAGACCGGGTACTGGTGTATGAGATTTTTGCAGCATACATAGCCGGCAACGAACATATCCTGTATTCTTATGACTTCCAGACGCAGGAAGGCAGACAAAATTATGTGGACCAGATTGAAAAAGGCACATCCGGCAATCTGCGCGATGATGTGGAAGTTACCGCGGACAGTCATATTCTGACACTTTCCACCTGTATCAGTGGAAAAGCAAAAAATCGTTATTTAGTACAGGCAGTATTGCTCAATGAGGATGATTTATGATGCAATGCAAAGTGGAAATGGAATCAAATCTGATTTTAGATGCTGTGTCCGGATTACAGTTTTACGACGGAGCGGATGTGTATATCAGGGAATTGCTTGCAAATGCCATTGATGCTTGTAATACCCGCGCAGCACTGGAGTACAGCTGGGGTACTGAGTTCCTGGAAATGGAAGAGGCGCGTATGATGAACTCCATGCGAACCCCATACCAGCCTAAGATTTCAATTGCATACAATTCCATGACGCAGAGACTGACGGTGGAGGACAATGGAATCGGTATGAACGGTCAGGACATCGCGCGATA
>ERZ781272.574-NODE-574-length-21941-cov-3.779357_pt1 | contig 21941 bp, 18 predicted proteins | sample MGYA00375850_ERZ781272 | MGnify/ENA primary metagenome ERZ781272 (study PRJEB29790, sample SAMN06051246) | human gut metagenome | host: Homo sapiens | place: USA: Cincinnati, Ohio | collected 2013-06-21 | study: EMG produced TPA metagenomics assembly of the Gut...
TTTTAAATTCTTTGGCAGAGGCTGTTCCAAAATTGTTTGTCCAAAAACTTGCTTTATGGAGCAAACATTTTTGGGTGCATCCTCTGCCATTAGAATTTTTAGATGAAATTTCCCTACAATCGAGCATATCATATATTGGATTTCGGTTGTTATCCACTAAATTCTGATTCCACACAATATATTTATCTTCTATAATACAGATATTTTTTTTATCTTTCAAAAATGTAAGGTTAATGAAAGATACTTCAATATGAAAAATCTATTAAATTGTTTAAAATAAACTTATAAGTTAGAAATAAATATGAGGGATGATTGTTATGAGAAAGAAAAAAATTAGTTATTCCTTATTAAGAATGCTTTTACAAAAGTAATTTTCAAAATTAGGAGGAATTAAAAAATGGAAAGTATTTTAAATGTAGTTAATATAGAAAAGTATTATGGAAATAAAGATAATGTAACAAAAGCTATTGATAATATAAGTTTTAGAGTTGAAAAAGGTGAATTTGTTGGAATAATGGGGCCATCAGGAAGTGGTAAAACAACACTTCTTAATTGCATATCTACAATAGACAATGTAACAACAGGCTCTATAGTTATTGATAATGATGATATTACAAGATTAAAAGGCAGAAAGTTAGAGGATTTCAGAAGAGAAAAATTGGGATTCATATTTCAAGATTTTAATTTGCTAGATACATTAACTGCTTTTGAAAATATATCATTAGCTCTTACTATTGCAGGGAAGAAGGGCAAAGAAGTTAAAAAATTAGTAGATAAAGCAGCTGAGAGTCTTGATATTAAAGAAGTTCTTAATAAGTATCCATATCAGATGTCAGGTGGTCAAAAGCAAAGAGTTGCAGCAGCAAGAGCAATAGTAAATAATCCTAAATTAATTTTAGCTGATGAGCCAACTGGAGCATTAGATTCTAAGTCAGCAAGATTATTATTAAATTCTATTGAAAATTTGAACAAAGATCTAGAAGCAACTATTTTGATGGTAACACATGATGCCTTTACAGCTAGCTATGCAAATAGAATTTTATTTATAAAGGATGGAAAAATATTTAATGAACTTGTAAGGGGTGAAGACAGTAGAAAAGAATTTTTTAATAAAATTATTGATGTTGTAACTGTTCTTGGAGGTGAAAGTAAAGATGTACTTTAAAATGGCAGTAAATAATGTAAAAAAAAGTTTTAAAGATTATGCAGTTTACTTTTTGACATTAACATTTGCGGTATGTATATTTTATAGCTTTAATTCAATTAATTCACAAACAATGGTGGTAGAGATGAATTCATTGCAAAGAGATTATATAGATTTAATGAATCAATTTATGTCTATTTTATCAGTTGGTGTTTCTGTAATACTCGGAAGTTTAATAATATATGCAACAAACTTTTTAATAAAAAGAAGAAATAAAGAATTTGGAGTTTATATGACTCTAGGTATGAGAAAAAGATCAATGTCAATAATATTGCTCTTTGAAACTTTATTTATAGGTTTAATATCTCTTGGAATTGGTTTAATATTAGGGCTTATTTTGGCACAAGTTTTATCAGTGTTTACAGCAAAATTATTTGATGTTGAGATGACTAAATATGTTTTTTCAATATCTATTGAGGCAATTGTAAAAACAGTAGTATATTTTGGAGTAATGTATGTAATTGTAATGATATTTAACATAATTGTTATATCAAAATATAAATTAATAGATCTGCTATATGGAAATAAAAAGAGTGAAAAAATAAAAATAAGAAATCCATATATATCAAGTATACTTTTACTTCAATCAGTTATTGTTATTGGAATTGCATATAAATGCATAACCATATCGGAATTAGATTTTTATACAATACAGTTTAAAATAGCAATTGCATTTGGAATTATAGGTACAATATTATTTTTTTATAGTGCTTCATCACTTATGATATTAATATTACAAAAGAATGATAATTTATATTTAAATGGATTAAACGCTTTTACAATTAAGCAGATTTCAAGTAAATTCAATACAAATTTTCTTTCGATGAGTGTAATATGTTTAATGTTATTAGTTACTATAGGAAGCTTAGCATCAGGATTAAGTGTAAAAAATTCCATGGAGCAGGGATTAGAGAAAAATACTCCAGTCGACGTATCAATTCTTTGGGAGAGTAATGATTCTAAAAATAATTTTAAAGATATTGATTTGTTAAAGGAAAGTGTAAAGAAATATGATCTTGATTTAAGTAAGATGAGATATTCCATTCTTTCAGCTTACTCAATAAATTTTGATTTAAAAAGCTTATTATATAACTATGCAGAGAGTGATGATAAACGTGAAATGCTTGATTATCCTATTGCAAGCCAAGCAGATTTTATAACTATATCAGATTACAATAATTTTAGAAAATTAAGGGATTTAGATCCAATAGCATTAAATGAAGATGAAGTTATCATAAGCAGTAACTATGCCGCTATGATTGATATGGTTAAAAGCTATTTAGATAAAAATAAAAAAATAAAAATTGAAAATAAAGAATATAAGATAAAAAATGATAAATTGCTTGAAGAATCTTTTTTTAATATGCCAATTGCCATAAATGTTTTTTCTATAATTGTTCCAGATAATACTGTAAGTGAGAATAATAAGATTGCTGAAGCTTTAAATTTTAACATAGTAGGAGATAGTAAAGAAGAAGAGTTAGAAGGGATAATGGATAAATTGTTATTGGATAGAAATAACAATAGTAAGAAAGAAGATTTTTATATAGATGGATATACTCGTGAAATGTGTTATACAGAGAATAAAGGTTTATCTGCCATACTTCTATTTATAGCAATTTATATAGGAATAGTATTTCTTTTAGCAAGTGCAGCAGTATTATCACTTCAGCAGTTATGTGAATGTAATGATTCATTAGAGAGGTATATATCATTAAATAAAATTGGAGCAAGTAAGAAGATTATTAATAAAAGTATATTTAAGCAAGTATTAACCTTCTTTTTATTTCCATTAGCTTTAGCATTAGTACATTCTTATGTTGGAATAAAAACTGTAAATAGTTATCTTCTTGCATTAGGAGAAAGTAATAAAATTTATCCTATGTTAATCACAGCCTTAATATTAGTAATTGTATATGGTGGATATTTATATGCCACATATATATCTTATAAAAATGTAATAAATAATGAACTTAGTTAGAGGGAAAGATGGTTTATGTTAATATCATTATAATAAAAATTATAAAATTAATTATTTATATTATAAATTTACTAATTTAATAAAATAAGTTAAGTATATTAAGACAATTTATGTTTACGTATCTTTAAAGTATATTTTTAAAGATACGTTTTTTCTATTAAAATAACCAAAAATCTGATATTATTAGTTTTATATGGCATATTTGGATAAAATAAAAGTTTTATATATAACATGATAATTTTGAAAGTATAAAATAAATGAAACTAAGGAGTGAATTTTTGGTGAATGATTATACTAATATATTAGAAGTATATGAAATGTTTTTAGAAAACCTTCCATTTGCAGTATGGATTGAAGATATAGAGTTCAAAATATTGTATTTGAATAGTCTATATGAAAAGACGTATGGTGTAAAATATAATGAAGTAATTGGAAAAAGTAATGAAGAAGCATTTCCAAAAGATTTAGCTAAAATATATAATGATCAGATAAAAGAATGTATAACAGAAAATTCTAATGTATCAAAAGAGCTGAAGAAAAACTTTATAGAAAGAAACTTTTGGAGAAGAAAAGTTTTAAAAGTACAATTATGGAATCTTTACAGAAAAGCTTAGAGGAAAAGAGCTTGGAAACTAGGGAACATACTGAAAGAGTAACTGAATATGCATTAAACATAGGAAAGATAATGAAGCTTAGAACTTCTGAACTAGATGAATTAATATTATCAGCAGAACTTCATGATATAGGAAAAATTGCAATTAATGAAGAGATACTTTTGAAAAAAGGTAAGCTTACAGATGAAGAATTTGAAATTATCAAAACTCATACAGAAAAAGGATACAGAATAATAAGTGCTTCTAGTGAACTTGGAAATGTAGCTAAATGTGTGCTAACACATCATGAAAAGTACGATGGAACTGGATATCCCCTAGGATTAAAAGGAGATGAAATTCCTATTATAGCAAGAATAATAAATGTAGCTGATTCTTATGATGCAATGACTAACGATAGAGTTTATAAAAAAGCTATGAAAGAAGATGAGGCAATTAAAGAATTAAAAAGGTGTTCGGGAAGTCAATTTGATCCAGATATAGTTGAACATTTTATAAAACATATTAAGTAAATATATGAAAAACATACATATATATAAAGGTTATAAATATAGTACAGTTATGATTTGACAATCATTTTGTGTAGATATAAAATATCTTTTAGAGAAAAAAATAGAGGAGTGGTTATATATGATAAAAGAAAACGGTAATATTTCAATTGATACAGAGAATATATTTCCAATAATCAAAAAGTGGTTATACTCTGACAAAGACATTTTTATTAGAGAAGTTATAAGTAATGGTTGTGATGCAATCAGTAAATTTCAAAGACTAGTATCACTTGGAGAAGCTAAAGCGTCAGAAGATGAGGAATATAAAGTAGTAGTTTCAATTAATAAGGAAAAAGGAACTTTAAAATTCAGTGATAATGGTATTGGTATGACTGAAGAAGAAGTAAAGAAATATATTAATCAAGTTGCTTTTTCAGGTGCTACAGATTTCCTTGAAAAATATAAAGATAAGATGGATGAAGGTAAAGATATAATAGGACATTTTGGTCTTGGATTTTACTCAACATTTATGGTATCTACGAAAGTTCAAATAGATACATTATCTTTTAAAGATGGTGCTGAAGCAGTTAAATGGGTTTGCGAAGGCGGCACAGATTATGAAATTTCTTCTTCAGAAGACAGAAGTACAAGAGGTACTACAATTACATTATACATAAATGAAGAAGATAAAGAATTTTTAGAAGAATATAAAGTAAGAGAAATAATAACAAAATATTGTTCATTCTTACCCACAGAAATATATTTAGAAGATGAAAATAAACCAAAAGAAGAACCTAAATATGAAACTAAGAAAAAGGAAGATGGAACTGAATATCAAGAATTAGTTGAACCAGAAGCTCCAAAGCCTTTAAATGATACACATCCACTATGGATGAAAAAGCCAAATGAATGTACAGATGAAGAATATAAAGATTTCTACAGAAAAGTATTTATGGACTTTAATGAACCATTATTCTGGATTCATTTAAATGTTGATTATCCATTTAACTTAAAAGGAATCCTATACTTCCCTAAATTAACTCATGAAGTTGAAATAAGAGAAGGTCAAGTTAAATTATTTAATAACCAAGTATTCGTAGCAGATAATATAAAAGAAGTTATTCCAGAATTCTTGTTATTGTTAAAAGGAGTAATTGATTGTCCAGATCTACCTTTAAATGTATCAAGAAGTTTCCTTCAAAATGATAGAGATGTTGCTAAAATATCTAATCATATAATTAAGAAGGTTGCTGATAAGCTTGTTGATTTATTTAAAAACAGTAGAGAAGAATATAATAAGTTCTGGCCAGATATTCAAATATTCATTAAATATGGATGTTTAAGAGATGAGAAGTTCTATGATAAGATTAAAGATATAATCATATTCAAGAATCTAAAAGGTGAATTTGTAACATTAAAAGATTATCTTGAAGCAAATAAAGAAAAGCATGAAAATAAAGTTTTCTATGCAAATGATGAATTAAAGCAATCACAATATATTAAGATGTTTAAAGAATATGATTTAGATGCAGTAATATTAGATTGTACTTTAGATGATCATTTTATAACATTCCTTGAAATGCATGAAAATGGAGTTAAATTTAAGAGAATAGATTCAGATATATCTGAAACATTAGGATCAAAAACTGATGAAAATGATACTGAAGCTGTAGAAGCAAATAAGACAATAGAAGAAGTATTTAAAAATGCTCTTGGAGAAAATGCTCCTAAGATATCAGTTGAATCTCTTAAAAATGCTGAGACTCCAGCTATGATTTTAATCTCAGAAGAATCAAGAAGAATGGCTGAAATGAGTAAGATGTATGCTCAATCTGGAATGGGCTTTGCAGGAATGTTTAATGAAGAAAAGACTTTAGTTGTAAATAATAATAATAATATTGTTAAGAAACTTGCAGAAGTAGCTAAAGATGACTCTAAAAAAGATGATGTTAAATTTATTTGTGAACATATTTTAGACTTAGCTAAAATTGCAAACAAAGAATTAAACGCAGATGAAATGGATACATTCTTAAAGAGAAATAATGAATTATTGAGTAAAGTTATTTCACTATAATAAAAATCTTCTTTAAAAATAAGTAGTTGTTTGATTAATTTCAAATAACTACTTATTTTTTTATAAAATTTATTTTAAAACTTAAAAAACAACATAAATATTAAATATATTATATAAATGTTAAAAACATTATATATATATGATAATGATTAAAGTTTTTTTGTAGAATAAACGATAAAAATATATAATGGTCTGTTAATGAAATAGCAGAAATAATAGCAAATATGAAAAAATAATAATAGGATAAGGGGAATGATTATGAAAAACAAACAGGTAAAAATAAGTTTAAAACAAAAATTATTACTAGCCACATTACCATTAACTTTAGTTTTGGTAGTTGGATTATTGATTTTTTCATACACTTTAAATAAAAATTCAATAATAACTTATAGCAAGGAAATTTTGCAAGCAAAGACTGATGAAAAAACTAAAACAATAGAAAATGAAGTAGGAGGAAAAATTTCTATATTAGAATCTATAGGACAAGCTATAGAAGAAAATGGTTATAGTAAAAATTATATAGAATCATTATCTGGCAGCCTTGGGTTAGAAAGTGGAATATATCTTTGTACATTAGATGGAGAATATATGGATTCTACAGGATACATACCAGAAGTAGATCCAAAAACAAGAGATTGGTATAAAGAAGGAAGAGAGCATAAAGAAAAATTTGAGCTAGGGCAAGTTTATAAAGATGTAGATACTGGAAAACAAATAGTTACGGCAAGCAGAACTCTTAAAGATGGAACTATAATTTGTGCAGATATTTTTTTAGATGAATTAAGTAAAGAAATATCTGAAACAAAGGTCCTTGATAATGGAAAAGTGTTGTTGATGGATAAAACAGATAATAGCATAATAGCATATGAAAACACAGAATATATAGGTAATAGTATACAAAAGTTCAATGATTTTTCACTTGAAGAAGCTATAAAAAATAGTAGCCCTGCTGAAGTTGGAGAATATACAGTTGAAAGTAAAGATGTTGAAGGTACAAACTGGGCATTAGTTAGTTTTATACAAACTGATATATTACTTAGTGATTTAGATAAAACTATTACTCGTATGTTTAGTTCAGCTATTTTATGTATGATAATTATAGGGGGATTACAATGGAGACTTTTATCAACTATAACTAAACCTGTACAAAACGTTACAAATGCATTAACAGATATGATTAGTGGAGATTTAACAATAGAAGTTGAAACTAGAAGTAACGATGAATTAGGATTAATGGCTAATACATTAAGAAAATATTCAAGAAGTATGAGAGAAAAAGTGGGTACATTTATAAGTACATCAAATACATTAAAACAAAAGAGTAAAGAAGGAAATTTACTTGTAGATACACTTCAAAATGAAGCAATGACTCAGTCACAATCTATGAGTGAATTAAAAGAGACTATGACGCAAATAGCAACAAGTGTATCTGATGTTGCAGAAAGTACTGTAAGTTTATCAGAATCAATGGAAGAGTGTTCTGAGTTAGGCGATAATATAAATGAAAGAGTAAGTTCTACTATTGAGATATCAAATGCAAGTAAAATAGCAATGAATGAATTAGATCAGGTTATGAGACAAATAAAGCAATCAACCAACACACTTGAATTAAATATTAATACAGTAATAGATGCTAATAAGGAAATGAAGAGCATTATAGAGTTAATAAAGGGAATTGCAGAGCAGACTAATTTACTGTCATTAAATGCAAGTATTGAAAGTGCGAGGGCTGGGGAAGCAGGTAAAGGTTTTTCAGTTGTTGCTAATGAAATAAGAAAATTAGCAGAAAGAAGTAATTCTGCTGTTGATGATATAACTGAATTAATAAATAATATTAATAATAATTTAAATGATACAAGTGAGGCAACTAGAGAAAGCGTTGAATGTGTTAATTCAAGCAAAGATGTAGTTACTAAAACTTTAGAAACATTTGAAAAAATTATTAATGCAGTTGAAATGACTGGTAAAAATAGTAAAATAATTAAAGAAAAAATAGCATCATGTACACAAATAGCTACAAATATTGCAGCTATTTCAGAAGAACAAAGTGCAGGGGTTGAAGAGGTATTAGCCACAGTTGAGACATTAACAGAATCAGCTAATTCTATAGCAGTTAGCAGTGATAGGTTAAAAGACGACTCTGATGATACTTATGCTATAAGTGAAACTTTATATAATTCTGTACAGGATTTTAAGGTCGAGTAAAGTAAGATAATATAATTTATATACGTATAATTTATAGATATTTTTATATAGTTATTAATTTATTATCATAATTATAAAATTATAATCATAAAGTAATACTGAGTAATAAATAATGTACAATTTTCCAAAGTAATTTATAGTTGTTGAGAATTTAGCCTAACAATGGTATAATTACTAGGGAAAATTTCAAATGGAGGAATTTCATCAATGAAACATATTAAGACAATAAACAGACCAAACATCAAAAATAGTTTATGCAAACCAGGATGTAAAGAATGTGCAAATTCTTGCCAATCAGCTTGTAAGACTTCTTGCACAGTTGCAAACTTAGAATGTGAAAACTAATTTTGACCAAGCAGTAACTGGAAGTTGCTGCTTCATTTATGTTTTAGGGTTAAATTAAAGAAGTATAATTTTAGAGTTTAAAATAATGGGAGACTTTATTTATTATTAGGAGGATGCGTGATGAGTTTAATACATAAATTCAAACAAGACGGAAACTATTTTGTTTTAGATGTGAATACAGGTGCAGTTCATATTGTAGATGAAATGGTGTATGATATTTTAGATGATGATAAATTAAGAAATAAATCAGAAATATTAAGAGATCTAGTGGTTAAATATGATGAAGAAGAATTATCAGAAGCTTATGATGAAATACAAGAATTAGCTGAAGATGGAATACTATATTCTGAAGATGCGTATGAAGAAATAGCTCATAGTTCAATGGATGATAGGGACTATATAAAAGCTATTTGTTTAAATGTTATTCATGGATGTAATTTAAGATGTAAGTATTGCTTTGCTGATGAAGGTGATTACCATGGACATGGTGGTGTTATGAGTGTTGAGACGGCTAAAAAAGCAATTGACTATGTAATTAAAAGAAGTGGACCAAGAAAAAATATCGAAATAGATTTATTTGGTGGAGAACCAACGTTAATCATGGATAAGATTAAAGAAATCATTCAATATGCTAGAGATAATGAGGCTAAGTGGAATAAGAATATAAGATTCACAATGACTACTAATGCCACTCTTTTAAATCCAGAAATGATGGATTATATGGATAAAGAAATGGGAAATATAATTCTTTCATTGGACGGAAGAAAGTGTGTTAATGATAATGTTAGAATAAAAGCCGATAACAGCGGATCTTATGATGATATAGTTCCCAATATTAAAGAAATGATAAAAAGAAGAACACCAGGGAAAACTTATTATGTAAGAGGTACATTTACTAGGGATAATACAGATTTTTATGAAGATGTTATGGCGATGGTAAATGAAGGATTTAGAGAATTATCAATAGAACCTGTTGTTTTAGAAGATGGTCATCCATTATCACTTAGAGAAGAAGATTTACCACAAATATTTGAAAATTATGATAAATTATATCATGAAATGAAGAGAAGAAAGCAAGAAGGCGATGAATTCAAATTCTATCATTTTAATATAGATCTTCAAGGTGGTCCATGTGTATATAAGAGAATATCAGGCTGTGGAGCAGGTTTTGAATATGTGGCTATTACTCCACAGGGAGAAGTATATCCATGTCATCAATTTGTAGGTAAAGAAGAATTTAAACTTGGTGATATTTATGAAGATACTTTCAATAGTGATCTTGCTAAGAAATTTAAATTATCACATATTTATAATAAGCCAAAATGTAGAGAATGTTGGGCAAGATTCTACTGTAGTGGTGGATGCCAGGCTAATAATGTAAACTTTAATGGTGATATGAATATTCCATATGAAATTGGATGTAAAATGCAAAAGAAGAGAATTGAGTGTGCAATTGCTCTTAAAGCTGTAGAATAAATATATATTACGTACTGAGTTTAGAGTGAATAACCGAAATAAAGCTGTCAGATTCTGCTCGCTTGCTACAAAAATGAAACTAAGAATTCAAACATCAATGATTGTGCCCAAAACCGTTTGCTCCAATTAAGCAATTTGACAAACAATTTTGGAACAATCATTGATGCAAGAATTCTAAAGTTTCATTTTTGAATGCAAGTCTTTGCAGAACATGACAGCTTTATTTCTTTGTTTCAGATGAACTCATAGTATCCATATTATTGTTGTTGTAATTATAATTATTTTGAGATTAAGAAATAGTTGTTTATATACGCTAAAGATTTAAAAAAGTAATATTTTATCATCTATTAAAAGATATAAATAAAGATGGGTATACTGCTAGGCTCGTACCTCATCAAGCATTATATGGCAAAGAGTAGCTATACTGCAATTCGGTTATTTTCCACTAAACTTTGATTTTACGTCAATTATTTATGTTATATAGTAGTCTTTAGTTTTTTATTAGTATTTTTTGAAAGTAAAAATTAAATAGCTTCATAAATTATGATAAAATATAAAGGAATTTATAAATATCAGGAGACAAAAATGAGAGAATATATTTTAAAAAACAATTTAAAGTTGATATATAAGAAAGCAGAAAGTGAACTATCATCAATTTGTATATCATTAAATGCAGGTGCAGGAGTTGAAAAAGGCAAGCTTGGGTTAGCTCATGCAACAGAGCACATGTTATATAAGGGAACTGAAAAAAGAAATGAAGCTCAAATTAATAAAGAATTAAGTAGCATATTTGGATTTCAAAATGCTATGACCAATTATCCATATGTTATTTATTATGGTACATTGTTAAATGAAGATTTAGAAAAAGGAATAGAGATATTTTCAGATATAATTATAAGACCTGCATTTCCAGTTGAAGGGTTTAAAGAAGAAATGGATATAATAAAAGAAGAACTTAATGAGTGGGATGAGGAGCTTGAACAATACTGTGAAGATAAGTTATTCTTTAACTGTTTTAATGAAAGAAGAATTAAACATCCTATAATAGGAACTAAAGAAAGCTTAAATAGTATAACTTTAATGGACATAAAAGAATTTTATGTTGAAAATTATTTCCCGGAAAATACTTCGATTGTGGTAATTTCATCAAAATCATTTGAAGAAGTAAAAGATATAGTAGTAAAACATTTTGAACAGTGGGATAAAAGGAAATTAAATAGAGAAGAAGAGAAATATATAATAGAATATGATAAATTAGTAACAAGAAGATTTAATGATAAAAGAGATGGAATAAAAACATGCAAGGTTCAAATGGTCTTTCCAATTGATATGTTAAATCATAATGAAACAAAATTATTAAAAGTATTTAATGAATATTTTTGTGAAGGGGTAAACTCATTATTATACGATACTTTAAGAACTAAAAATGGTCTCATATATGATGTTATAGCAAGTATAAATAATGAGAATTATATTAAATTATATAAAATAATGTTTACTACTTCCAAAGAAAATGTTGATAAATGTATTGAACTTATAAATAATTGCATAAACAATTTGGAGCATTATAAAATAAATATAAATAAAGAAGATATTAATGGATTTGTTAAAGCTTTAAAAATAAAAAGATTATTTAAAGAAGAAAAAAGCATAATACTAGCTAAAGAACTTGCAGTTTATGATACAATGTTTGGTGACTATAATATATATGTAGATGAATTAAATAATTTATCAGAAATATATAAAGAAGAAGTTTTTAAAGTAGCTGAAAAAGTACTTAAAGCTTCAAGTGTACAAGTTATTTGTTAATTTCTATAAATTAAAATAAAGGGGAATTTTATGAATACACCATTATTATTAAAGGAATTATTAAAATATAATGATGAAAATAATTTAATACTTTCTATGCCGGGAAATAAATGTGGACTAGGATTTACAAAGGATGATATAGGAAGAGAGTTCTTAAGAAGAATGGGAAAGCTAGACATAACAGAAGTAGATCCATTAGATAATTTACATTGTCCAGAAGGTGTGATTAAGCTAGCTCAAGAAGCTCTAGCCAAAACGTATAATAGCAAAAAGGCATATTTTTTAGTCAATGGAAGTTCAAGCGGAAATTTAACTGCAATTTTTTCTGAATTCAATGAAGGTGATGAAGTAATTGTTGAGAGAAATTGCCATAAATCAATTTATAATGGATTAATTTTAAGAAAGCTTAAAGTTATACATATTGAACCTGTAATTGACAAAAAGAATGGAATATTTCTACCTGTAAGCAAAGAAAATATATATTCATCATTAAAAAAGTGCAAAAATCCTAAAGGAATAATATTAACATATCCTAATTATTTTGGTATTACTTATGATATTGAAGATGTATTGGTTGATATGAAGAAAAAGGGAATTGCAACAATTATAGATTGTGCACATGGAGCTCATTTTAATTTTAGTAATAGACTACCTAAATCTATAACAAACATAGGTGATTATATTGTGCTTAGTGCTCATAAAACATTGCCAGCACTTACTCAAGGAGCATATCTATTAGTAAATAAAGAAAATGAAAACTTAGAATTTTATTTAAAGGCATTTATGACTACGTCTCCATCATATTTAATTATGGCATCACTTGATTATGCAAGATATTATTTAGATGAATATGGAAGTGGTGACTATGAAGAGTTAATAAATAGAGCAGAGTATTGGAAAAAGAAAATTAATGATTTACATAAGGTAATAATAACATCTAAAGAAGATCTTGAATTTAAAAACTATCAAATAGATTTAACACGATATTTAATGATTTTACCAAAAGGATATAATGGTAATGAATTATTATTATATTTAAGAAAATGCAATATACAAGCTGAAATGAGTTTTTCACGAGGTGTAGTTTTAATATTATCACCTTTCAATAATGATAAAGATTTTGAAATCATATATAATGCAATTTTAAATTTGGATATGGGAGTATTAAGAGGAAAAATTGAAGAGTGTTATGATTTAGATATTCCACAAAAAGTATTAGAACCATATGAAGTATTTAATAAAGAAAGTGAATATTTAGAATATGATAAGTGTGAAGGTAAAATTGCTAAAGAAGCAATAATACCATACCCCCCAGGAATTCCAATGATTTGTGCAGGAGAAAAAATAACCAGAAAAAGTATAAATATAATTAAAGATTATATAGAGAATAATAAAGATATATTAGGTATTAAATGTGGAAAAGTCAATGTAATAAAAGAAATCTTCTAAAATTTTAATTTTAGAAGATTTTTTAATTTGTTAATTTAAAATACGATGGAAACATGCGAAATTAACAGTAATACAAAATTATATGTTATCAATTAATAGATTTCTATTAATTAAATATTAAACTGGCAAAATATAGACTGAATTTCGATGAAAATATCTAAAACAAGGTTGTCTTTATTAATTAATTATAATATTATATACCTATTATTAAACTTATTTATAAAACTAATGATAAAAAACGACATAAAGGAGAAATACGATGGAAGAAAAGAGGGAGCAGTGGGGGTCTAAATTAGGATTTATATTGGCAGCAGTAGGGTCAGCAGTAGGATTAGGTAATATATGGAGGTTTCCTTATGTAGCATATACAAATGGTGGAGGAGCGTTTTTAGTTCCATACTTTTTTGCAATATTTACAGCAGGAATCCCTTTATTAATATTAGAATATGGAATGGGACATAAATATAAAGGTTCAACGCCACTTGCTATAGCAAGAACCAATAAAAAATGGGAATGGCTTGGATGGTGGCCAACTATAAGTGCATTTATGATATTAGGTTATTATTCAATGATATTAAGCTGGGCAGTAAACTATTTTACTTTTAGTTTTTCAAAAAAATGGGGAAATGATTCAAATGCATTTTTCCACAATGATTTCTTACAACTAACATCCTCACCATTTGAATTTGGGAAAATGGTATGGCCGATTTTATTAGGAATAGCTTTTATATGGGCTATAAACTGGTTTATATGTTATAAGGGTGTTAAAGGTGGAATAGAAAAAGCAAGTAAAATTCTATTACCAACATTAATAACAATAATGATTATAATTGCAATTAGAGCAGTTACTCTAAATGGAGCAACTACAGGATTGAATACATTATTTACACCTGATTGGTCAATGGTAATGAAACCAAAGGTATGGGTAGCAGCATATGGGCAAGTATTCTTTTCATTAAGTTTAGCTATGGGAATAATGATGACTTATTCAAGCTACTTACCGAAAAAGACTGATATAAATAATAGTGCTTTTATGACTGCGTTTGCAAACTGTGGATTTGAATTTTTATCAGCAATAGCTGTTTTTGCAATACTTGGATATATGGCTACTTCTCAAAACTTACCAATGTCTGAAGTTGTTTCAAGTGGAGTAGGGCTTGCATTTGTTGTTTTCCCTAAGGTATTTAGTACTATGGGGGTTTTAGGAACAATATTAGGTTCGTTATTCTTCTTATGCTTGATATTTGCAGGAATAACATCTTCAGTATCATTAACAGAGGCAGTTGCAGCACCATTTAGTGATAAATTCGGAATTGAAAAGAATAAAATGGTCACAATAATTTGCGTTATTGGATTTATAATAAGTTCTGTTTTTGCAACAGGTGCAGGATTATACTTATTAGATATAATTGATAATTTCATTAACAACTACGGAATAGTAGTTGTTGGATTACTTGAAGTCTTATTAATAGGATGGATAGTAAAACCTAAGAAAATCAGAGAACATACTAATGAAATTTCATACTTTAAGATAGGTAGTTGGTGGGATCTAACTATAAAATATTTAACACCAGCAATATTAATATTTATGTTAATACAAAGTATATTTACAGAAATAAAAAATCCATATGGTGGATATCCAATGTTATCATTACTATTATATGGATGGTCTGTAATAGGTATTGGAATAATAGGCGCGTTATTAATCGCTAAAAAACCATGGAAAGATAAGCAGATATAAATTTAAAAGTCTGAATGATAATATAAAAATATGGGACTGTCGTAATTACAAATTTCAGCTAAAAAGAGAAAAAGTAAGAATGTATAGATAAGAGCTAAGGAAAAGAAGCTTTCAGTTTTTTAATCCTATGATTTTATGAATTTTAGAGGGGGTAAAATTATAGATTTGATATCTTCACTTTTATAGCTTCAATTAAAATATAAATTCTAATTTATAATATCTCAAAAAATGAGATGATAGAAATTATTTAATGCGATAGCCACATGAGATAATGGAGGTGTTAAAATGACAACGTCAGCAATAATAGTTTTTGGGCTTGGAGCCGCAGTCTTATGGGGAGGGCTTATAGTTACATTAGGAATAACTATATATAATGAAAAGAAACAAGCAGAAAATATTTAAATCATCTAAGTTATGAACAGTTTAGGTATTAATATATATTATAGTTATAGGGGGTGATACCAATAGCCCGAAATAACGATTTTAATACATCATATGATGATGAAGAAGATAATAATAGAGAGAGGGAAAATGACGAAGGAACAGAAGAAAGTATACCAGGATTGGATGAATTTGATATTAGACTTTTAAATATTCAGGCTTCTGCTTTGCTGGTTATGATATTAGGATATGTTTTGGAATATATATCTACATTACAAGCGATAGAAGTAATTAAAATAAGACAGAGCAATAATGAATCAGGATTTGAACCGGATCCAGACATTGCATTGTTATTAGGATCACAGTATGAAGTAATCGCACAAGCAGTACTAGTTCATGTTTCGAAAATTCAATATAGGAATACTCCACTTCATTTCAGAATTGGTAGAGTAAGTGCAGTGAGATCAGCTAACTTTGAATTATTGCTAGGGGATATAGTTGAAATGATTGCATATCTTATTAGCCTCTATGGAGTTAGGAAGTTATTTGCAATAAATCATGGTGGACCTATTTATGGAGTCTAGGGATTATTGTCTAGAAAATTGTGAAACAGGCTGTAAGTGTGGAACGATGAAAAATAATTTCTATATTAAACAAAAATGAGCAGAATATCTTTAAAAATAAACTTTTGAAAGATATTCTGCCTTATTCATATGATTCAATAAAAAATTGTAATAGTTGTAAACTTATTATAAAATATAGTTATTAAGTATACAATAACAAAAGGGGAATGGATGAAAAGATGAGAAAAATAATATTAAGTGGCTTTATTGTTATATTGAGTTTGAGTTTTATATCATGCAATAATTCATCTGAAAATGAATCAGAAAAAAGCAACCAATCAACTAGAAAAAATTTAAAAACATACTTCATAACAACAAATGAAGAAGAAAATGCAGCTTCTAATTGGGTATTTGGAGAATCTAATGAAAATCCACTTGAAGAAAAAGAAAATACAAATAAAAGAGAAAATGTTGTGACAGGAAATAATAAAAACAAACCAGCAGAAAATAATATGGCAGCATCAAAACCTCAGAATACCACTACTAATAGTAACACTAATAATAGTAGCACTACTACTAATAATAACAACAATTCTTCACCGGATCCTAATTATAATATGAATGATATTATTCCAGGTCCAGATGATGAAACTTTTAATCCTATAGATTCTAGTGCAAATCCAAATGATATAGTATCTGATCCTTATGCAAATGAAGAAGAGGATAGTAGTGATGATGAAAATGGTTATAAAGAAGCTGAAGATAGGACTTTTGGAAATGAGCCAGATTAAGAATTAATAGGTACATATTAATAAATTTGAAAAAAACACGGTTATTTATTGATATTATGCATTAAATAGCTGTGTTTTATTATATATATAATTAAAGAAGGTTGGATTTATAAATGTTTTTATGTTAGAATGTTAATATTATACATTAGATTTATTTATAGTGAGGGGGACTTTAAAAGATGAGTATTGCACCAGATATAACTTTTTCTGAAATTATACCAGACATATTAAAGCTGAAGGATATATGTGTGGAAAACAGTACAATTGAAAAGAAGTTGTATATAGAAAAGAAAGTAAATAGAGGACTCCGTGATGTAAATGGTAAAGGAGTTCTTACAGGCCTTACTGAAATATCAGAGATTTATTCTAAAATAATTGTTGATGGTAAAGAAGTTCCCTGTGATGGGAAACTTTTTTATAGAGGAATTGATATAGAAAAATTAGTTGAAGGCTTTGTAAAAGAAAAAAGATTTGGTTTTGAAGAAGTTTCATATCTTTTAATAATGGGAAAGCTCCCTAATAAAGAAGAATTAAATGGATTCAATGAGATACTAGGAAGATATAGGTCTTTACCACCTAGTTTTGTAAGAGATGTAATAATGAAAGCTCCAAGCTTAAATATGATGAATGCTCTAGCAAGAAGTGTACTAACATTATATTCATATGATGATAAAGCTGATGATATTTCTGTGGAAAATGTAATGCGCCAATGTCTATCACTTACAGCTCAATTTCCATTATTATCAGTTTATGGTTATCAAGCTTATGATCATTACTATAATGGAAATAGCTTAATTATTCATACACCTCAGCCAGAGTTATCAACAGCTGAAAATATTCTCTATATGCTTAGATCAGATAGTAAATATACTGAACTTGAAGCAAGAATTCTTGATATAGCTTTAGTTATTCATGCAGAACATGGTGGTGGAAATAATTCTACATTTACAACACATGTTGTTTCATCATCAGGTACTGATACGTATTCAGCAATATCAGCAGCATTGGGATCTTTAAAAGGTCCAAAGCATGGTGGGGCAAATATAAAAGTAGTTGAAATGTTTAATGATATGAAGAAGAATATAAGAAATTGGAATGATGAAGATGAAGTAAGAAAATATTTAAAAGCTTTACTTCATAAAGAGGCTTTTGATAAGGCAGGATTAATCTATGGTATGGGACATGCTATATATTCCTTATCTGATCCAAGAGCAAAAATATTTAAAAGCTTTGTAAAAAGTTTGTCAGAAGAAAAGGGGTTGACAGAAGAATATGCTTTATATTCATTAGTTGAAAAATTAGCACCTGATGTAATTATGGAAGAAAGAAAAACATATAAAGGAGTAAGTGCAAATGTTGATTTTTATAGTGGATTTGTATATAGTATGTTGGATCTTCCATTAGAACTTTATACACCAATATTTGCAATAGCTCGTATAGCAGGATGGAGTGCTCATAGAATAGAGGAATTAATTAACGCTGATAAAATAATAAGACCAGCATACGAGAATGTTAGTAAACGTAAGGAATATATACCAATAAAAGAAAGAAAATAAAAAATATGTATCAAATTAAAGCTAAATTAAATAAAATAATAAAGTGATTAAATCATGTTACGATAAAATTAATTATAAGGGTAATATTTAGAGAAGGTCAAGGAGATGGAAAAAATGGAAAAAGCATCCATTGAATCACCAGAATATGTGTTTAATACATGGCTAAAAGAGAAATGTAATGAAAGTGAAATGATAGTTGTTAATGATATTCCATTTCTTGTTGATGATTGTATTGAAATTCTAAAGGGGAATATAATCTATGCAGAAAAGAATATTAACCAGCTAATAGTTAAAACAGAAGATGATATGAGGTACATATTAGAAGAGTTTTTATAAAATATAGTTTATTTAAAATCATAACCTAATTGAATTCTATTAATCAGATTCAATTAGGTTATATAATTCTTATTTCATTATTTAAAAATTATATCATAATTTACATTTCATTAATTATATTATCAATTATAATTAATGCACGTTCTAATTCTTCATTATTCTTTGGAGAACACACTGACAGTCTTGCCGCTGGTTCAAACTTGCTATTCCCAACAACAAATCTATCAGCACAAAATACTTGAACACCTTTTTCTAATGCTCGTATTTCAAATTTGCTTCCACAAATGTGCTTGGGTAATACTAGCCATCTGAATAAACTATAATCATTTCCATAAACGGTTCTATTTTTTAATATCCTATTTACTATAGTATTTCTTTCGAGAGTTAAATTCTTTCTTTCAGATATGATTTTATCACTCAAGTGTGTTTCTATAGCTTGGCATGCTATTTCAACGTTAAAAGATGAAGTAGTTACATTAACATTATAAATGCCTTGTTCAACTTTAGATTTATATTTATTAGGTACTACCATAAAAGAAACACGTAAGCCAGCACAGAGACATTTAGAAAGGCTTGATATATATAAACTGTGGTTTGGAGCCATAGCGGATAAAGGTATATTATTAGAATCACTCAAATATGCATATATTCCATCCTCAATTAAGAGTAAGTTATTATTTTTTATAATTTTTGATAGCTTTTCCTTTTGATTTTTTGACATAGAATAAGTTGTTGGATTATGCATTTCAGGAATTAAGTATAATCCTTTAATGTTTTCGTTTTTACATATGGTATCTAAATTTTCATAAGTAACCGATGTATTATTTATTGGAAGAGGAAAAAGTCGTATTCCAAGCATGTTTGCAAGTGATTTAAATGCAGGATATGTTAGAGGATCAGTTCCTATTTTGTCTCCAGAAGCAAATAGTGACATTAAAATAATTGATAAGGCATTTTGAGATCCGGAAGTTATCAGTATATTTTCTGGAGTTGCATTTATGTTAAATTTCCTTAGGTATTTGCATGCGGTCTTTCGATGAGATAAAAGTCCAATTGGAGGCGAGTACTGAAGAAAATTTTCAATATTAGTTTTTTTTATAAGCTTTTTTATTAAATCAATTATATATTTATTTTGCTCGTATAATGGAAAAGCGGCTCCCATATCTATATAATCTTCATTTAATGTACTTAGAAGTAAAGGAGAAGTTTGTACATCAGAAGAAATATAAGTTCCTTTACCTGTTGTACCACTTATTAAACCCTTCAGCTCACATATTTTAAAAGCTCTTGTTATAGTACTTAAATTTAAATCTAAAAAGTCGGCCAATTCCCTTTGAGGGGGTAATTTATCTCCAGGATTTAAAGTACCATTTTGTATATCATTTTCTAGTAGTTGAGCAAGAGATTTATATAGTGGCGGAGTTAAGTCTTTCGTATTTGGTTTCCATGACATAGGATAATTATCAAAGGAGTTTACTGGCATTTAGACCACCTCTTATATTCTTAATTTTTAATAAATGTATATTTAAATTATAAATAACATATTTTTAAAATTTTATAAAATATTGTTTTGCATACAATTTTATCATTGAAATCATACATTTACAATATTAAAATGTTAATAAATATTCAAATGAATTGGGGGCTGTAAAAATGAGATTTGAGTTTGCAGAAAGAATGAATAAACTAGAAGCATCTGTAATTAGAGAAATATTAAAGGTTACTGAAAAACCAGAAATTATATCATTTGCTGGAGGTCTTCCAGCACCGGAGACATTTCCGATAGAAGCAATAAAGGAAGCAAATCAGAAGGTGCTTGAGGAAAATGGGGAAAAGGCACTTCAATATGCTACAACAGAAGGATATAATCCACTAAGAAAATGGATAGCAGAAAGAATGAATAAAACTTTAGGGGCTAATTTTTCATATGAGAATATATTAATAACACATGGATCACAACAAGGTTTAGATTTTTTAGGAAAAATATTTTTAAATAAAGATGATGTTGTATTATGCGAGAGTCCGACATATCTTGCGGCTATTACTGCTTTTAAAGCATATGAATGTAACTTTATAGAAGTACCTACAGATAAAGATGGAATGATTGTTGATGAACTTGAAAAAATATTAAAGACAACAAAAAATGTTAAGCTAATATACACAATACCAACATTTCAAAATCCAACTGGGGTTACATGGTCAATAGAAAGACGTAAAGGGGTAGCTGAACTTGCTGATAAATATAACAAGATAGTAATTGAGGATAATCCCTACGGAGAACTTAGATTTAAAGGAGAAAATCTACCATCTCTAAAATCATTTGATGAATGTGGAAATGTTGTTTGTTTAGGTACTTTTTCAAAAATATTTTGTCCAGGATATAGGATTGCATGGGTAGCAGCACATGAAGAAATAATAGAGAAGCTAGTAGTAATTAAACAAAGTACTGATTTACAATGTAATACAATTGCACAAATGGATATAGCAAAATACTTAGAATTAAATGATATTGATGAACATATAGAAACAATTCGTGAACTGTATAAAAAGAGATGCGATTTAGCAGTAGAAACTATGGAAAAAGAATTCCCTGAGAATGTAAAGTTTAATAGACCAGATGGAGGTTTATTTACATGGGTTGAACTTCCAAAGAATATTGATGCAAGAGAACTTTTAGATGAATGTCTAAAACATAATGTAGCATTCGTTCCAGGAGGACCTTTCTTTCCAAATGGAGGAAATGAAAATTTCTTTAGAATAAATTATTCTAATATGCCTGAAGAAAGAATCGTTGAAGGCCTAAAAATACTAGGAAAAATATTAAAAGAATATCTTTAGTGAAGTATATATTGATCACAACATAAATAAGGGATGTAGAATCAGAGTTTAGTGGATAACAACCGAAATTCAATATATGATAGGCTCGAT
>ERZ781272.575-NODE-575-length-21893-cov-42.141588_pt1 | contig 21893 bp, 19 predicted proteins | sample MGYA00375850_ERZ781272 | MGnify/ENA primary metagenome ERZ781272 (study PRJEB29790, sample SAMN06051246) | human gut metagenome | host: Homo sapiens | place: USA: Cincinnati, Ohio | collected 2013-06-21 | study: EMG produced TPA metagenomics assembly of the Gut...
ATCACTGGGGCAGAGGTTGCCGTAGTAGAGGGCGTCGAGAATGTTTTGCATGATAACAAGTCTCCTTTCTATTTCTACAAAACTTGAAAGGACCGAAAGCATGTGCTATCATATTTATATTTAAAATTTTGACAAACATTTGCCGCTATAAACCAAAGGTTCATTTTAGTTAATTGAGGGAATAAGTGCTATAACGGCTATTATTTTCTTATATGTTGATGTATAGATATCACCCCTCTCATTTCTAACGTGTTGCATCCGGATGATTTATTGTTACGAAAATAGTATATATCATGCGCAAGATATATTCAATTGACATATTGCACAATCATGCGCATGATATTTTGGGAATTTGTATCTTTATTTTAAGGGGGCTTTCGTTTGGCTGGAAAAGCGGAGTATAAAAACAAATGGCAATCTGAAAATTGCGACCGTATTAATCTGATCGTAAAAAAGGGAGAAAAAGAATTCATCAAAGCGCATGCACAGAAGCAGGGTGAAAGTATGAATTCATTTATTAATCGGGCAATTCAAGAAGCTATTGAAAGGGATTGTACTACAAAGACAGGCAAGTAAAAAGCGAACTCTTACATACAATGGAGGTGATGCATTGGTAGCTCATTGTGGCTACAAGTTGTCAATAAGTTTTTGTATTTTGAATCTTAATAATTTAAGTGGACGGTGCGGCCGGTAAATCTGATGAAAAGGAAAGTGATTGCCTGGTTTCGCTGGCGCGACTTCATTCTCTTTGCTCGATGCAAAGAGAACGAAGCAAGAGAAACACGCGTGGGGGAGTGTCCCCCACGACCCCCGCGCACGGCACTGCGGCAGCAGGCAGTTGAGAGGCACGTTGGAACCCGTTCGGCGGGACGCACAAAAACTCGCCGCCTCACGGCGCTCAAACAATTTGTGCGCCCGTTTTTTCACCGCGCGAGACGCGATGAAAAAATTCCCTCACGAGCCACGTAGAAAGTTTCTGCGGGCGCTGCCTTGGCCTCCAGAGAGCTTTTCACGCTGCAATTTATTTAAGTGAAACCGTAATTTTCTCACAGTGGCCTGTTGCGCAGTCGATCAAATATAACCACAAAACACTTCTCACGCCCTGCCTTCATCAGCGTAACCGCTGACGGAAGGCCAAGGCAGCATAGCGCTTCACCAACTGCGTGGCTCGTGAGGGGATTTTTGTCCTCTGGACAAAAACGAAAATGCTTCATGTTTGAACTGCCGTGAGGCGGTGAGTTTGAAGCGTTTTCGCCGAACGGGTTGGTTCGTGACTATCAACTTCCCGCTGCCGTAGTGCCGTGCAAAACGGCCCCTTTTGCTTCCTTTTCCGGCCGAACGGAAAAGGAAGGGCCCGCGCGGCCTGAGCGCGGTCCATTTTCCTGATTCGTGATCAAAACAACCGATGGAAATGCAGTCGCGCCAGCGAAACCTTTCATGCAAGCCTGGAAAATACAGCTCGCGCGGCCTGAGCGCGTTCCAATTTTTTCTTTCCTTGTCAGGGTAATCAAAAAAGGTAAGCATAACGCAGAAATTTTACGAAATTGTTCTTGCGCATTTTGACGAAATGATATCCCTTTTTGACAGGCTGAGAGGGAACCGGCAGCATTGCACTGCCGGTTCCCTCTTATGCTTCGTCTTTTGGTCCATATAGCAGTTCATCAACCGGGACATTGAAAATCTGGGAGAAGGCATCCAACTCCCGGTCTGTGACCATCCGTTTTCCGCATTCGATGCGCTGGATTGCATTTTTATTGATGTTGAGCCCTTTTAGCTGCATCTTGGCGGCTAGCTTTTCCTGAGAAGGATGATCCGCGAGAAGGTTTCTGAATCTGGCGACATTTTTACCGCAGAGATTACGGTTTTCGAAAGGAGATTTTTGTTTCGTCATTTTTAAGACACCCCATTTTCCAAACAATATTGTCAGATATATCATAAGTATATGACATAGCTAAGTAGAGATCGACACTTTTAATGTGTCAAATATGGGAAAAATCTGCGCCTTATTCTGCTCCGAACAAAAGCTCATCTGCAGTAACGCCAAAAAATTTTGCAAAGGCCGCCAATTCGATATCCGTGATGAAACGCTCTCCACTTTCAATCCGTTGGATTGCGTTTTTGTCCAGATCGAGTCCTCTCCTCTGAAGTTCTTCTGCCAGGCCACGCTGGGACATTTTGGGGGATATTTGTTTGCGCATCGCTGCAATCCGCTTACCGCATCGATTGTACGTCCCGTCTTCATGCTTGTTTTTGAACATTGCATACTCACTCCATTCTTTGACATTTACAACTTGCCAATGGAACAAGTATATGGTATAATTCGACTTGATTTGACATGTTACGAATGTCAATAGTGGGAAAATTATTGCAAATTTAAAAATCCGATAGTCAATTTTATAAATTGAAATAATTTGAAAGGAATTCATCCATTTTCCACCCCAATTCCGCCCGAAAAGTCATCAAATTACCGCAAATAAACGATGACAAACAAGGCAAATTAATAGAGCGGCAGTTTGAAATTTTGCCGCGCTACGGAGGTGGAAAATGCGAAGATTTTTGAAAGCATTGACTCTTCTGGGATTTGCCTGTGCGGCGTTGATTTTCGGCCTGCTTGGTTTTGCCGAGCGGACGGTGCCGGATGAGCTGTATGTTGCACAGGACCGTTCGCCATGGGTTGGAGAATTGTGTGTGGCCACGCCGGAGGATCAGGCGCCTCAGGTGCAGCTGCATCTGCAGGGCAATACGGCTGTGCAGGCGCAAGGATATGACGTGGAGGTCAAGCTCCTCAATCTATTCCCGGTCAAAAATTCCCATGTTACAGTGACGCAGCGCCGCTATGTGGTGCCGGGCGGGATAGCCTTCGGGCTGCGGCTGTATACCAATGGTGTTGTGATCGTTGGCATGGATTCGGTGGAAACCAAGGAAGGGAGCGTCAATCCTGCAAAGGAAGCGGGCCTCAAGGAAGGGGACGTGATTGTTTCAATGGACGGCCAGTCCGTCAGCCGGAATGAGGATGTATCCCGGATTTTCAAAGGCTGCGGCGGTCATGCGCTCCAATTGCGTATCCGGCGCGGGACACAGGAGATGGATGTGAAGTTTCAGCCGGCCTGCTCCGCCTCTGACGGGAAATTTCGGGCGGGGCTTTGGATCCGTGACAGCTCCGCAGGCGTGGGAATGCTCACCTTTTATGATCCGGAGAGCCGCATTTTTGCCGGACTTGGCCATGCCATCTGTGATGTGGATACGGGCGAGGAGATGCCCTTGCTCGCAGGCGATATCGTGGATGCGCATATCAATGGGTGCTATAAGGGCACAAAGGGCACAGCAGGTGAATTGTGCGGTGTTTTTGGCAGCCAGGTGATGGGCACACTTATGGTCAATGGCAATACCGGCGTTTACGGATTTATGAATGCATCAAGCGCTTTAACTGGAAAGGCAGTTCCTGTAGCGCTGCGTTATGAGGTGAAAACTGGCCCAGCACAAATTATCGCCACTGTCGATGGAAAGACGCCGCAGTATTATGATGTCGAAATTACAAAAATTTATTCTGGGCCTGATACGCAGGTTAAGAATATGATTGTGGAAGTGACAGATGAAGCGCTCATTCAAAAGACCGGTGGCATTGTGCAGGGGATGAGCGGCAGCCCAATTATCCAGAATGGTATGCTGGTGGGAGCAGTAACCCATGTGTTTGTCAACAATCCGCTGCAGGGTTACGGTATTTTTGCAGAAAACATGCTGCATACCGCAGAAAACGTTGCAGCGGTGCAGGAAAAGAAGGCATCCTAACCCTCCGAAAACCACAAAAGTTGCGGGCAAAAAAATATTTTCCATGTTTTACCAATTATTTCTGCGTTTTCTATTGACTTTATAATGCAAACTTGTTAATATATGGTAAAAGCTGAAAGGAAGGTAGATAAAACATGGAAAAAACAATGAAAGTAATGCTCGCAGAGGAAGGAACGGAATACGGACAGACTTGCGCAAACGTGCTGCGCTCCTATGGCTATGAGGTAATGCTTGTTCCCAAGGATGGTTCTGAGGTGATTTCCCGTCTTTCCGCATATACGCCGGATGTACTGTTGATGGACATGTTCATGCCGCGCGTGGATGCGTTGGGCGTTATGAAGGCGCTTCCTGATCTGAAGCTGAGCAAACGGCCGCTGATCATGTTGATGTCCAGTGTAGACAATGCGCGTTTTGAGCAGGAGGTTCTGGCAGCCGGAGCGGATTATTATTTCCTCAAACCCTTTGATCTGGATGTCCTCGCCGAACGGATTTCCCAGCTGACCGGCTGGAATACAGCCGGTCAGGAGAACATAAGGAAAGTATCTCCCGATGCGCATGGCAATCTGGAAGTTGTCGTATCGGAAATTATGCACCAAATCGGCGTCCCCGCGCATATCAAGGGGTATCAGTATCTGCGCGAGGCGATCATTCTCTCGGTCAACGATAGCGAGATGATGAATTCCGTTACAAAGCTTCTGTATCCGACAGTTGCAAAAACCTTTAAAACAACACCCTCCCGTGTGGAGCGTGCGATCCGCCACGCCATTGAGGTGGCATGGGACCGCGGCGATGTGGACGTATTGAGCTCTTATTTTGGATATACGATCCAGAATACGCGCGGCAAGCCCACCAACAGCGAGTTTATCGCCATGATCAGCGACAAGCTCCGCCTTCGCATGAAGGTCTCCTGATTTTTCCATTATCATATATCTTTACCACCCCCTTGCAAGGACGCCGCCTCACCATGCGGCGTCCTATTTTGTTTGCCACCAAGGATTGAAGTACCTCTAAAAGTATGGTATGCTATTTTTCGCAAAGAATAGTGCATAACGAATAATTTCAGGGAGGTTTTTGTATGGAGCATCCCGTTTTACTTGCTTTTTTAGGAACTGGCTTTACTTTTTTGGCCACCGTTGCAGGCGCTGCAATGGTGTTTTTTGTAAAAAAAGAGGCCTCTGTTCATGCGCATAAGGCGTTCCTCGGTTTTGCAGCCGGCGTGATGATCGCCGCTTCAGTCTGGTCGTTGCTGATCCCGGCGATCGATATGGCGCGCGAGCAGGGTAAAAATGAATGGCTGCCCGCTGTGACCGGATTTCTGGCAGGCGGGGTATTCCTTTATTTGCTCGACCGGCTCCTTCCACATCTTCATGTCGGTGCGGAGAAGCCGGAGGGCGTGAAAAGCTCGTTGAAACGAACAACCATGCTGGTTTTGGCCGTAACGCTTCACAATATCCCGGAGGGCCTGGCGGTCGGCCTCTCCTTTGCTGCGGCTGCCGAGGGAGGCCATGCCACGCTTGCGGGCGCTATGGCGCTTTCCTTGGGCATGGCGCTGCAAAATGTGCCGGAGGGCGCGGCAATCTCCCTGCCGCTGCAAAAAGAGGGCGTTTCCAAGGGAAAGGCCTTCCTCTACGGCGGACTGTCCGGCGTGGTGGAGCCGGTGGCCGGCGTGCTCGGCGCGCTGCTTGCGATTCTGATTGCGCCCATCATGCCGTTTACGCTTTCATTTGCGGCCGGGGCGATGATCTATGTCGTCGTGGAGGAGCTCGTCCCGGAAATGCATGCGGGCGAGCACAGCCATGCCGGGACGATGGGTGCGATGCTGGGCTTTGCGGTGATGATGGTATTGGATATCGCACTCGGATAGTGGATTTGAGGCGCGCTGGAAGACAGGCGAAGCGTTCAATTTCCTCTTCACTTTTCTCTATTATCATGTTAAAATATGATGCATACAAGCAAAGAGGTGGGATTATTGGGACGAATGATTGCAATCATTGATTACGGCGCAGGCAATTTGCAGAGCGTCAAAAAGGCGCTGGATTTCATCGGCGCTTCCTCGATTATCACGAAGGACGCGGGGTGCATCCGCTCAGCGGACGCGGTCATTCTGCCGGGCGTCGGTTCGTTTGCGGATGCGATGGATTCGATGCGGGCGAGCGGCTTGACGGACACGGTCGTGGAGGCGGCGCACAGCGGGAAGCCCTTTCTGGGCATCTGCCTGGGGCTTCAATTGCTTTTTGAGACCTCTGAGGAATCTCCAGGCGCGGCTGGGCTCGGCGTCTTGCAGGGCGATATCCGGCGCATTCCACGGAAGGATGGGCTGAAGGTGCCGCATATCGGCTGGAATTCCCTTGCTGTCACCCAGCGGGACGGGCTTTTTCGGGGTATCCCGCAGGGGGCCTATGTTTATTTCGTCCATTCCTACTACTTAAAGGCGGCGCACGAAGCGGAGGTTGCCGCACGCACGGAATACGGCGTTTCCATCGATGCAGCCGTACAAAAGGGCAATCTATGCGCGACCCAGTTCCACCCGGAGAAGAGCGGCCGGATCGGCCTTCAAATTCTGCGCAACTTTGTCGCCATGAGCGGGAAGGAGGAAGATTGATGTACGCGAAACGAATCATCCCCTGCCTGGATGTCCAAAACGGGCGCGTCGTCAAGGGCGTCAGCTTTGTCAATCTTCGCGATGCGGGCGATCCAGTCGAATGCGCTGTTGCCTATGATCAAAAGGGCGCGGACGAGCTGGTGCTGCTCGACATCACCGCCACCCATGAGGGCCGAGGTACGATGGTAGAGATCGTCACGCGCGTGGCGAATTCGATCTTTATCCCGTTTACGGTCGGCGGCGGCATTACGAGTGTGGACGATTTTACCCAGCTTCTGCGCGCGGGAGCGGATAAGATCAGCGTCAATTCCGCGGCGGTTCGTAATCCCCAGCTGATCAGCGACGCGGCCCATAAATTCGGCAGCCAGTGCGTCGTCTGCGCGATCGATGCGAAGCGGCGCGTGCAGGGTGGCTGGGAGGTTTATCTCAATGGCGGGCGCATTCCCACCGGAATCGATGCCGTCGCGTGGGCAGAGGAGGCCGAGCAGCGCGGCGCGGGCGAAATCCTCCTGACCAGCATGGACTGCGACGGGCAGAAGCAGGGCTATGATCTCGAACTGACGCGCGCCGTCTCCGAGCGCGTTGGCATTCCGGTGATCGCCTCGGGTGGCGCGGGAGCAAAGGTGCATTTTTACGACGCTTTTACCCGGGGAAAAGCCGATGCTGTGCTTGCGGCTTCGCTTTTCCACTTCAATGAAATCCCGATTATGGAGCTGAAGACATATCTGTGCTGGCGCGGAGTGCCGGTGCGGATGGATTAAAAAGTCGGGCCCGGCTGCGCAAAGCGGCCGGACCCGATGCTTTTTATTTGTATGACATAATTTTATAGAAGTTCGGATACTTATTCAGGAATTGCTGCAAATTGCTCACGGTGTTTGAGCCGGGATCATTGACTAGGAAGCGGGATGCAGCAAGCGTATCGCCACCCTGATAGCCGGTCACGACCACCCAGTGCTGTCCACCGGAGGCATTCTTCGCGCCGATGAACGCGGGCTTGCCCTGCTTGAGCAGCGCATAGAGCTTGCTGAGATAGCCGCTTGCATTGGTGTCTGCCACGTAGTTTGGCGGCCAATAAAGCGCGCCGCCCGCAGAGTAGCTCAGTTTTTTCGCCATCGCGTCCGGGTAGATCGTTGTGCCGGTGCGGTAGGATTCCATCATGGCGAGGCCGGTCGTCGTGCACCCGATCTGGGCGATCGTCTGTCCGGAGCTGCCCAGCTTCACATTCGCCCAGCGCGGATCAGTCTGCTTAAAGCTCACAACGGAGAGCTTGACAGCGGGATAGGCCGCAGCTGTGGAAGAGGACTTGAGATACTGGCTGCTGACATAGCCTGTCCGCACACCGTGATAAAGGATTTTTGACCAGCCGCCGGACTGGGAGAGGACGACGACGGTCTTGCCTTTTGGCAGTGAGGACTGGACCGCATAGCCGGTTCCCGCACCCTGCCGGACGTTTAGATTGCCGGAGCCCGTATTGACCTGCGCGGCAAAGCTGCCGGAAACGCTTTTGATATAATCCGCGTGGGCATAGCCGTATTTTCCGTCACCATATTCCACGTGCCACCAGGATCCGTTTTTAGAGAGCAGGGTCACGAAGCTTCCGCGCGGGAGGCTGGCGACGATCTGTCCGGAGGTGGAAGCGGACAAGCGGACATTCAGGCTGCCGGAGGCGGTTGCCACCGTGCCTGCAGTTGAACTGCTGTTGGCGGCCTGTGCCGGACGGCTTATTCCCGTGCCGATCAGGACGGTGAGGGTGATGGCCATCAATACTGAAATGATTTTTTTCATAAAACACCTCGATTACGTTTTGTGGCGATCCCGTGTTCAGGATTATAACATAAAACGGACGCTGTGCAAGCGGTAAATTATGGAATAGAAAAAAGGCACGGCGCTACAAATCGAATTGCCGCCGTGCCCTGAAAGACAGATTCGTTTCAATGCCATCGTTCATTTTTTCGCTTTGTTCCTCCAGAAGCCGCCCCTGTTCGGTTTCCCCGAATGCTTTGACGGCACGGTTTTGCGGGCGGCGATCTATGACGCAGGCGGAGGAGGATTCATAGGAGGCTTGATCAAACTGTTTGAGAAATATGTTGGGCGTAGTGAACAGGGGCAGCAACGGTTTTGAGGGCAATGCTGTTTCCCCTTGTTTACCGATGCTCTGTAGATGCCTGACGGTACTGGAAGTGGCTGTTGCTTTGATGAGTTGCGAGCCACTTCCTTTCATTTTTCTTTGGCCAGAAGCGCAAGCAATCCTTTCCGGAGTGTTTCCGCACGGGTCAGATGATGTTCTTTACAGTAAGCAAGCAATGCTTTGTTTGTTTTTTCATCTAACCTGACTTTGATATCAACCGTTTTGGGATTGTCTGACTTTGGCCTCCCGGTGCGTGGATTCAGTTATATCACCTCACTTATTGAGTTCCAATAATATAATAATATGTGAGTTCCACAAAGTCAAGCGAAATGGCAAAAGGATCCTCATGGATACATGTTTCACTGACGTAACTTGATGCTCTCTGCTCGATGCGAAGAAAATGAACGCGCCTTAGCGAATCCCACTGCACATTGCTTCAAAAAAACGCCGCGCCTGATTTACGCAGGCGCGGCGGCTCAATTATTTTTATTTCTTCCACGGCATCCGCGGCAGCACCGCGTTATTATCTGCCGGCGGCGCGTCATACAGCACGCCGTCGAGGATTACATCCATGATGTTTAGCATGCTCTCGCTGTTTTTCATGCGTTTCACCAGCGGCTTTATCCTGCCCATTATCCGCTTAAATGCTTGATACACGGGCGTGTCGGGCGTATATGGCTCATCACCGCCATAGATATTGCGCACGATCTCAACAAACAGGTCCTTGAGCAGGATCGGCCGGACGGTAGGGCTGATATCCTTGTAAACACCCAAAAGGCGTGCGAGCCTGCCGATCGTCAGCTTTTGGAGCGCTCTGCCCGCGAGAGTAAGCGGAATGCGCAGCTTCATGATCGTCTCCGCCTCCATGCTGAAGCCGCCCGCTAGGCGGGAGAGCCGAGGAATATCAAAGGCCATGGAATCAAAGATGTCGTTGAGCAGCCGGTCAAAGACGGATTTGAAATATTCGTCGACTGTCATGCCGTGCAGATCCCAATCGAAATGATCGATGTGGTCGCTTCTGACGTCCATGCGGTCATCGTAAACTGTAACAGTGCGGATAGCGCTCGCGAAGCCGACCAGGGAGCTTGTATTGATATCATAGATCGTATTGCCCTTTTTCGTCGTTTTCACGGCGATATTCTGCATGTGCGTATGGCCTGTGAAAATAAACTGCACGCCCGCATCCGCGAGGATCGTGGAGATCTTTTCAAAGTCGCCGAGCATATCGCGGCGGCTGAAAAGCGGATAGATAGGGGAGGGGGGCAGGATCGGATGATGCGTCATGGCGAGCACTTCGTCCCCCGCCTCGTGCGCCTGCTTTACCTGGTCGAGGATCCAATGGAGATGGTCTTCATAATAGCCGCAGAATTCACGCCCGTCGCCATCGTCGTTCAAAGCGAGCAGCCGCCAGCCGGGGGCAGCAAGCTGTACGACATAGGAATGCGTTTCTTGATTGACGGCGACCGCCTCATCCAGGCCGAATTCGCGGTAGAGGTCCACCAGTTCCTCGCGCGTGGTCGGCGTGGCGGGAAGCCGCTCGTCGCCGATGCAGCGGATGGGATTATCGTTATAGTCGTGCGTCGCGGTGATTAGAATCACGCGCTTGCCGCCCTCCTTCAGGCGGCGAAGCTTCGGAATGAGATCGAGGTGGCTCTCCTTCTCGCCGTCGCAGCTGACGTCTCCCGCGACAAGGATGATATCGATCTCCTGATCCTCGAGCAGCCAGTCGACGGTGGCATCAATGATTGCCCCCGTCTCCGCCAGACATTTCTGGTCGCTGTGGCTGCGCCATTCATAGGCCGAGCCGGTGGTACCGAGCGAGGCTGCATAATGATGCAGGTCTGTAATCAGGTGAAATTTGAGCGGTTCTCCCATAGCAGGTACCATACCTTTCCTTTCGTTAGTCGGTTTCGATTGGAAGCGATTTACTGCGGTCTATTTCACCGGTGGTGGCCTGTGCCAGCAGGGTGGGCGTCAGCAGAATTTTCTGAACAGTCGGCGCGGCATTGCCCTCGATCGCGTCGAGCAAAAGGTTCGTAGCCGTTTCCCCCATGCGCTGGCGGTCCTGCCGGATAGTGGTCAGCCGAATCTGCGCAAGCGACGCATAGGAGATGCCGTCAAACCCCGCGATGCAGAGCGATTGCGGCACCTGGATGCCCGCTTCCTGCGCATATTGCAGCGCGCCCAGGGCGATCACGTCGTTGCCGCAGAACAGCGCGTCCGGCGGCGTCTGACTCTGCAGGATTTCTTTTGCCAGCGCATAGCCGTTTTCGCTGGTGAAGGGGCCGTAGCGTACAAGCTGCGCGTCCGGCGTGAGCCCGTTCTCCCTCAGCGCGCGAACATAGCCCTCCAGACGCTGCAAATTGGAGTGGGAATCCGGTAGACCGCCCAGAAAAGCGATGCGCCGGCAACCGCAACCGAGCAGATGGCGCGTCATCAAATAGCCGCCGTATTCATGGTCCGTGTCGACGCAGCTAACAACCTTGGAGCCGCTGTAATGGAGCAAAACGGCTGGTAGGCCTAGATTTTCATAGGCAATATCGTCTCCGGCATCCTGCACCGGCTTGAGGATCACGCCATCCACGCGCTGTTCCCGCATTAGCAGGAGCTGCCGCTTCTGCGTGCGCGGCTCCCAGTCCGTATTGGAGAGGATGGTCTGATAGCCGGCCTTTTCCGCCGTGTGGATGACGGCAAGCGCGATATCAGCAAAGAAGGGATTAGAAATATCCGGCAGAATCAGGCCGAGGGTTTTGGAGCGCTGGTTGACCAGATGACGCGCGATTCCGTTGGGAGAATAGTTGAGCCGCTTGGCTACTTCCAGAATGCGCTTCGACGTTTCCACGCTCACCCCGCGGTTGCCGCTGAGCGCACGGGAAACGCTCGCATAGGAAACGCCGGCTTCGCGTGCGATATCTTTTATGGTGACGCTCATAGGTTTATTTCCTCCGCTTTTATGTAATCGTTTGCGTCGGTGCTATTTTATTATAGCAGTTTTTTTGACAGACTTCTATGGATGCGGGCCAGAAATCTCAGCGCAATCCAATAAAATGAAAAGTGATATCCGCAAAGCGCCTTCCTATATCCATCAGGTGGAAAAGCGTGGCTTTGCGTCCGTAAAGATGCAAAATGCCAGCCGTAATCGCTGGATCGCATTTTTTAAAAGAGCGCAACGCGCTGTGCAATGCTGACTCAGGATTCCAATCCTGTTTCGCTGACAAAGCTGTGCTCGATCGTGATGACCGGATAGTACTGCAGGCCAAGCTCGTTGATCAGGGCGTTCACCCGCTGGTAAATATCGCTTTTTTTCATCTTGCAGTTGTGAGGGACGACGAGATCAAAAATGAGGTTGGTGTGCGTCGGGCCCTCTACCATACGGAAATCATGGATGGTAAAGCACGGGTCAACGCCCCGGATGATTTCAACGATTTGCATGCGCAGGCGGTTGATATGCTCATCGTCCACTACAATCGGATCCATATGGATGACCATGTCTATGCGGAATTTTTTCTTGATCTCCCGCTCGATGAGGTCGATGGTGTCGTGACTTTTCATGATATCCTCGTTGGAGGGGACTTCCGCGTGGGCGGAAGCGAAAATGCGGTTTGGCCCGTAGTTGTGGACGATAAGATCATGCACGCCGACCACGCCGTCGAAGGAGAGAATCTCGCTCTCCAGTTCCTTGACGAGCTTGGGATCCGGCGCCTGGCCCAGCAGGCTTCCCACAGTGTCGCGAACGATCTGGATGCCGGTATAGAAGATAAACAGGGCGACGACAATGCCCATATAGCCATCGAGCGGCAGGCTGGTAAATTTGGAGAGGATCAGAGCGATCATGGAGACCGTGGTCGCCGCCGTATCGCTGACGCTGTCCATCACGACTGCGCCGACGGCAGGGGAGTCAATCCGTTTGCCGAGGCTGCGGTTAAACAGGGCCATCCAAATCTTCACGCCGATGGATAAAATCAGCACGATCAGCGCGGGGACGCTGAAGGCGAGCGCTTCTGGATGGAGGATTTTATCGATGGAGGAGCGCACCAGCTCAAAGCCCATCATCAGGATCAGGAAGGCGACGCCCAGCGCGGCGATATATTCGAGCCTGCCGTGGCCGAAGGGGTGCTCGTCATCCGCCGGGCGGTTGGCTGCCTTGAAGCTGAAGAACGTGACGGCGGAGGAGCCCGCATCGGAGAGGTTGTTGACTGCGTCCGCTGTGATGGCAATGCTGTTGGTAAGCGTCCCGATCAGGAATTTCGCAACGGTCAGCAAAAGGTTACAGGCAATCCCCACCGCGCCGCTCAAAATGCCGTAGCGTGCGCGCACGGTGGAGTTTTCCGTGTTGTCCGCATCCTTGATAAAGAGCTTGATGAGTAGTTTTGTCATATCATCCATCCCCGTGTATGTTCGAAGTTTATATAAAAGGGATTATAGCACGGCGGAGGAGAACTTACAATTTTTTGGCGGGATGTTATGGGGTGATAACATGAAAAAGGCGGGGAAGGGCATGCTGACCCGCCCTTCCCCGCCGGATGCTTTGCGGGTCGATATGGCCTGCTCAGGCCGATTTCGACGCTGGATTTGGGTATTTCACCATGGCGATAATGAGCCAGACGGCTGCGGCGAAGAGGAGCAGAATAAGGATCAGGGCTCGATTTGTCCAGCCGGCCGGTAGCGGCCCGCCGAACGTATAGATTGGGTAATCAATGAGTAAAGACGTATACATGGAAACCGTCCCGTTAAAAAGTATCAACAGCTTTGGCCAGACGCGGCATTCCCTGCGATAAAAAATCAGATAAATCAGCCCGCCTAAATCCAAACACAAGATAGATTGAAGAATTGGGAGCATAATCTCATCATCATGGAATAAGTCGAGCGCAAAGCTGATAATGCTGATATTTATTTTACTACCGATATCCGAAACCGAATCCAGATAGAAAAGGAACAGGGCCAACAAAAGAGGTATCGACAAAAGAGCGATCAGAAAAAAGATGACCTTTTTAATTTGATAGCGCATGACGATTCACTCCTAAATACTAGCACTCAGTACAGTGGTATTCCTGATGTATCTGCAAGTTTGTAAAGCAGAAGAGCGGAGAATCCAATGCATGATAAAATGATCTCAAAAGCTTTGCTTCGGGTATTTCACCATGGCGACGATGAGCCAGACGATGGCGGCAAGTGCGATTGCGGCATAAACGCCGAACAGGAGATACCAGACGGCCGGAGAGCTGGTTTTGTAAAATCTGGCTTGAAACATCAAATCCGAAATATAGCCTGCCGTTAATGTGTTTACAAGGCCTGTAAATAACAGCATGAGATCAGGCCAGACGCTGATTTCCCTGCGATAAAAAATGAGATAGATAAGAGCCGTGAAAACCAGAACAATTGCTCCTTCCAGGGCATATCCAATAATCCTGTCGCTGTCGAAATGGGAACTCAGTCCCATGGAAAAGATGATATCTTCCACCAAATCAAAACAGTGATAGAGATCATAGAGCAGCCAATAAAGCAGAAAAATCAGAGAGAAAATCGCGAAGAGAAAGAAAAATATTTTTTTTGCCTTTTTTATAGATTATCCTCTCCTTTCTGTAGATTCAGAAATTAATCCCATTCCTATTATAGCAAAATACAAGTAATTTGCAACAAAATTCATAAAAAAATACAGAACTGATGAAAAAATCAGTCCTGTATCATCAAAAATTGTCGATCCGCTCGGAAGCTGCTCCTATGCGTCCCTGCTCACCACATGCACATCCAGCTGCTCATAGGGAATCGTAATCCCGTTTTCATCAAATTTCAGCTTCACCGTCTCCTGCAGTTCATAGAAAAGCGTCCAATAGTCATCGCTGCGGCACCAGACGAGGCAGGCGATCTCGATCGCGTGCGCATCGTGCGCCTTCACGCCGATGACGGGCGCGGGATCATTCAATACCATGGCATTGTCCGTAACAATCTCGTTCAGGACCCGCTTTGCCAGGGAAATATCGTCGCCATAGCTGATGCTGTAGGTCAGATCCAGCCTGCGCTTGTTTTCTGCCGTGTAGTTGATGATGTTGTTGGTGGTCAGGTGAGAATTCGGGATGATGATGCGCTTGTTATCGATCGTATTGAGCGTGGTGTTCATAAAGCCGATTTCTGATACCTTGCCGGAGACAGATTCCAGCTCGATGAAATCCCCGCTTTTAAAGGGTTTGCTGATGAGAATCTGAAGGCCGCTGGCAAACTGAGAGATGCTGTCTTTCAGGCCGATGCCGGCGGTCACGCCCGCTGCGCCGAGGGCGGTAATGAAGGAGCTGAGATTGATCCCCAGCGTGGACAGGGCGGATAGGACGATGCCGAATTTGATGACCAGCTCTACCACATTGCGGATAAAGGGATGTACGGCTGGATCGACGTTTTTGGCGGTGAGCCCTTTGACAAGCAGGTTGCCCGCGAGCTTTGCCAGCCAGAAGCCGACGGCGAGCGTTATAATGGCGCCTAAAAGATTCGGCAGGAAGCCCAGAAGCTTATCCCAGAAGTTTTCGCTGGTCCAGGTTTTGAGCTGTTCCAATAAATTCATAATAAACCCTCCATATTGATTGATTTTGATCCTGCACAGGATCAGATATACCAAGCTGCGCCGGAGCTGAAAAAATACCTCTTCCTGGTTGCCATGTTGCACCTGGCCTTGATTCATGCAAAACCGCTGCATCATCTGCCTAGTTGCCGGGCATGTGTGCATCTGTCTGCAAATGTTTAATTCACATTATCTCCGTTCACACACAGACAGGCAATATTCTTCTGCAAAGTCAAAACTTTGAAAGAGGACATTGTCCTGATTCGATATCACCGTGCCATCCTGCGCAAAGGAAAAGGAGATATCCTGCAGCGGCACGCCAATCCCCGTCCCGGTCAGCTTGACGAAGCTCTCCTTCAGCGTCCACAGCCGGTAGAAAAGGCGTGCGGGGTCTTTGCTCTGTGCAAGCAGAGCGAGCTCCGCCCCACTGCACACCCGCCGGGCAACATTCGGCTTATCGCCCCGCAGTTGCTCAATGTCGATCCCGACGGGATGTTCGGATACAGCGCACACGGCGTATTCTCCGGAATGACTGATATTGAAAAAAAGGTCTTGTCCATCCTTTAAAAACGGTTTTCCGCGCTCCTCGCGGCTGATCGGGATTGCCGACAGGGGACAGTGCAGAATCCGCGCAAGCATTGCCCGGGCAAGCAGCTCTCCGCAGAGGGAACGTTCCTGGTCCGCGCGCATTCTGCGGGCGAGAATTTCCGCCTGCCTTTTCCCGGGCAAACAGGAGAGCCAATGCGTGAATACCTCCTCCGGGACGCCTCCCGTCAGCCGGACGGCCGTGATCTCCATCTGGATTTCCTCCCGTCGATTCATTGGGTTTGTGCTATTTAAAAGAAATGGAGCTGCTGTGCGGGCTGTGGCCGATTCAGTTCCACAGCCGTGCCCTTCGCCAGGCAGGAGACCGGAATTTCCGATAAAAATGGCGAGGGCTCGTCGTTCGTCAGCAGGATAAGCTCATCTTTTGCCCGCGTCATGCCGACGTAAAAGAGCCGCCGCTCCTCCTGCAAATCCGCAGGCCTGCCCGGCGCTTCGAGCGGCAGTGTGCCCTTTGAAACGCCACAGAGGAAGACCACCGGGAATTCCAGCCCCTTCGCGCCGTGCAGGGTGGAAAGCGTGACTGCGTCCGCCGTGTAGACGCGCTTTCCGCTGCGCATCACGTCGCCTTCTTTTCCGAGCGACAGGCTGTGAAGCAGGGCCGGCATGTCCGGATAGAGGACGGCGGCGTCGAGCAGCTTTATGACAGCCGTATGCTCTGAAAGCCCGGTATCCTCAGCCCAATCTTGTAGAAGCTTTAATGGCTTTTCCTTGGCAACGCGCGGCGCATACTTTTGCATAAAATTGGAGAAGCGCTGTACTGCCGGCTCCTGCCGCAGGGAGGTGGGGAGCTGCATTTCCTCTCTCTCCCAATCGCATTCCAGAAGGCTCTGCGCTGTATCCGGTGGACAGTGCAGGACCGTCAGCAGGCAGGCGCGCAGGGAGAGCAGGTCAGCGGGATGGAGCAGGAAGCGGAAAAAGCCCACCGTTCCCCGCACCGCGTCATCTGCCAGAAAGCTGTCCCGCCCGGTGACGACGTAGGGCACGCCCTCGATCCCCAGGCATTTTTCGATCACCTCGGCTTGGCGGTGGGTGCGGTAGAGTATTGCGATATCGGAAAAACCCAGCGGGCCGTTTTGGCGCGCCTGGGAGGTCTGTACATCAAGCATATCGATGCCGCCAACGAAGCGGTTGATCTCTTTCGCCAGAAAAAGCGCTTGGGAAAAATCGTCCTGCGCCGTCAGGAGGCGCACGCGTTCCCCCTGCGGGCGCATGGCGGAAAGCACACGTTCCGGCCCGTCGTTCCTGGAGATCAGCGGCAGCGCGCAACTCAGTATCTCCGGCGTCGAGCGATAATTTTCGAGGAAGCGGATCCTATATGCATCCGGGTTTTCTTCAGAGAAGCGCTCGAAGCAGCGGGCGCTGGAGCCGCGGAAGCCATAGATCGACTGGTCCGGATCTCCGATGAGGAAAACGCTTTTTCCATGCTCGCTCCATTTTTGTACCAGCTGATACTGAATTTCGTTACTGTCCTGAAATTCATCGACGAGCAGATAGGGGAATGTGGTATCCAGTGCGAGCGCGTCGAGCAAAAGGTCGTCGAAATCACACACGCCGTATTCCCGCAGCCGCGCGCAATAGCGTTCATAGGCTTCTGGATGCGCGCTTTGGGCACAAACGCCGCTTTTTACCTGAGAAACCTCCTGCAAAAAGCGCTTTGGAGAGAGCTTAAGCCCCAGTTCCTTTAAGATCTCGCCCGCGAGTGCTGCCGCCTCGTTTTCGTCGACGATCGTTACGTCGCGTCCCTGCGACGAAAGAAGGTCAAGGCACAGGGAATGAAAGGTGCCGATGCGCATCCCCTTGATGGCCCGGCTGCTGCCGAAATGATGGATGAGCCGCTGGCGCATCTCGTCCGCTGCCTTGTTCGTGAAGGTGACAGCAGCAATTTCACAGGGCTTGACCTTTTGTTCCCCGATCAGCCAGGCGATGCGGGAGACGAGCGTCTTCGTCTTGCCTGTGCCCGGCCCGGCGATGACCATAACGGCCTGTTCCATAGCGGTGACAGCGTCCTTTTGTGCCTCATTCAACCCATCGAGCAGGTTCCTCTGCTCCGGCTTTTCTTGAACCGCCCGCTTTTTGGCGGCGCGTTTTGCCCTCGGCTTGGAGGTTTCAGGCTTTGGCTCAGCCGCATTTTTTTCGCCTGATGCGCCGAACAGGCTGATCTGGCCGGAGAGGGCGTTGATCTCCTCCTCGTCGAGCAGGTGGATTTTTCCATATTCCCCGTCGTATCCGGGGGAGAGGGTCACCTCACCTGCGCGCATACGGCGGATCCCCTCCGCCACGCTGGGCCCGGCGGCATGTGCGATCTCCTCGAGCGGCGCATCGCGCAGGATGTAGAATTCCGGGCCGAGGCTGTGCAGAAGCGCGTCGTAACGGGTTTGCACTTTTGCGCTCGCGGGCGTAAAGCCGATGGAGGCGGCGATCACCTCCGGCAGCGGGACGATGCTCTCAAAGGGGCGCGCCTGCGCGGGGCGGTAGCCCTCTTCGTGATCCGCCAGGTCTTCTACGCGGTGCAGCACGCCGATGGTCAGCTTTTTCCCGCAGATCGGACAGCGGCCGTCCGTTCCCAGCGTTTCCGATGGCTTCAGGCACAGCTGGCAGTTGCGGTGTCCGTCAAAATGATATTTACCCTCCTCCGGAAAAAATTCAATCGTGCCCGCAAAGCCTGCGGAATGCGGCGTTTCTATAGCCTTTGCCATTTCAGCATAGGAAAAGGCCGTGTTGAAAAGATTCGCCTCTCGGCCGAGCTTCTGTGGGGAATGTGCGTCCGAATTGGAGACGAGCGTGTAATCGTCGAGCGCGGAGAGCCTCCAGTTCATCGGCGGGTCGGAGGAGAGGCCGGTTTCCACCGCATGAATATAGGGCGTCATATCCCCAAAGCACGCTTCCACAGAATCGAAGCCGGAAAACGCGCCGAACATGGAAAAATGAGGCGTCCAGATATGCGCGGGGATGAAGACCGCCTGCGGGCAGACATCCATCGTGATCTCCAGCAGGTCACGGCTGTCTAGGCCGAGAATCGGTCGTCCATCGGAATGCAGATTGCCGATCTCCTCGAGCCGGTGCGCCAGTTTGTCCGCGTCTTCCAGGGAGGGGAGCAGGATGAGATTGTGTACCTTGCGCACCTTGCCGTCCTTTTTATAGATCAAGCTGATTTCGCCCGTCACCAGAAAGCGGGGCGTTTGCTCCACCCCGTCCGGAGCTCCGGTGAGGCGAAAATCATCTTTTAAGCGGTACAGACCGTCCTCCGCCGGTATGAGCTTTTTCCGCAGTTCTTCGCGCCAGGCCGGGTGCGTGAAATCGCCCGTCCCGACGACGTCGATCCCCTTGCGCCGCGCCCAGAGTTCCAGCGCTTCCGGAACGCAGTCCCGGCTGGTCGCGCGCGAATATTTGGAATGGATATGTAAATCGGCAATCAGCATGTTGAACCTCCGCAGAATGTCAGAATTTGATATACCATCATAATATCCGCTTTTTGTCATAGATGCAAGTGAAAAGGCGTAAAATAGAAAACGGCCGGCAGAAATGCCGACCGTGAAAAAGCCCCTGAAAAGGGTTCAATCGCCCTGGGTAACCCCAACGCGATTGAAAAAGAGAGAGAGAGAAGAAAACGAATCTACAGTGTTTGCTGACAACCACCTCAGCTACACTGTGCCTATAGTATAGCCATGAATCATTAACTCTATACAAAGAAAAAATAAAATAAATCTAAATTATTGATTATAAATTCAATACATCTATGACGGGGGGCTTAGAGCTTAAACCGATAGCCCGCACCCCATACCGTTTCAATATACTGCGGATTGGAGCTGTCGTCCTCGATTTTCTCCCGGATGCGGTTGATATGGACCGTCACCGTGGAGGTCTCTCCGATCGCATCAAAGCCCCAGATGCGGTCAAAAAGCGTATTTTTGCTGAAAACAATATTGGGATTGGAGGCGAGAAAGACCAGCAGGTCAAATTCCTTATTGGTCAGCACGGCCTCCTTTTTATTGACGTAAACGCGCCGGGCATTTTTATCGATATAGAGATTTCCAATGGAGATATAATCGTCCGCCGTACCTTCTCCCTTTGCCGTCAGACGATCGTAGCGGGCGATGTGCGCATGGACGCGTGCGACAAGCTCCGAGGGGCTGAAGGGCTTGACGATATAGTCGTCCGCGCCGATGCCAAAGCCACGGATCTTATCGATATCCTCTTTTTTTGCCGAAACCATCAGAATTGGAATATCCTTTTCCCGGCGGATGCAGCGGCAGATTTCAAAGCCATCCATGCCGGGGAGCATCAAGTCGAGAAGGATTAAGCTGTAATTCTTTTTCAGCGCAGCCTCCAGCCCTTCTTCGCCGTTAAATTTGGTATTGACCTCGTAGCCGTTGGCCTCCAGGTAATCCCGTTCGAGCTCTGCAATATTTTTATCGTCTTCAATGATCAAAATTGATTTTGTCATATTGTATATTCCTTTCTATGCGGGCGTATATCGAAGTTTTGTGAGGAAGCCTTATTCCTGACTGACCGCAGGCAGCAGGATGCAGATGGTGAGGCCCTTACCGATGCTGCCGCTCGCCCAGATTTTTCCGCTGTGCCGGTCGATGATCTGCTTTGTGATCGCAAGGCCCAGGCCGCTTCCGCTGCTGACATTGGTGCGTGCACGGTCCGTGCGGTAGAAGCTGTCGAATATTTTCGTCAGGTCTTCTTCGGATACGCCCATGCCATTGTCAGCAATCTCAATGCGGATGTCGGGGCCGTCCATGCGCAGCGTGATACAGATCGTACAAAGGCCGGGTTTTTTATATTTGACACAGTTGTTGATGATATTCATCACAGCGCGCTTCATCTGTACGCGGTCAACGCTGGCACAAACGGAAGTGCCGCACTGATTGTCAAACAGAATTTCTGCCTCCTGTGTTGCAAATTTCGGCTGCAGCTCGTCGCAGCAGTCCTCGAAGAAACCGACCAGATCAACCTGTTCGAAATAGAAGGGAATGCGGTCAAGGTCCAGCTTGGAGAAGGTAAAGAGCTCACTGACCAGATTGTCCATGTCGCAGGCGGTGCTGTAGATCGTTTTGAGATAATGCGATTGCTTTTCCGGCGTGTCGGCAATGCCGTCGATCAGGCCGGAGACATAACCCTTGATCGCCGTCAGCGGCGTGCTTAGATCGTGCGAAATGCCGGCGAGCAGCTCTTTACGGTTATCTTCATAACGTTGCTGCGCTTCTACAGAATCCCGCAGGCGCAGGCGCATTTCGTCAAAGTCCGCGCACACATCGCCCAGCTCGTTTTTTCCCTCGTAATTGACCCGGTAATCCAGATTGCCGTCCCGGATTTCATGGGTTGCCCGGCGCAGTTTGTCCAAAGGAACCAGAATACCGCGCGAAATAAAGGTGACGAGCATAATATCGGTTGCAAGGGTCACCAGAATCGCGAGGCCGATAAAGACCCAGCCCATCGTATCCATGTATTCAAACGCCCGCTTGGGCAGGTCCTCCGTCGTGCTCGCGACCACACTGACGAGCGTTGGATCGCAGATGAGGATACATACATGCCTTCCATCCGCCGTTTTGGTAACGGTTGAGAGGATTGTCCCGCGGGAGCTGGTATAGAGCAGGGAGTCCTCATCAAAATTTGCTCCGCTGGCGATGCGGTCCACTTCATTGCGCCATTCTTCCAAAGAATAGCCGGCGGTCGAATAGGCAGGCTCATTTTCGAAAAGAATGGCGACCAGCGCGCCTGTATCCTCGATATCCTTGCACATGGCGATGATATCCTCGTTTTCTGCAACGTTTTCTCCGCTTTTAAGTACCTCTTTTTCCAGCTTGTTGACATGGAACTGCAGCTGGTAGACGGAGATAAAACCGAGGGAATCCGTCAGCTGGGTGCGGACGTCCGTGCCGTCGAAGCGGTAAACGAAGCCGGTAAAAATGACGACAGTGATAATAATCACCAGCGAGCAGGGAATAATCAGCATCAAGATATTGGAGATAATCAATCTGGTTTTGATGGAAATGTCCTTTAAATGCAAAGAATTCCTCCTCTTCCGGACGGGAGAGGCCGCAAGGCAACTCCCTGCTTTTTACAGTGTTATTTATTATAGCATTGATACAGTGAAAAGTTAATACCCTTTCCGAATAAGTGTTATACTATTATATAGCAGCGTCAAAGCATGCGCAACGCGCGGAGGGGTGTAAAGAAGGGGAGAAAAAAGGAGAAAAAGGAGTTGACAA
>ERZ781272.576-NODE-576-length-21819-cov-3.078294_pt1 | contig 21819 bp, 26 predicted proteins | sample MGYA00375850_ERZ781272 | MGnify/ENA primary metagenome ERZ781272 (study PRJEB29790, sample SAMN06051246) | human gut metagenome | host: Homo sapiens | place: USA: Cincinnati, Ohio | collected 2013-06-21 | study: EMG produced TPA metagenomics assembly of the Gut...
AAATAGAACATTTTAATAGTTGAAGTGAGTTGTGATTTAATAATGGAACTAACGGGGGAGAAAGAGGGGGAAAAGGGTTTATAATATATAATAAAATTTATAAATCTTATTAAAAATAGTTCTATTTATAAATAATATAAAAAACAATAATATAAAAATAAAATTAAATTAATATTAAGTTATTACTTATAGTATTAATATAAGTAAATCAAATAAAATATTCAATATATAGTATTTGCTATTAATATGCAACGCTATATATTGAATAATAAAAATTTATTTCAAGAAGATAACTAATTGTATATATCCTATTTAATAATATATATTCCAATATAATATTAAAAAATTTGAATTTATTTATCAATATCAATACTATTTCAATGTTATATAATTTAAGTTTATTTATAAGAATTTAGACAAATTCAATATTAATTAAATTAAAAAAAAGCATTATGTGTTGTTTTATATTGTTATTAATTTTTTGGGGGATCATATATTTTCAAGAAAAAATTAATTTATGATATATTTTGTATTTACTATGAGTTAATGATTGTTATTTTTGTTGATTTCAAACATCGAGCTAGAAAAAAAGTGTGTCGGCTATGCCCCCAATGCCCCCTCTAGCTTGGTAAATAGCCTTAAATGGAGTATTAGGAATTAGATAATTCAGATTTAATTTCTTTTATTACACTATAAAAACAACTATAAGATATATCAGTATTGTAGTTTTTATTTTTTGAATTTGGAATTGATTTAATTTTCTTGAATTCATTATATATGGATGTTAGATTTTTCTTTTTAGAAATCTTAAAAATATGATTTTTTTCATTTCTTATATATAAAGATTTTATAAGCAATTTTGTTGCAGGATTAACTTTTCTTCGATGTTTCTTTGAATTAGAAACAATCTTATCTATATAATCATATAAATTCACATCTGAATAGCATAATCCAAGTTCTTTTATTTTTTTTAACTGTAAATTACAAATTGTACTAACAGTATTTCTATGGATACTTAAATCTTTTGAGATTAAAGTATATGATTCAAATTTTATAAAGTGCCTTATAAATATTTCTTTTTTTATATTTATTGATAACATTAATAATCACCACCATATCAACATTATAATACATATATTTACAAAATGCATAATAATTATAATTATTATGCATTTATGTTGAAAAAAATGTTGTTAATGAACAATCCAATATGCAAAGAAAAAAAGCCAATTGTCTGGCTTATTTTTTTTTGCCAATTTTGGAGGTGTTTGATTATGGAAGACAATAAGAAATTCGGTATTAATGATATTGCACAAGCAATTAATGATTATGAACCAGAAGATACACTAAGAAAGTATACGGATAGGATGATTGCGAGACTCCAAGAAAGAAAATATATTGAGTATGTGGATTCATATACAGAAGAGCAGAAAGACAGAATTGCAGCATTGATGGCAAGATTTCGTGGAGAGAAACTGAAAGTAGGAAAAATAGTCTATAAGGTAATAGATAAGAATGAAAGACTTACAGTCATAGAAGCAGGAACATTACTTCAGGAACTCCAAGAGTTGATTACGGAACAGAAACTGGATATATCCGATCAGGAACTTAATATTTGCTGGAGTAATGGTGATATTATGCAGGAACTTCAGAGAATAGTGAAGAGAGTATGTTCTGAGATATTTGGGTAATGTGCTAATAAAGCAAGTAAGGAAGATTGATTTCCTTACTTGCTTTTTTCTTATTTTAAATTTGGACAAAACTTATAAAGTTTTGTCATCGGAATATGTATTTAATTTTTATATAATAAACTTGTCGATAGGGATCGACATAAGATCTTTGAAAACTAAATAATAAATCTCACTTGGAGGCGATGTTAATGATGAGTGATAAAATAACTCATATTCTAGAAGGGAATGGCATTAAGTTCAATTATAAAGCTTTTAATGAAAAGATTTTAAGGAAAAAAGAGCATGAAAAAGCTCTTTTGAATGAGAAAATAAAATCTGAATTAGGAGTACAAGGAAAGAATTTGAATTTAGATGAGACAACAGAAGTCATACAAGCTTTATATAATAACAATATCTATCCAGAATCTTTATCATTTGCTTATTTATCAAAGCATAAGACTGAAAATGAGATTTACAAATTTCTTTTGAAATATAAAGAAATCAATCAGTTCTTACACCTATACAGAGATAAGCTAAAGGGTCAAATCGGCTCAGATGGTAGGCTTCATGCAGATTGAAAGATTGATGGAGCTAAGACTGGCAGGATCACTTGTTCAAATCCAAATTTGCAAGGATTTCCTAATGAAATTAAGGAATTCTTTATTCCAGAAGAAGGCAATGTATTTGTAATCTGCGACTACAATCAAATAGAGCTTAGAGTGTTAGCAGAATTAGCTGGAGAAAAAAATATGATTAAAGCCTTTGAAGAAGGGAAAGACATTCATTGTGAAACAGCTTCATTGATTTTGCAAAAAAATAAAAACTTAATAGATAATGCTGAAAGAAAACTAGGGAAAAAGGTTAATTTTTCTATGATCTATGGTGTATCTACATATGGATTAACTAAAATTCTTAATAAAGAAGGAATTTTGGTAACACAATCACAAGCTGATTATATTAGGAATTTATTTTATAGAAGCTATCCTAATATATTTAAACTTCATAATATTCTTTTAACAGCTGATGTGATTAAAAGTATTGGAGGAAGATGTTGGGATTATATACCAAAAGGTGATGTAAAGAGACTGAATCTTCCAATACAAGCAAGTGCAGCAGAAGGTTTTAAGGAAGCATTAGCTTTGTTAGTAGAATCTCTAAAAGAATACCCAGAATGGAAGCTAACCAACATCATTCATGATGAGGTTTTATTGGAAGTTCCTATTTATGAAGCGGAAAAAGCTAAAGAAATATTACAAAAAAGCATGATACAAGGAATGGAAAGCATTCTAAAAATAGTACCAGTTATTGTTGATATAAAAATACAAGATAATTGGAAAAAGTAATTTGTAAATTAAGAGGAGGCGTTTAGATATGGAAAATGAATTAGAAAAAGATTTAATTAAGGATTTAAATTTGGACATTGCTAAAAGTGAAAATACAATTAATGAGTCCCCAAAAAATTATTTAAATGAAATTTTGCAATCAGATAATAGATTGAACTTTAATACAGGTCTTGAAGATTTGACCTTTAGTATTGTAAGACAAGCTAGGATACCTGAAGGAAGATATTCATTTGTTTTAACAAATGTGCATCGACAAAATAATCAAATTACAAAATATGGTTTGAAAAATCAAATAGTTTGGAATTATGAAATAACTGATCAAGAAGGAAACAAGTTTTCAATAATTGATAGAAATAATATTTCTGATAGCTCTAAGTCAAAGTTTAGAAAGAATTTAAAAAGTTATTGTGAAGCTTTAAATCTTACTGAAATAAACCTAAATAATTTAATTGGTATTAAGGGAACTTTAACAGTTAAGCACAATACTGATGATGATGGGAACACTTATGAGAATGTTGAGGAAATACAACCTACAGATGAATTTGAAAAAGTACTTGATGATAACTCAGATGAATTTGATTTATAGAAATAATGTTGTTGGTGATACCTGTTTAGTATCACTGACAAACTACAGGAGGTTTTGTCATGAATAATAAAACAGAAATAATTAATGAAGATGACTATTTGAAAGAATATCATCTAAAGACACTTCGCTTTATTCCAAAAGAATATGCAAACCTTAATGAGATTAGTAATGGAATAGATAATGAAAACAATCTTAAAAAATTAACTGCTGGATGTATTTTACTTAATAATGGTGATTGTATGTTTTATTTGTTTATGAATAAAGTGAGTTCTTTAGATAGAGCTAAGACTAATTTTTTATATGAGAACATTAAGAAACATGTAACAGAAGATGATTTAAAAGCGTCAAAAGATATAGCAAAAGAATTAGAAAACACAATTATTGCAAATAATATGGCAGATAGAGGATTCTCTTACAAAGGTGGAAAAATTATATTTGATCCCAATCTATTTTCAAATCATTTTTTAACAAGAGTTGATTTAATAGCACTAAATGATGATGAAATGGCTATTTACAATAGGCATGGTTATTACACTAGAGTTAATATAGAAAGCTTAATATTAGCTAAATTAGCTCATAAAATTATGAATGAACCTAAAGAACTTTGGAATAGCTTTAATGAGAAAGAAGGATTACGAGCAGTTCAAAGAGCAACTAAATTGGTTAAAAATTTAACAATCAATAGAAATTTTGTTAATCTAAAAAACGGTATGTTTAATTTAAAAACATATGAGTTGAAAGAGCACAGTCCCTAAATGTTTAAGTTTTATTCAAGTACCCTTTGAATATAATCAAAATGCTAAATGTGAACTATTTCTTAAGTATATTAATGACGTAATGGAAGGCGATAAAGAATTAATTAATGTTATTCAAGAGATTATGGGATATTGTTTAACAGCTGAAACACGAGCAGAAAAAGCATTTTTCTTTTACGGTTCGGGTTCTAATGGGAAAAGTCTATTAGCTAAGATTATTACTGAATTGGTTGGAAAAGAAAATGTATCAGCTGAAAGCCTTAATGGCATGTCAAGGCAGTTTGGACTTCAATCTATAATAGATAAGATTGTCAATATTTCATCAGAAAATGAACTTAAGGATGCAAAAGGAATTAATACTGAAAATCTTAAGGCAATAATTAGTGGAGATAATTTGACTATTGATATAAAATACCAAGCTCCAATTGATTACGTTCCAATATGTAAGTTGATATTTTTAATTAATTCACTTCCAGATACAACAGATATAACTCATGGATATTTTAGAAAAATAATGATAATTCCATTTAACAAGAAGTTTGAAGGAGATGAAAAGGATGTTCATTTATTTGAGAAGATTAGAAAAGACGAAATGCCTGGTATTTTAAATTGGGCTATAGAAGGGTTAAAGAGATTAAGAAGCAATGATTATAAATTTACTGAATCATCAGCTATTAATAAGCTTTTAGAACGATATCAAGAAGAACAGAATCCTGTTATCAGATTTGTTCAAGATATGTTTGTAGTTGATGAAGAAAGTAAAATATCAAGAAAAGATATTATCAATAAATATTATACATGGATAAGTCAACAAGGCATAGATGATAGAAACAGCAAGTCAAACCAAAAGTTTTGGAAGATGTTTCAAGCTGCTTTAGACAAGTTAAATATTCATGTTGAAGAGAAAAAGATTAAAGGCATAAGGCATTTTAAAGGAATTAGGTTAAATTCAGATTTGGCAAGTGAATTATTAAAAGATGAAATGAAGTTTGTCATATAAGGTGGAAGCCTGCATCTTTAAATGTAATTCAGTGTCTTTTGATAAGGTAATCAGCGTTAAAATACTTTAACGCTTTACAATAATAAATATATATGATGGAAAAGAAAGGAAGAAGTGTTATGTCAGTAAGCAAAGAATTTATAGAAAGAAGAAAAAATGAATTAGAAAGGGATGATAATATGGATTTCAGTATTATTGATGAGCAAGATAATAAAGAAGCCAATGACAGTGAAAAAATGAATGTTGCAGAAGATACTCAAGATGAAACATGCATAGATAATGTTAATGAAGAAACTGAATCAGATATTGAAGAACTGTTAAACAGTTCAAAACCAGTATTAGCTAAGAATATAAGAAGAACACATTCCAGTGGTTCTGGTGTATTATCTATAATTAATGCTAAAACTGGTATGAGAATTACTATTTCAAAAGAAGGTTATGAACGTATGGGACAACCACAAACAGTACAATTTGCATTAACTGATGATGAATTGTTAATAGGAAAGACATTATCTAATAATTCTGATGAGTTTAATGTTAAGAACTATAAGAATAAAGGAATAATATACTCTTCTCCATTAGTTAAAGAAATTACAGAAACATTTAAGTTGGACTATAGTAGTAGAACATCTATTACTTTTGATAATCATAGATTTGTTAAATGCGGTGATGATGAAATAATTCTTGCAGTTAAATTGAAATAATTAATTAAAAAAATTGATATAGAAATGCATCACGCCAATAATACATTTCTATATCTTTTCAAATAATGTAAAAGGCATGCTACCCATGCCCCTAAAAAATACATTTATACAAATATTATAGCAGTTTAATTTGATAAACTGCAAATTTGAAAGGATGAGATTGATATGTTAAAAAATGAAATTAATAATTTAGTTAATTTAGGAATTGATAAGGAAGAATTCATTAGAGATAGAGATAATATTGCTGTGTATTCAAGATATATATCAGGCGCATATACACGATATGAATGGGATTATGGTATGACATTTGAAGGATTTCAAGTAATAATACCTAATGAGAATATAGATTCTGAAAAAATAAAGTATATATGTAATATGTACAATAATGAAAAAATAGAACAAGTTAAAAATGTTAGGCAAGTTAATGAAAATGTTGAAATAACTATACATTTTACAGATTGTATAGATTGGAGCTATACAATCAGAGAACAAGAAGAACAATTATATCAGGTAAAAGAAGAAACTAAAAAGATGTTAAAAAACTTTGAAATTGAAAAGTTTACAATAATTGGATTGTTCTATTATGGAGCTAACTTCAATGATTAATTAATAGTATTGATGGCTAAGGGCAAAGAAAAAGCTCTTAGTCACAAATAAAAGTTAATTATATGGAGGTTCTTATGTCAGAGTATATAAAAACATCAATATCAAGAAAAAAGCTATATGACAGAAATTATACTAGAGATGCAGTAACAAAAGTTATTGAAGAAAATGAAGAAATTCATGAAGATACTTCTTATAGAGCTTTAATTGAGATTTTAACAATGAAGTACTGTGAAAATTTGAATGGATAAATAAGTATTCAATAAATAAATTTAAAATAAATAACAAACATTTGTTAAATAGGTGATGGGAGTGGTATTAAAATGGAAAAATATATTAAGATTACAATAGATTTAGAAGCAACTAAGTTATCATTAGATCAACTTTATAAGTTATATAACGTTGATTAATATAATGATCCACAGGATTTATTAATTTGGAAGAAAGTTTGAACTAACTTTTTATAAGAAACCTAGCGAAATAAGTATGATTGGTAAATATATATAATAATTTAAATGCAGCAAGAGGAGGCTTAATGTATTAATATATTTACTTATATGAAAATTAAATATTGTTATTAGCGCATTAAGCCTAGCCTCTTAAAGCATTAAAAAGTTTAAGAGGTGATGTATTTATGTTTAGAGTAGCTTTTTATGGAAGATTTTCGAGCAATAATCAGAGAGAGGAAAGTATTGATGCGCAATATCGTGCTTGTAAACAGTTTGTTGAAGCTAGGGGAGATACAATTGTTGTTAAGTATATGGATAAAGCTAAATCTGGAACAAGTGATAAAAGACCAGAATTCCTTAGAATGATGAAGGATGCAGAAGCAGGTAAATTTGATTGTATTGTAGTCCATAAGCTTGATAGATTCTCACGTAATAAGTATGATAGTGCAATGTATAAAAGAAAGCTTAAACAATGTGGTGTAAGATTAATAAGTGTTACAGAACATTTAGATGATAGCCCAGAAGCAGTAATACTTGAAAGTGTTATTGAAGGTATGGCTGAATACTATTCAAAGAACCTAGCAAGGGAAACGATGAAAGGATTAAAAGAAAACGCTTACAGAACGCAACATACAGGCGGCAAGCCACCTTTAGGTTATGATGTTGATGCAGAAAAAAAGTACATTATTAATGAAAAGGAAGCTGAATGTGTAAAACTGATATATCAAATGACTATTGATGGTCATTCAAGAAGTGAGATTATTAATGAATTAAATGAGCGTGGATATAAAACAAAAATAAATACTATGTTTAAAGTTAATAGTCTTCATAGTATATTAACTAATGAAAAGTATACAGGAGTTTATATTTACAATAAGACAGCTTCAAAGAATGCTTTTGGCAAAAGAAATGGACATTCTTATAAAGATGAAAGTGAAGTAATAAAGATAGAAGGCGGTATGCCTGCAATAATATCTAAAGACGATTTTCAAAAGGTACAGGAAATTTTGAAGATGAGAAAAGCAAAGCCTGGATCTAATACTGCAAAGGAAAATTACTTACTTAGTGGAATCATTAAATGTGGATGCTGTGGAAAAGCTTTTTGTGGGAATAGAAGAAAAGCTAAAAATAAACCAATGTATGTTTCTTATAGATGTGCCCATAGAGCTAAGACAAGCTCAAAAGTATGTGATAATAAGGAAATACGAAAAGAATATGTTGAAGAATATGTTCTTTCAGAATTAGAAAGAAAGATATTCAATGATAAAGCAATAACGATTTTAACAGAAGGCATTAATAAGAATTTAAAGAATCAAATAAAGGTTGATGATGGTAAGAAATCTATTCTGTTGAAGGAAATTAATGATATAGATAGTCAGATTAATAATATAGTAAATGCTATATCGCAAGGCTTTGTTCAAGAAGAATTTAAAGAAAAAATGGATGAATTGAAGAAGAGGAAAGTTGATATTGAAGATAAGTTATCAGAAATAGAAGCTAGAGAAGTTAATAAGGTGGTAACGGAAACAGATGTAAGAAATTTGTTATCTGATTTCAGCGGATATGTAATGAGTAGGAATATCCCAGAATGTAAAAAGTTCATAAGAGATTTTGTAAAAGAAGTAGTTGTGTTTAAAGACCACATTGAAGTCACATTCAATGTGGCTTTTTCTTTGTGTAAAAATAGGAAAGAAGGTGTTGAGGTCACAAGCAGTATTAAGAGATGTGAATTGTTTGAACGGTATAGTGATAGTTTTTATATAAAAGTTAGTTAATGAGAAAATCATATTTACAATACGGACATAATATGTCCGTATTGAGAGCGTATAGTTGTGTTATAGATAATTGGAGGGTTGATAAAAAATGGACAATATGTCAAATGATGAAATTTACTATGTGTATGAATTAAAAGAAAGTAATATTAATGATAAAAATAAGTGTTTAGTTAAGAGTAAAATGAAATTAGAAGACATGAAAAAATTAATATTTTATATTCAATATAAATATCAGAGTATTATTCCAGAATTAATATTAACAGAAACCGAAATTAAGAAAATATTAATAATGTGCTATGACGCATATGATGTAATTGAAGCTGGCTATTATGAAGAAATTAATTTACAAGCAAATTTTAAAAGATATTTTAATAAAGATGAGGGTAAGAATTTAGTTGACAATTTTTTTTATATGAAGTTAATGGATTAATAGCAGAATTGAGAAAGATAGTATATATGACAATAGAAATGTGGAGATAAATGTATATTAAATTGTATACAAAAATCAATATTTTAAGTAAAATATTGTTGGGGGCAGAATGAAAATGTCAGTTAATGAAAAAAATAACAACTATATAGATGAAGAGGAAATATCAAATGAAAGATTAACCATATATAGAATTCTTGATCTCTATAATTTGATAAATAAAGAAAATCAATTTAATAAAGATGTTTTTGCAAAAGATTATGGTGTTAATGAAAGAACCGTAAGAAGAGATATTAAATGTCTAAATTCTTATTTTAAGAATAAGTATGAGAATAATGAATGTACTGGTGAATGTAGAAAAATAACATATCATCGCGAGGATAATATGTACAAAGTAAATTTAAGAGGTTATTATGATTTCTCCGAGAGCGATATCTATGCTTTTGTAAAAGTAATAATACAATCTAGGGCATTTACAAGAAAAGAAATACAAAGAATGTTAAGGATACTTGAATCTCAAGTTAAAGATACATCAGTTGTAAAAGAGATAATTGCAAAAGAAGAGCTTTATTATGTAGAACCTCATCACAAGAAAAATATAATTGATTTGCTTTGGATTATTCGGAAGAGCATTGAAAGGTGTAGACAAGTTGAATTTGATTATAAAAGGGCTGATGGAAAAAAGAGACATCATGTAGTAAATCCAATTGCTATAGTTTTTAATGAATATTATTTTTACCTTATTTCTGAAATTGAAAAAGGAAGTAGCAAAATTGAAATATCATTTAGAGTTGATAGAATTGAAAATTATAAGCAAACAAACCAAAATTCTACATATCCATATGGAAGATTTGAAGAAGATAAATATAGAAAAAAAGTTCAGTTTATGTATACTGGTGACTTTAAAACTATTGAATTTGAATTCTTTGGAGATTCAATAGAAGCAGTGTTAGATAGGTTGCCAACAGCAAGTATTATTGGAAAGACAAATAGAGGTTATAAAGTTAGAGCTGAAATTTATGGTGAAGGAGTAAAGAGATGGATTCTTTCACAAAAAGAATTTTTGAAGGTTACTAAGCCACAAGAGTATGTTGATGAAATAAGAGATACTATACAAAAAATGTATGACTTATATAAGTAATTTTATAGATAAAAAGAGGTATTATATGTGGATAGGGAAAAGAGAAAAGCTATGTGACAGTATGCGGGTATCACAAGTTTATAAAGAAATAGCAGAAAAAGATTTAAAATCATCAGAAATTTTATTTGAAAATGAATTGTATAATGAAGCAGCATATTATATTATGCAATATATGGAAAAATGTGTAAAGGAAAAGTTATGTAGAACAATAGATGTTACAAATACATACTTTTCAAATAAATTGCGGGAAATAGGACATTCATTAGATGCATCTGTAGAATTTTTAATTGAAATATTATCTCAAGGAAATAGTGTACTGAAAGAGCAAATAACTAAGCAATTAGTTGAAGGGGTATTAAGAAATATTCGATTTTCTGGATTATACAATGAAGTGAGATATCCTCGATTTAATTACAAGTATAATCAGTATACTATATTGAATATTACTAAAGAAGATTGCGAAGCACTTAAGCAGATATCGGAAAATTTAAGAAAGTATTTGGATGATTTAGATAAACTTTTGTAAAAATATAATTTAACAAATTGATACAGAATTAAAGTTAAATAAATGGAAGAATATTTATAAATTTGATATAATATACTTATGAAAAAATAATGTAATAAAATGGAGGAATTTGATATGTTTTTGGCACAATTAAATGAAAAACAAAAAGGATTATTTTTGCAATTATGCAGCTATGCTGCTAATAGTAATGGTATTTTTGCAGAAGAAGAGAAAATAGTAATGAAAGAATACTGCAAAGAAATGGAAATAGATGAACCTAAAAATTTTGAAGTTACAGATGATTTAGAGGTTGTAATAAATAAAATATGTGATGGTGCCACATTAAGAACAAGGAAATTAATATTAGTTGAGATTGTTGCATTAATTTTATCAGATAAAGAATATGATGAATTAGAACAACAATTTGTTAATAAAATTGCAAAAGATTTTAATGTTTCTGCTAAAGAAGTTGAAAAGGTAGTTCAATTGTTAGATACATATCAAAAAGCATGTAATGAAATAGTTAACTTTGTTGGTTAGATATGAAGTTAAAATTTAAATGTAATTGTTGTGGTTTGTGTTGTAGAAATATTCAATATGTTGAACAGTTAAAAGAATTTCACAATGGAAATGGTATTTGTGTTTATTTAGATGAAGAAACAAATTTGTGTAAAATCTATGACCATAGACCTAGTATATGTAATGTTGAAAAAAGTTATGATAAGTATTCTACTATATATACAGAGAAAGAATATCTTCAAAAAAACTATGAAGGATGTAATGTATTATGGGGGAAAGTAGCTCAGAAGAAAAAAAACGAAAAAAAATAATAAATAGTACTGTTGTAGGAATGGCTCAAGATTCTTTGATACAAAAGCATGGAGAAGCTGCTAGTCAGATAATGCAAGCTTATAAAGGGATTAGAGTTGATTCTTCTGGAAATAAAGAAGCATTTTATGGAAGAAACTTAAAAAAAATAAGTAGTTATAAAGTTGACACAAATAATCCAGAAGCTAGTTATAAGCAACAAGCTGGATTTTCAGCAGAATTAGTAAAAGAAGCTAGAAACAATAAAGAAGCTATTTTAAATGGAAGTAAAAACAGAACAAGAACTACTGATGGATTAGGAGATACTAATAATACACAATATGATCATAAAATTGTTGATGAACATGGAAATGTTATTTCTGGTTCTGGAAGTCAAATGAAGTTTTATGGAATTGATGCTAAGGGCAGAGTAAAAGTTATTGAAAAAATGGTTAATGATGAATCATGGGACAGATATGATTGCATAATAGATATACCAAAAGATCAATACCAAACTGCAATAGATTATGCTGATAAAAAAGCCAATGAATTAAGAAAACAAGCAGCTAATTTACGTGGTAAAGGGAATCTTAAAAAAGCAGAACAGTTAGAAGCTAAAGCAGACAAATATGAACAATCAAAAGGTAGATTACGTAAATCAAATGTTTCTTCTGATGAAGCAATGGAAGCAAGAATTAATCCAGAAAAATTTGTTGCTAAAGAAGTATTAGAAGATAGTCATAATGCAGGAATTAAAGCTGCCAAAGGAGCATTCATAATTAGTGGATCTATTTCAACAGCTCAAAATTTATATTCAGTAATTGCTGAAAATAAGCCAATAGACGAAGCGGTTGAGGATGTATTAAAAACTACTGGAGGTTCAGCAGCTATGGCATATGGTGTTGGCGCAACAGGTACAGCAATTAAATCTGTTATGCATTCATCTAATAATGAACTTGTTAGAAGAGTAGGTACAACGAATGCACCTGCTATGATAGCTACAGGAATTGTAGAGGTATCAAAAAGTTTAGTCAAATATGGCAAGGGTGAAATTGATGAATTAGAACTTTTACAAGAGCTTGGTGAAAAAGGAACTGGAATGGTGGCTTCAGGTTTTGGAAGTGCTGTTGGAGCTACAGTAGGTGCTGCGATAGGAAGTGTCATACCAGTTGTTGGAACAATGGCAGGCGGAGTAGTAGGTGGATTTATCGGAAGTATGATTGGATATAGTTCAGCAAGCATGTTATATCATGGTGCACTTGATGCTCTGCAAAGCGCTAAGATTGCAGCTGAACGAAGGAAAATTATAGAGGAGCTTTGTGAAGAAGCAATAAATCAAATGAACCATTATAAAATAGTTTTACATGAATATACAAGAGCTAAACATTCAGAACGAGAGCAACAATATATGATGTTATTTTCAGAATTAGAAAATAGTATCACCAATAATGATATAAATAAATATATCAATTGCATGGATGGCTTTGGAAAAGCATTCGGTGTTGATTTAAAATTAAATACTATGGAAGAAATAGACGAATTTATGAATGACAAAGATACAGTCTTTGTATTATAAGGAGGAATTATTATGCCAATACCTTTAATATTTGGTGCAATTGCTGTTGCAACTGGTTTAACTGGAGCAGCGAAAGGTGTAAAAGGAATAATTGATACTAATGAAGCTAAAGAGATTCAAGAATCTGCAGAAAGAAAGCTTCGTAATGCACAAAATTCAATAAATAAAGTTAAAGATGAGACAAATCAATCTATTCAAGATTTAGGAAAATTGAAGCTTGAAGTATATTCGAGAGACATTAGATCGTTTGTAGATAATTTTTCAAAAATAAAAAATATTCAATTAACAGATAGCGTTGCATTAGATGAATTAAGTAAGTTAAATATATCTAATCAAAGTATAGCAGAAATGAAGCAGACAGCATTAAAAGCTACCAGCGTGTTAGGAAGTGGCGTAACTGGCATTGGTGCTGGCGTACTGCTTGGATGGGGTACATATGGTGGAGTTATGGCACTTGGAACAGCTAGTACAGGAACAGCTATTGCAGGATTATCAGGAGCTGCAGCAACTAATGCAACACTTGCTTGGTTAGGTGGAGGGGCGCTTGCTGCTGGAGGTGGTGGAATGGCACTTGGAACAGCAGTTTTAGGTGGAATTATAGCTGGACCAGCATTATTAATTGCAGGTGGAATATTTGGAGCTAAAGCAAAAGAAAAATTGGATAATGCATATAGTAACATGGCAGAAGTTAAAAAAATAGTTGCAGAGATTGAAGTGGCTGAAGAACAGTTAAGCAGTATTGATGCAAACGCTAATCAACTTTATTCTTTATTGAAAAAACTTTCCAGTGTATTAGAAAAAGCTAATTATGCATTAGAAAGAATTGTTGTTAATGAAACAGAATGGAGCAAATACTCACAGTCAGAAAAATATCTTGTTGTTGCAGCAATGAAAACAGCTCAAGCAGTAAAAACAGTTTTAGATGTTCCATTATTAACAGAAGACGGTGTATTAACACAAGATGTTAGAAATGTTTTAAATGATAATGATGTATTAAAATTAGCAGAAGGTTAATTAAAGAAGGCTGTTATGAAGAATTAATGTTTATAACTTTAGTAGGATTATTCTTGAATGGAAAAAGTTCATAAGAAATTTTGTACAAAGAAGAAATAGAGTTTAAAGACCACATTAAAGTAACATTCAATGTGGTTTTTTGCCAAAAATAGGAAAGAAGGGGTTGAGGTTATACGTGGTATTAAGAGATGTGAACTGTTTGAAAGGTATAGCAATATTTTTTATATATAGAGGTTAGTTAGAAAAATAAAAAGTCATAATATTGACACATAGATTAAATGAAAATATTATTTAAGTATAGGAAAAATACTTGTGCTATTATTAAAAATGGGAGGAATATTGTTATGTCTTATAATATGAAAACATTAACTCGTGATCAACTTGTAGATTTGATTAAAAGTGGAGATAATAATTATGATAATCAAATTCGAGTAAGTAATGATGGAACTATATTTTTATCTAGAACTGTAGGAGCTGAAAATATTGAAGGTTTAAGATTTCGTCTAGAGACATATGATGCAGGAAATGGATATGTTGGTTTAGAAGCAGCTGAAGATGATGATTATATTGATAGGCTTTATGATGAACTTGTAAAAGCATGGAATGATAATAGAACTGGGTATATTGATTATTAAAGTATATTAAATTTAAAAGCAGAATATTAAAATAATTATTGAAACTATATTTTACCGAATAGTATTTAAAACATATAAAAGATTTTAAGGGATATTTAATAGAAATATTAAAGAGTGAAAAATTTATAAGAGATTTTGTAAAAAGAAGTAATAGTGTATAAAAACCATATTGAACTCATATTCAATGTGGCTTTTTTGATTAAAAATAAAGATGGAGAAGTTCGGGTTACAAGTAGTATTAAGAGATTTGATTGAGAGACATAGTGAGAATTTCATGTAAATATTAGTTAATGATGTAAATAAAATAAATATTATGGTATAATTTAATGTATTAAGAATATATTGGGAATTAAGGGGGTTATGTATATGAAATTACATTATCTAAAAATTGAGGGGTTCAGAAAACATGTATGTACTGAAGTATATTTTTCTGATAGCACATTTTTAATTGGAGAAAATAATATAGGTAAAAGTTCTGTTTTAAAAGCTATAGATTATCTATTAAGGGATGAAAAGAAAATACCTGAAGAGGAGTTCTTGCATTTTAAGGATGAAAATGGGGGTTCTGTTAGATTAGTAGATGAAATAGTTCTAACTGCTGAATTTAGAGGCTTGCCAGATGAAGCATTAACTTGGAGAGGTTTTAAGGGGAGAGTTCTTAGAGATGAGAATGGTTTAAAAATAGTTTACAGAAAAACATTTAAGCCTAACACAAACTATATAGTAGAATTAAAAGAATATCAAAAAGAAAAAAAAAGAATGTTTTAAGCAGTGTAATACATTTAAAGAGTATATTGAGTTAGGTATAGCTAAAGAGACCTTAGAAGATTTAGTAGGTGAATTTGAAGAAGAGAAAAAGATTAATAAGACTCAATTATCTAAAATTGAAGAATTAGAGGAGTTATATGATTTTAAAGAAGATAGTCAATTATGGGTTAAAAATCCTGGAGGTATACCTGGTGTAGTATTATGCAAACTTCCTAAATTTTTATTAATTCCTGCACAAGACAGAAGTGAGGAGTTAAATGGAAAATCAGGTGCTTTAGTAGCAACAATGAATGAATTATTTGCAGATGTAAGAGAGCAGTCAGATAATTATAAGCAAGCACAATTATATTTAGATAAGCTTGCAAAAGAACTAGACCCAAATGATGACAATTCAGAATTTGGGATGATGATGAAAGAGTTAAATACAACAATGGAGCAGGTATTTCCTCAAGCTGGCATTATAGCGAATACGATTTTGTCAGATGCTGATGATGCTATTAAGCCAAGATTTGATATTTCTATGTGTAGTAATGTAGATACATGTGTTGAATTACAAGGTACTGGCATGATTAGATCAGCTGTGTTTGCTTTATTAAGATATAAGAGTGAAAGAGATCAACGAAAAGAAGCAAGTGGTGCATATATAAGACCAATAATTATAGGATTTGAAGAACCAGAAATTTATTTACATCCAAATGCAGCAATGCAGATGAGAGATACAATATATAATTTGGCAATGACAAAAAATAATCAAATAATCTGTACTACACACTCACCTTATATGATAGATTTAAGTAAAAAACCTAATCAAATTTTAAATAGTTTAAATGAAAGTTGTAAGATGATTAATTCATGCAGTGTAAAGACGATAGAAAATATATCTTTTAATATCACAGATGCTTTTTGTAAGTTACTAGATGAAGATAAAGAGTATATAAAGATGTTATTAAAAATAGATGATTATGTATCAAAAGCTTTCTTTGTAAAGAATGTTTTAATAGTTGAAGGAGATACAGAAGAGATAGTTATTAGAGAAACTATAAGTAGATTACCTGAGCAAGAAAAGAAAGAAATTTTATGTAATTGGCAGCTTATAAAAGCTAGAGGCAAGGCAGCAATTATACCTTTAGTTCGATATTTGAAGACAATGGGAATAATTCCTTATGTTATTCATGATAAGGACAGCGGAGTGGAAGGAGCAGAGAAGTTCAATGAACCTATAAGAGTAGGTGTTAATGATGATAAAAAACTATGGGTATTAGAGAATTGTATAGAGGATGTTTTAGGATATGCAGCACCTAGCTATGATAAACCACATAAAGCTTATAAATATATTAACGATAATTGGAAAGAAGATTGGTTAAGTATATCAGAAAATTGGAGAAACATAATTGAAGAAGTGTGGAATTTAAAAGATTTCTATTACAATAAATACACTGGACCAGAAAAAATGATAGCTGCTACAGAAAAATAATATCATAGAGCGAGTAAATCATGGATTATTAAGATGCTTATAAAATAAAAGAAGTATATTGATATTGACAACAGTTTTGTAAAAATTTATATCATAGTTGGAGTTTTTTATGTATGGAATAAATGAATATTTCTTAATCTCCACGAAATGATAATATTACTATTTGGAGATATATGAATTTAGAAAAATTTAAATGGATGATGAGAGATAGGCTTTGTATTTTTGCAATTCAGAACAATTTGAGGACAAATCTGAAGGTAGTACAACATCATTAAGCAAAATCATCATAGATATTACCTATGATGATAAATTTAAAGAATTAAAAAACTAAGTCTTGAATATTCATTAAAAATGATTCTTATAAATTTTTATAGTGGATTTCAAAGGTCATGCTTCGCCTCCACCATTGATATGTACAAAAAAGAGGATAAGGTTAATGTCAACCTTATCTTCATGTACTAAAACTGATTCTACATAAGTGTTAATGATTGTTTTTAGATCATTAGCACTTTTTTCATTTATAGCAGTTATATCTTTAATTAAATACTGCTCGATAAGTTTTTCATTAAGTTCGCTACTATTCATTGTAGCTTTTATTTCATTTATATAGCTGGAGATTCTTGTTTTCTCAGCTTCGAGGTTGTCCATCTTTTCTTTAAAGGAGTTATGAAACATTCCTTGTGAAATAGCATTGACAATATTGCCAATTTCAAAATCTATTTCTTTTAGACGCTTCTCTAGACTTTTTAATTCATCATTATTAGAATCTAACATTTTGTTATAGTGTTTTATAAGTTTTTTCGTAAGTCTTCTTATTGAGGAAGGATTTAAAATTTTGCTTTTTATTTCATTTAGAACAAGCTCTTCAACAAAGTTCTTCTGTATATTTTTCATACCACATTGTTTTGTTCTGTACCTAGCACTGCAATTATAGGTAGAGTATTTTGCTTTATTCCTTCCAGAATAACTAGTGTGACCTACCATAGAAGCACCACAGCAACCACAAACCATCTTTCCAGACAATAGATAAACTTCTTTGGCCTTATTTGTAGCATTTCTTTTATTATTAAGCATTCTTTTCTGAACTTTATCAAAAATATCCTTTGAAATAATAGCTGGTAAGCCATTTTCGATTTTTATAATTTCCTCAGGACTTTTTGTTCTATGTGAATTACGCTTACCATTGAAGGATTTAGGTGCTTTATTAAATATAAAAGTACCTATGTATTTTTCGTTTCTTAGTATTTCTGATATGCTGTTTTTACCAAAGCTTCTTCCTATTTTGGTCTTATAGCCTAATAGATTAAGTCTATCTACGATAGTATTGTAGCCATGTCCTTCAGAATACATTTCAAAAATTAACTTTACTGATTTTGCTTCTTGTTCATTTATAATATATTTCTTTGTTTCAGGATCTACATTGTAACCTAATGGGGGAAGACCGCCTGTGTGCTTACATTGAAGTGCAGTTTCTTTCATACCTTTCATTACTTCTCTAGCTAAGTTCTTAGAATAATATTCAGCCATGCCTTGAAGAACTGATTCAAGTATTATGCTTTCAGGACTGTCATCCAAATGTTCTAGCACTGATATAAGCCTTACATTATTCTTTTTGAGAATTCTCTTATAATGAGCGCTATCATATCTATCTCTTGAGAAACGATCAAGCTTATGGACTATTACAGCATCGAATAGTCCATACTCACTATCTTTTATCATTTCAAGAAATTTAGGCCTATTATCTGTTGTTGCTGACCTTGCTTCATCAGTGTATACCTTAGTAATTACTATTCCATTTTTATCTGCATATTCTTTTATAGCACGGATTTGTGCATCAATTGACTCTTCACGCTGATTATCTGAACTATATCTCGCATATATTGCTCCATTCAAAAAATATCATCCTTTCCTAAATTTTTGTTCTTATCTTTATATGCTCAACAGTACCTAAAATAGTTATTTTAGAATTTTTAAGATCATTATTTGTTAATGCGAAGCTATCAAAATCGTTGCTTTCAGCTTGGAATAAGTGTACATTACTCAATTTCTTATATCTTCTTAAGAAAGCTTCTCCATCTTTTAATAAAAGCACAATGTCATTATGCTTATAAGTTATATTTGGAATTATAAACACAGCATCTCCATCATGAATTCGTGCATTAGACATACTATTATCTTCTGCTATATAGTAGAAGCATTTCGAAGCATCGTAAGCTAAAGTACTAGGTACATATTCATAGCTAATTACATTCTCATCATCATTAGAAATTATGTTTTTATCATCAATAAAAGACAAAACAGGAACCCTAATTGGGATACTGCTACTTGTGTTGTTTTCAAGATACAATTTGTTTATTTTGCTTCTAGTATCTGAAACAGGATTATTAAAAGGATCATCTTCAAAAACTGATTCAAAAGTTAGATTAAAGTGATCAATATCACTTATCTCGTAACCAGCAGCAAGTAAAAGGTCAGCCTCCTTTATATTATTATAAGCAACACTAGAAAACTTTTTTATTATTTCAGGAGAGGGGGCTTTTTCTAATTTACAATTTAAAAATTTAGATATGTAAGGTCTTGCAACCCCGCATTCCTTTGAGAAGTCAGTAATACTTCTGTTTGCACCAATAGAAGCTTTTAATAATTCGCTAAATTTTTCTTTATTAAACATAATATTCACCTCAAAATATATTATATACTAAAATAATTCAGGATACAAATAAAATATTTTTTGTATCCTAGTTTACAAGTAAAAAATATATGCTAACATGTAAAACAAGAACGAAATACAAATATGATTGTAACTTGGGTTACAAAAAACTAGAGTGTCAAATCCGACAGTTAAGTTGTAAGAGGAGGTGATATTTTGGAAGTTTCAATAGTTACTATCAGCTATGATAGAAAGTCTAAAGAAAGAGTAAAGGAGGAGTTATTGACCCAAAAGAGTGTAGAGGCTGAATTTGAAAATCAGTTTGTTAAGACCTTAGCTGAAGGGCTAAGAGAAAAGTTTATTTTTAGAACAGATATTAATAAAAGGCATTCACTAGATTATGCTGCTTAGAAAGGAGAATAGAGATGTTAATAAGAACTACAAGAGATGACTATGAAAAAATAACTTATGACTACGATGAAAAAAATCATTCTATTATGGGAGCTAGTAATATTTGTGACTTATTTAAGCCTGAAGCATTAAATAATGATTCAGATAAGGTTTCAGATTTTGTAGACAAGCTTATCAAATTTATAGGAGCTGAAAGATCAGACTGGGGGAACAAAGAAGTGTATCTAAACTTTGAAGAGATAGAATACCTTATAACCAGTGCAAAGATTTTATATGATAGGTATAACTCTGGAATCTTTTAATTGGAGTGACTCAAATGTTGTTTTACAATAGCGTGTGTGAAATTAATAAGGATGTGCTAATAGAAAGGATAGAAAATATTGTCCTAAGTACTATTGAAAAGCAAGGGTATGTAAAAGAGCTAGATATTTTTCAGTTAATAGAAGAGGGATATGCTTATTCTGAATTTGAAACCAAAAAAGCTCTAAAAGAAATAGTAGAAAGACATAATCTTATGAGGCTAAAGTATAGCTATAATAATCAGAAATTAAAATATAAAGCTTCCAATACATATATTATAACAAAAAAGGTTAAGGAAGATTACACTAAGGAAATTGCTTAAAAGGAGTGCAGTTTTATGGAGAGAAATTATTATGTAAAAGTTATAAAAGAAGAGTATGTTAGAGATACCTATATAGAAAGAGTTTTGGCTAAGTTTAAATCTATCAATGAAGCTGTTAAGTATGTAGAAGAAATAGCAGGAGCACGTGGGTTCAAAAGGATTTATGATGGAGCTACTGAATATACTTTTGCTAGAGGAGATGAATATATTTTTTTAGAAGAAAGCGAAGATAGAGTTTATGAAACATTTGATGAATATATGAGAGTGTTTAATAACTTATCTGAAATAAAAGATCTTCTGGATCAGAAAGGTATTGAATCAAGCCATTATGGAGATGAGCTTAATATTACTTATACTTTGAAAAAATGTTTTCAAGTAAATGGAGATGTAACTAAGGAATGCGTTGACAAATTGTTATATGAAAGAACAGGTTATAGGATCTGTGAATAATAAAATAGAAGGCTCTTTTGCATACTGTGCATTAGAGCCTAAATTTATAACTTTAAGTATTAAAAGGAGAAATATAAATGTATGGTATATTTCAATATACAGAGGAGTTTATTTCATTTTCACCTGTTCTTGCAAAAGTCATAGGTCTTAATGAATCTATAATTCTTCAAAAGCTTAATGATTTAATAGAGCTTAATAAGAATGATAGTAGATATTTAAAAGAAGGGTCAATTTGGACCAATCAATCTGTTGCAACGTTATGTGAGAAATACTTTCCTTACATGAGTTTAAGTACTGTGAAAAGGGCTATATCTAAATTGAAGAAGCTTAATCTGATTAAGATAAAGAGATTTTATAGTGAAGAAGCAAAGAATAATACTAACTGGTATTCCTTAAATTATGAAGCTATTGAAAGCATGATTGTAATAGAGAATAAGACTATAGAGTTAGAAGA
>ERZ781272.578-NODE-578-length-21586-cov-3.144443_pt1 | contig 21586 bp, 22 predicted proteins | sample MGYA00375850_ERZ781272 | MGnify/ENA primary metagenome ERZ781272 (study PRJEB29790, sample SAMN06051246) | human gut metagenome | host: Homo sapiens | place: USA: Cincinnati, Ohio | collected 2013-06-21 | study: EMG produced TPA metagenomics assembly of the Gut...
ACTCTTCCACCTGCACCGGGCTGAGTACGGGCAGATCATCAATGGAATGCACACCAAAGCATCTTAAGAATTCCTCTGTTGTTCCAAACAAAAGCGGGCGTCCCGGTGCATCCAGTCTTCCAAGTTCACAGACCAGATTATATTCTACCAGCTTGTTTACCGCATGATCCGAAGAAACGCCTCGGATTTTTTCTATTTCAATTTTTGTAACCGGCTGCTTATATGCAATAATTGATAAAGTTTCCAATAAAACATCGGTAAGAACTCTGCGTTTTGGCTGACTTGCAATCTTGATCAGATACTCATACATCTCCGTACGGGTACACATCTGATACGCACCATCAAGCTCGATAATTGCCACGCCTCTTCCCTGTTCCTTCCATTCCTTCATCATTTCTTCAATGAGCTTTTTCGTTTTATTTTTTTCCAATTCAATTGTATCTGCGATTTTTTCAAGTTCCACAGATTCCCCCATGGTAAAAAGAATCGCTTCGATAACTGCTTTATATTCTTTATTCGTCATATACCCTCATCTAAGCTGCAATCTTAGAGTCAATTTGAATATCATCAAAAATATGTTCCTGGGAAATAAGAATTTTTCCTGTTTTCATCAATTCAAGTATCGCCAAAAACGTAACAATCACTTCCACTTTGCTTGACTGTGCCTCTAACAGACTACGAAAGCTGAAATGTTTATGTGTCGTAGCATAATTCTCAAGATATTCCGTTTTTTCTTCCAACGATACTTCTTCTTTTTCAATCTTACCGAACTTTGAACGCAAAGGATCGATCTTGTCCTGTTGTTTGCGCATAATGCTTTTGAAAATTTCATTAAGTTTTGCAAGCGTGATATCCGAAACCAGTTCTTCCACATTGAGAGGTTCCTCATATTCAAGCACTTCCTCCGGAATTGTCGGCTTTTTAAACATCACTCTCTGCGCATCTACCTGACGGTCTTTTAATTCATACGCCATGCACTTATACATCTTATATTCCAGCAGCTGCTGAACCAGTTCCGCACGCGGATCGGTTTCTTCCTCTTCGTCATCCGGATCTCCTGGCAAAAGCATTTTGGATTTGATATCGATCAATGTTGCCGCCATCACAAGGAATTCACTGAGCACATCCAGATCCTGCCGCTTCATTTCCGCAATATATTCCATATACTGTGCCGTAATCTCTACAATCGGAATATCATAAATATTTACTTTATTTTTATCCAGCAAATAAAGCAGGAGATCCAAAGGTCCCTCAAAGACCTGTAACTTAACCGTCAGTTCCATGTGCAATTCCTTTCTTTCACAAAGCATATTTTAACTTGATATAGTGTAAAAAGCAAGGACAAATTACAACATTTAGTGTTTTACAACAATGGTGCAAACAATTTTAGCGCGCCAAGGAACACACGATGAATGAATACTTTATTATGGCATTCCTCTTTTGTCATCTCATGACATTTGGTGAATGTTTCCAGTGCGTCAGCTTTCACCTGCATAACAGCCTTTGTTTTGTACATGAAAGTTCCACACTCAAAATGCAGATACAGACTACGATAATCCAGATTAATCGTACCCACCGCCGCATACACATCATCTACAACAAAACACTTGGAATGAATAAAGCCCGGTGTATATTTATATATTTTCACACCATGTTTCAGCAAATGTTCAAAATTTGCCTGCGTCAGCAGATATACCATCTTTTTATCCGGTATTCCCGGCACTACAATCCGTACATCTACACCACATTTTGCTGCATTTACCAGCGCAGTTGTCATTTCGGAGCCAAGAATCAGATACGGGGTAAAGATATATACATACTTTTTCGCATGTTCAATGAGATTTAAGTATACATTCTCTCCCACATCTTCATGATCCAGCGGCGAATCGCTGTAAGGCTGAATATATCCCGGACCAGTCACTGCATCCTCTGGTAATGTCGAAGCTTTCCGATAAAATTCATAATCATCTTCCGTCTTTGTAATATAATCCCACATTTCCAGAAACATGCTTGTAAAGCTCCATACACCAGCTCCCGTCATCCGGATGCCCGCATCTTTCCAGTATCCAAATTTCCTCTTTTCATTGATATATTCATCTGCAAGATTAAATCCGCCGGTATAAGCAACTTTACCGTCAATCACCGTAATTTTTCTATGATCCCGGTTATTCAAAATAATTGAAAGCACCGGACGAAACGGGTTAAAACATGCGCAATGAATCCCCTGTTTTTGTAACTCCAGATAAAATTTCGGAGGAAGCGTCTGGATACAGCCCACATCATCATAAATCAGCCGGACATCAACACCTGCCGCCGCTTTTTCTGCAAGAATAGCAATAATCGTGTCAAACATTTTGCCGTGTTCAAGTATAAAATACTCCATAAAAATAAAATGTTCAGCACGTTTTAAGTCCTCAATCAATTGTGGGAAAACATTTTCTCCACTGGAATAATAGGTACTATCCCCTTCCCTGTACAACGGATATCCCGCTTTGGAAGATATATAATAAGATTGCTGATGCGCATAAAAATCATCGTTTTGCAAATCTTCACGTATTTTTGCATCTTCCTGTCGGTATGGCACCACCTTATCTGCCACACATTCCATCTTCTTTCGCGTACGTTTCGTAATTTCCGAACGTCCAAAAATAAAATATGCCGGACATCCGAAAATCGGGAGGAAAAGCACAAGAAAAATCCACGACATTTTATATGAGGTCCGCATATCTTTGTTGGCTATATACAAAGCAAGTGCAACCGCCACAATTTGAAGGCACATATTCACAGCAGAGTTTGCGGCCGTCGCACTGTAGATCAGATAAACAAACCATCCAAACTGCAATATGATAATCAATGCACCAATCACTAATTTACTAAATACTTTACTGGCAAATCGTTTCATATCAAAAAACCTCCACAATGCATTTTATATCAAACGCAGCAGATTATCAACATGCAGATTCCCCCATGCCTTGGTATACCCTCCTCTCATCCCCTCATTTTTTTCTACTGATTCATATAATTTCAGTTTGATTTCTTCCGGTCGAAGCCCCGGATTTTTTTGCAGCGCAAGCGCAATCGCCCCACTAACCACGGGCGTCGCCATCGAGGTTCCGCTCTTTCTCACATAATGATTATTTCTGTCCAGACTGATCATATTTGTCCCCGGCGCCAGAATTTCCGGTTTTACAATACAACACTCGGTTGGCCCCTGCCCGCTGTATGCTTTCGGCATAAAACGCCCCGGATTTTTATCATCATTTGCTCCAACGGTTATGATTTTCCGCGATATTCCAGGGACCGTAACGCTCCCCTCACCAGGTCCGTTATTTCCCGCCGCAGCTACCACAATCATATTATCATCCCACAATTGTTCCAGTTTATCGACAATCAGTTTCTGTTCTTCGCTCTCTGCTCCCGGCAGAAAGCCCACCGAAAAATTCAAAATGCGTATTCCATATTTTTTCTTGTATTCCTGTATCCATTCAAGCGCCTGCAATACACGATTGGTTTTTCCGTTCCCCTCCCTATCAAGCACTTTGATTGCAGCCACCTGTGCATCCGGCGCAATGCCCTTGATTGTTCCATTGCTGCAGATAATTCCTGTAACATGAGTGCCATGACCGTTATCATCATAACAATAGCCCCTGCCATCTACAAAATCTTTAAATCCAAACACGCGGTTTCTTAAATCTCTGTGCAAAAACACGCCTGTATCGAGTACTGCAATACGAACATTTTTCCCTGTATATCCATTTCTGTAAACTTCATTGGCGTGCACCTGTTGTTTTAGAAGTTTCATTCTTATTCATATCCATATTTCATAGTTTCTATCATATCATATGTCATTTTTCCTTTGTCAGTGAATATGGAATTTATGAGATTGTCTGTTTTTTCTATATAGAAAAAAGCTGCACGCCTTACGCGCACAGCTTTCGTTTCTGTATCATACCAATTATGCGTTTTCCGGAACATCTTTGATGGAGAAGCTGATTCTTCCCATCTTGTCCTTACCAAGACATACAACCTTAACCTTATCGCCTAAAGTTAATACATCTTCTACATGATTGATTCTTTCTTTTGCAATCTTGGAAATATGAACCATTCCCTCTTTGCCTGGAGCAAACTCAAGAAATGCTCCAAATTCTTTAATGCTTACAACGGTTCCTGTAAGGATCTGGCCCTCAGCAAAATCTGTTGTAATAATCTTGATCATATCAATTGCCTTTGCAATCGCAGCTTTGTCTGTTCCACAAACAGATACAGCGCCATCGTCTGTGATATCAATCTTAACACCCGTACGGGCAATAATCGCATTGATTGTTTTACTCTTCTGTCCTACAACATCCCCAATCATGTGTGGATCGATCGTAATCTGCTCAATCTTTGGAGCCCACTCATTTACTTCCTTACGTGGCTCAGAAATTGCCTTGCTCATTACCTCATCCATAATGTAAAGTCTTGCTTCTCTTGTACGGGCAATTGCTTCCTCTACGATTGGTCGAGTCAGGCCATGAATTTTAATATCCATCTGGATTGCAGTAATTCCTTCATGTGTACCTGTTACCTTGAAATCCATATCGCCGAAGAAATCTTCCAGTCCCTGGATATCGGTAAGTACTAAATAATCATCATCCGTATCTCCAGTCACAAGACCACAGGAAATACCGGCTACCATCTTCTTGATTGGTACACCAGCTGCCATCAGGGACATGCAGGATGCACAGGTAGAAGCCATGGATGTAGATCCGTTGGATTCAAAAGTCTCGGACACCGCACGGATTGCATATGGGAACTCCTCAACAGAAGGAAGTACCGGAACAAGTGCTCTCTCAGCCAAGGCTCCATGTCCGATCTCACGACGTCCCGGTCCACGGCTAGGCTTTGTCTCTCCTACAGAGTAGGATGGGAAATTATAATGATGCATATATCTCTTTGTTGTCACATTCTCATCAAGACCATCGATCTTCTGAACTTCCGAAAGAGGTGCAAGTGTAACAACATCACAGATCTGTGTCTGTCCACGTGTGAACATTGCAGATCCATGGACACGAGGAATCAGATCTACTTCAGCTGCAAGCGGACGGATCTGATCGATAGCTCGTCCATCCGGACGCTTGTGATCTTTTAAAATCATCTTGCGGACAGTCTTCTTCTGATACTGATAAACAGCCTCGCCCAATACAGCGAGCCACTCTTCATTCTCAGCAAATGCTTCTTCGAATTTCTCTGTGATCTGACGGATATTCTCTTCTCTTACCTGCTTTTCGTCGGTAAATACAGCCTCTTCCATCTGCTCCGGAGTAACAATTTCTCTCATTGCTGCAAACATTTCTTCTGGAATTGCACAGCTAGTATATTCATGCTTTGGCTTACCGATTTCCTCACGGATTTTGTTCATGAAAGCAATAATTGTCTGGTTAACCTCATGGCATTTGTAAATAGCCTCGATCATTTTGGCTTCCGGGATTTCATTTGCACCGGCTTCGATCATGATAACCTTTGTTGCAGTAGAAGCCACAGTAAGCTTGAGATCTCCCTCATCCCATTCTTTCTGGGATGGATTTACGATAAACTCACCATCTTTCATTCCCATCTGTGTCATGGCACATGGACCATCAAATGGAATATCAGAAATTGTTGTAGCAAGTGCAGATCCGATCATGGCAACCAGCTCCGGACGACACTGTGGATCTACCGACATGACCATATTGTTCAAAGTTACATCATTACGATAATCCTTTGGAAACAGCGGTCTCATCGGACGGTCGATTACACGGGCGGTAAGAATAGAGTTTTCAGAAGCCTTACCCTCACGCTTGTTAAATCCTCCAGGGATTTTTCCTACTGCATACATTTTCTCTTCAAACTCAACACTGAGCGGGAAGAAGTCAATACCATCTCTTGGCTTGTCGGATGCTGTAGCTGTGGAAAGAACGGTTGTCTCTCCGTATTTCAAAAGCGCAGCACCATTTGCCTGTGCACATACTCTTCCGATATCTACCGTAAGAGTTCTGCCGGCAAGTTCCATTGAATAACTTTTGTACATGTCATTTCTCCTTTTCGGTTTTACTATTTCAAACTTGCAGAACCCCGAAACTACTGAACAGCGCAGGCAGATCCTGCGCTCTTCAGTGGTCCCGGTAAAAAGTCCTGCAACACAATAAAAAGAAGAGCGGAATATAGCACTCCGCTCTTCGATTACAATTATTTTCTGAGACCTAAACGCTCGATTAAAGAACGATATCTCTCAATATCGATATTCTTTAAGTATGATAATAATCCACGTCTCTGACCGATCATCTTAAGCATACCTCTTCTGGAATGATGATCCTTTGGGTTAGCCTTTAAATGCTCTGTAAGCTCCTGGATTCTTGCGGTTAATACAGCGATCTGAACTTCTGGAGATCCAGTGTCATTTGGTGTTCTGCCGTACTCAGCGATAATTGCCTGTTTCTTTTCTTTTGCGATCATTTGTTGATCCTCCTTCATATTCTTATAATACCCGATAATCAGTAAAAGGTCGGAGTGTCCATCTACCGAATATGGGCTAAACCATACTAAAACAATATACCATAGCTTTTGTATGTTGTAAACAACTTTTTATTTTAAATATCGTGCAACACAAATTGGTGTACGATAATATGCGCTGGAAATTTTGATTCCCGTTCTCGCATTACTTGCATGAACAATCTGTCCGTTTCCGATATAAATACCCACATGACTGATTGTGCTGCCACTTCCATAGAAAAACAGATCTCCCGGCTGCGCATCGGATGCGCTGATTCTCGTACCATATCCCGGCTGTGAAGCTGCATGATGCGGAAGTGAAATTCCGTATCTTGCATAAATCTGCATGGTAAATCCGGAACAGTCAATACCATTTGTAAGACTTGTTCCACCCCATACATAACGGTTTCCGACAAACTGTAACGCATACTGTACAAGTGATACTCTCGTATCTGATACTCCTGTACCGTTTTCTAATTCTTCCACAGAAGATGCTGTCGGAAGCTTCTGGGATATCGTAACATAATCTCCGGAAATATATCCTTTCTGATCATCCACTTCCACTTTATACCAGTCATCCACAATTTTTTCTACGACGAGATCTTCTCCTTCTCCGACAAGAGAAACAATTGCCGAATCTGTTGATGTATCTTCTCTCACACGTAAAGTTGTAGTATTAACGGTAGCGACCGTCTCTACTTCTTTCTCTGCTATTGCAAGCGCTGCATCCCCCATTAACAGGTATCCGCTTTTTACATATCCTTTTACTTTTCCGGATTTAATCTTAATCCATCCGTCTTTCTTTCCAAGGATTTCACAGGCATCATGGTTTGACATTTTGCCAACCACTTTACTGTCTGTTCCTGCGCCTTTACGCACATTCAAAGAACCCTCCACCTGCGCAATTCCGAGATTGGTATAACCACAGGTCTCTGCTATATTTTTTGTATTTGTATTATTTTCTTTTTGATCAGAAGCCGCCTGTTCCATCGAAGCTGTCACCATATGCAGTCCGGTATCTGTCACTGCAACATCTGTCATATCCATAATCGCATCGGAAACGCCGGCTGTTACGTTAATGGATTCCATGTCCTTTACATTCAAAGCCTGTGTTACACCTGCGGTAAGTCCTGCCTCTGTCACACTCTGTGCTGATTTATTATCCTGATTTTTCTGTGTGGATGAAACAACAATCGTTCCAGCCATAATCGCAGCTGCTCCAAAAAGAACTCCTGCGCGAATAAGATTCTTAAACTTCATAGATTCCTCCATACAAAAATCATAGAGACACATCAACGATATGTCTCCTATATAACAGCTATGAGTATAACAACTTTGTTACGAAATGTCAATTATTTCTGTAATATTTTCGTAATATTTATCTTTTGTTTATATTTTATTCATACAGCAAAACATTCTTTTCAAAATATTCCCGGCTGGTCTGTACATCGCGTTCTATCTGCTCTTTCAATGATTCTACCGAATCGAATTTCTTCTCCGGGCGAATAAAATGCAGAAAAAAGACCTCAAGATCTTTGCCGTATAAGTCGGCCTCAAAGTTCAAAATATTGGTTTCCACTCCAACTTTTCCCGTATTGCTTACCGTAGGTTTGCAACCGACATTGGTAACTCCCGCATACCACTTATGATCAATCCATACTTTTGTGGCATACACGCCTTTCGGCGGTAACAGTTTTTCTTTCGGAAGTTCCATGTTGATGGTCGGGATTCCAATCGTTCTGCCAAGCTGTTTGCCATGAATAATTTCTGCTTTTGCAAAAAAAGAATAGCCAAGCAGTTCATTTGCTTTTTCTATATTTCCACAGGCAATTTCTTCCCGGATAAACGTACTGCTGATATCTCTTCCATACTCCTGCATCTTGTTAAGAACTACTACTTCGTAACCATAAGTTTTCGCATGCTGCTGTAAGACCTGATAATCTCCTTTACGCTGATATCCAAAATGAAAGTCCTTTCCCACAACAAAACATTTTACATGCAATGCTTCTACCATCCAGCGTACAAACTCTTCTGGTGGCATATGCATGATTTCCTGTGTAAAAGGACATTCGATCAGATAGTCAATTCCGGTATGTTCAAAAATCCAACGTTTCTCTTCGTTCGTCGTAAGTACATGTGCCTCCACATCTGCAACCTCTGCGCGGGGCGGAATATCAAAAGTAAATACCACCGCCTGATAACCATGCTCCTGCTTCTTCTGCATGAGATTTTTCATCAACAGCTCATGTCCACGATGCAGACCGTCAAATTTTCCTAATGAAATTACTGTGTTTTCTTCAATTTTAAATTCAAGTGTATTGGTTATATACTGCATATCTTTTTATCAAATAAATAATTTTATTGGTTTAAAATCCTGTTCCTGTGGCATATAGGCATAAAGCCCAATAAACCGCTCCTCCCAGTCATACAAACGAATGCATTTCTGTTCTTTTTCCTGACACATATTGCAAATCATTTCCTTCGGAATCCGATTGCCGTTCTCCACCATCTTTTTGGCAATCTCCATCACCTGCGCAGAATCATACTGCAAAAAGACCGAATCGACTGACTGTACGAAAGAAAAATCCTCCCGTTGTACCAGCTCTTCAATCTGTTGCAAACGAAGCGCACCATCCAGACGAAACTCACTGACTCTTGTGCGAAGAAGGTTTTCCATGCAGGCGCCACATCCCAGCTTGTCTCCAATATCCTGACAAAGCGTACGGATATATGTGCCTTTGGAACATTCCACCTTCATGCGGACTCGCGGCAGATTGATTTCTAAAATTTGAATTTTATGTATCGTCACAGGCCGCGCCTTGCGCTCCACTTCAATTCCCTTGCGCGCAAGATCACACAGTTTCTGCCCATTGACTTTCAACGCGGAATACATTGGTGGAATCTGCATATATTCTCCCTCAAAGGAAGTGATCACAGTTTTTACCGCATCTTCTGACACTGTAACTTCCTGTCGATTCAAAACGGTTCCCGACACATCCTGTGTATCTGTTGTCATGCCCAAAAGCATCACAGCTTCGTATTCTTTATCTTTGTCCGTCAGAAGATCACACACTTTTGTTGCCCGTCCCAGACACACAGGCAATACTCCCTGCGCGTCCGGATCAAGCGTTCCGGTATGTCCAATTTTTTTCTGATGAAAAATGCCACGCATTTTGGCTACCACATCAAAACTGGTAAATCCGCTTTCTTTATAAACATTTACAATTCCGTTAATCATTGTCTACCTACAATCTCTTTTCCACTTCTTCCAGCAACGTAGAAACCACCTGTTCCTGCGTACCGTACATAGTGCAGCCTGCAGCTTTCACATGTCCGCCACCTCCGAAATGCATTGCAAGTGAAGCCGCATCAAAGTCCCCGTTTACCCGGAGACTTACTTTAAAACTTCCATCCTCATTTTCATAAATAAAGACAGCAAGTTTTACATCTTTTGTCACGCGCAACTGATTAACAATGCCATCTAAGTGTTTTGGAAGAACATCAAATTGTTTCATCTGTTCCTGTGTAATCACACTGACGATACATTGATCATCCAGATAAAGCCGGCTATCCAATAAAGCCTGTCCCATTACACGGTTCTGATTATATGTCTTCGTATAAAAAGTCTCATCCACAATTTTGGAAAAATCGATTCCTTTTTCCATCAGAATACCTGCAATATTCATAGTCTTCGCTGAGGTACAACTGTACTGAAAGACTCCGGTATCATGCACCATTCCTGTATAAAGGCATTCTGCAATTTCTTTTGTTACTTTCTCTGCATCCATCAGCTCATATACAAGTTCACAGGTAGAACTTGCTTCCGGAAAAATGTAATTTTCCTCTGCAAACGCCTGATTGCTGACATGATGATCCACACAATACGTGTGTTTTGCACTTTCAAAATATTTTGCTGCATTTCCAAGTCTTCCGGTATCTCCACAGTCAAGTGCAATAAACAGATCAAAAATATCTTCATCTGTATATTCGCTCTTAATCTCCTCGGAATAACGCAAAAACTTAAAAATATTTGGAATCGGCTCTAAGTACAGTCTTACATCCACATCCGGATAATAGGTGCGAATGTAATTATAGACTGCAAGTGTGGAACCGACACAGTCTCCATCCGGACGCACATGTCCGGCGATGCCTATCAAATGTTTATTTTCCAATACAGCATCAAGCTTCTTCATCGGCAGACTCCTTTTGGTTCTTTGTGACATCATCAATCATCTTTGACATACGAATTCCATATTCAATTGACTGATCCAATACAAATTTAATCTCCGGTGTATTGCGAAGATTAATGGATTTTGCAAGTTTCACACGAATAAATCCCTCTGCGGAGCGAAGGCCTGCAAGTGTGTCCTTCTGCGATTGTTCATCGCCGAGGACACTGATATATGCTTTTGCAGTCTTCAAATCCGGAGCAACCTCTACTGCAACCACGCTGGTCATCGGATTAATTCTCGGATCCTTGATTTCTCCACGGATGATATTGGACAGTTCACGCATCACTTCTTCATTGATACGAATATTTTTAATACTGTTTTTTCTCATTCTACATCCTATCTTGGTACTTCTACCATCTTATATGCTTCTACCTGATCAAATTCCTGAATATCGTTAAATCCTTCGAATACAAGACCACACTCATATCCAGTTTTGACCTCTTTTACATCATCTTTGAAACGCTTTAAGGATGCAAGATCACCTTCAAAGATCTGGTTTCCTTCACGTGAAATACGTACACGACAGCCTCTTTCCATCACACCGTCAAGCACATAGGAACCTGCGATATTTCCAACGCCGGAAGCCTTGAAAATCTGGCGGATTTCTGCGTGTCCGATTACCTTTTCTTCGAATACCGGATCCAACATACCCTTCATCGCTGCTTCTACATCTTCGATTGCATTGTAAATAACCTTGTAAAGTCGGATATCTACGCCCTCATTATCTGCGGTAACCTTTGCAATTGGATCTGGACGGACATTAAATCCGATAATGATTGCATTGGATGCAGATGCAAGGATAACGTCAGATTCGTTGATGGCACCAACACCACCATGAATCACTTTAACAACAACTTCCTCATTGGACAGTTTAACAAGCGACTGTTTTACCGCCTCAACAGATCCCTGTACATCGGCTTTTACAATAATATCTAATTCTTTCATATTACCAGACTGAATCTGTGAGAACAGATCATCCAGTGACATCTTTGCTTTTGTATCTTCGATCAGTCGGTTCTTCTCTTCTGAAATATAAGTGTCAGCAAATGCCTTAGCCTCTTTATCAGAATCGCAGACAACAAATGTCTCGCCTGCAGCCGGAACACTGTTCAAACCAAGAATCTCAACCGGTGTAGAAGGAATTGCTTTCTTCACACGCTGTCCCTTGTCATCGATCATCGCACGTACTTTACCATAGCTGCTTCCGCACGCAATGGAATCTCCTACGTGAAGAGTACCTTTCTGTACAAGAACGGTTGCAACTGCACCGCGTCCCTTATCCAGCTGTGCCTCAATAACAAGACCTCTTGCATTACGATTCGGATTTGCCTTCAGCTCCAATACTTCAGCTGTAAGAAGAATCATCTCCAGAAGATTATCGATACCTTCTTTTGTATGTGCAGAAACCGGACAGAAAATTGTGCTTCCACCCCAGTCTTCCGGAATCAGTTCATACTCGGATAACTCCTGCTTAACTTTTTCAATATTGGCACTTGGCTTATCAATCTTGTTGACAGCAACAATAATTTCTACTCCGGCAGCTTTCGCATGGTTGATTGCTTCTACCGTCTGTGGCATAACACCGTCATCTGCAGCTACAACAAGGATTGCAATATCTGTAGAATTTGCACCACGCATACGCATTGCTGTAAATGCCTCATGTCCAGGAGTATCCAGGAATGTGATATTCTGATCGTTGATGGATACCACAGATGCACCAATGTGCTGTGTGATACCACCAGCCTCACGATCTGTTACACGTGTAGAACGGATTGCATCCAACAGAGATGTTTTACCATGATCAACGTGACCCATAACACATACTACAGGTGGACGTGGAACAAGATTCTTTGGATCTTCCTCATCCTCTTTGAGAAGTTCTGCGATCACATCAACTTTTTCTTCCGGCTCACAAATATAGTTGAACTCTAACGCGATTTCCTCCGCAGCATCAAAATCGATTTCCTGATTTACGGTTACCATCTGGCCTTTCATAAATAACTTCTTAACGATAGCCGCTGGCTGCACCTTCATCTTGTCTGCAAGATCACGGATTGTCATCTTCTCCGGCAATGTGATGGTCTTGATTACATCTTCATCTTCCTTTGGTTTCTGTGGCTGCTGCTGTGGTTTCTTCTTTCCGCCATGTTTCTCTAAGTTTACATAATTCTCCTGACGCTTTCCGCCGAGTTTATCATGTTCCTGACGACGATTGTTATTGCGGCGGTCATTGTTACGGTCACGGCCTTCTTTTCCTCTTACTTCTTCCGGAGCCGCTGCAGCTGCTTCTTTGTTAAAACGATTGATTTCTTTATCAAAGCGTCCTTTGTTATTGTTTCTTCTGTCATTATTGCGATCGTTCTGTGGACGGTCCTGACGGTTTCCATTCTGTGGACGGTCTCCATTGGAACGGTTCGGGCGATCCTGACGATTTTGACGATTTCCGTTCTGCGAACGGTCTCCATTGGAACGGTTCGGACGATCCTGACGATTTCCGTTCTGTGGACGATTATTCTGCTTTTCTGCATTCTGCTTAGCCGTACGGCTCTCTGCAAAATCATCCACATTATTTGCTGTACGCTCGCTGATTGGACGCATTGCACGCTCTCCAACCGGACGCGGACGGATAATGCTGTGCTGTTCCGGGCGCTGCTGTCCATTGTCTCTTCTGGAACCACGGTTATTGTCACGATTGTTTCTGTTATTGTTTCCGTTTCCCTGTCCCGGTCTTCTTGACTGCTTGCTGTACTGTGCATTGAATACTGCTGTGATGCTTGACTTTTTCTTCGGGCGTTCTTTTCCTTCTTCTGTCTTTGTATCCTCAGCTTTTGTCACTGCTTTTTCTGCTTTTGCAGCTGGTTTTGTATCGTCTTTTTTAGAAAATTTGTTACGGACAACAGCCTGTGCAGCATCTTCGATTCCGCTGGATGCGCTTTTTACTGCATAATCTGTTGTACTTAACAATTCTATGATATCCTGTGATTTTATATTTAATTCTTTTGCAAGTTCATGAACTCTCATTTTTGCCATAAATGAACTACCTCCATTATTCAGTTTTTTTCAATTTATTCTCCACAGCCCGCGCAAGATTCTCATCTGTCACTGCAAGTGATGCCCGAAATTCCTTTCCGATACATCTTCCCAACGCTTCCTTGCTTCCATAACAATAACACGGCACTTCATAAAACTCTGTCATATTCATAAAACTTTTCCTGGTATTATCAGAAGCTTCTTCTGAAACAATTACCAAATAAGCATGACCTGTTTTTACAGCTTTCTCTGTGGAAAATTCACCACTAACTACATTTCCTGATTTTGCCGCAATCCCTAACATGGATAATACTTTATCATTCTGCAAGTGTGCTCATCTCCTTTTCCAGGTTCTCATACACTTCATCCGGAATCGCAACTTTCAAGGATCTCTCAAGTCCCTTGGATTTTCTTGCTTTTTTCAAGCATTCTGTATCGGCACAAATATATGCGCCTCTTCCGTTTTTGCGTCCACTGGCATCCAGGAAAACACCCTCATCGTTTTTAATTACACGAATGAGTTCCTTTTTTGCTTTCATCTCGCCACAGCCAACGCACTGTCGCAATGGAATCTTTTTATTTGCCATAATTATTCCTCTGCATCTGTCTCGTTTTCTGTGTACTCAGCCTCTGATTCTACGGATGCGGTCTCATCAGACTCATAGTCATCATAATACTCTTCATCATCCTCATAATCATTTTCGTAATCAATGAAATCTCCGGACTCTCTTGCCTGTGTCTCACTCTTAATATCAATTTTGAATCCTGTCAGTCTTGCTGCAAGTCTTGCATTCTGTCCTTCCTTACCAATTGCAAGGGATAACTGATAATCCGGAACAACAACTTTTGCAGATTTCTCATCTGCATCTGCAATAACGGAAATAACTTTTGCAGGGCTTAATGCATTCTGAATTAAAATTGCAGGATTTTCATCCCATGTAATAATATCAATCTTCTCACCACGCAGCTCATTTACAATGGCATTAACACGAGCGCCGTTCATACCGACACATGCACCTACCGGATCAACATCCGGATCATTGGACCATACTGCGATCTTTGTACGACTTCCTGCCTCACGGGAAATTGCCTTAATCTCAACAATACCCTCACGTACTTCTGCAACTTCTGACTCAAACAATCTCTTTACAAGTTCCGGATGAGTTCTGGAAACAAGGATCTTTGGTCCTTTTGATGTTGCTTTCACCTCGAGAATATAGACTTTGATACGATCGGTCGGATTGAATACTTCTCCTTTGATCTGCTCGCTTTCTGTAAGAAGTGCGTCTGCCTTTCCTAAGTTGATGCTGACATTCTTTCCTACATAGCGCTGTACAACACCGGTAACAACTTCTTTTTCTTTGCTATTGTACTCATCGTAAATAACTTTGCGCTCTTCTTCACGAATCTTCTGTAAGATCACGTTCTTCGCATTCTGTGTTGCAATACGGCCGAACTCTTTTGATTTCACTTCAACCTGAACAACATCACCAAGCTCATACTTGCGATTGATCATCTGTGCATTCGGAAGAGAAATCTGTTCGATTGGATCTTCTACATTTTCAACAACTGTTTTTTCCTGAAAACAATGATATTCACAAGTATCCGGATCAATGACAACTTTTACATTCTCTGCTTTTCCAAAATGGTTCTTGCAGGCAGTAAGTAAAGAATTTTCGATTGCCTCAAGCAAAGTCTCTTTGCTGATATTCTTCTCCTGTTCTAGTATATTTAACGCTTCTAATAACTCATTATTCATGATTCTTTCCTCCTATTTGTTGTGTTATCTTACGCTAAAATAGATTTAAAATATAACCGCCTGACGTATCAGTGCAATATCGGAACGCAAAAATGTAATTGCTTTTCCTTCCTCATCTGTAATTGTCACAGAATCTGCATCGTAGGATGTAAGAGTTCCATAAAACTCTTTGCATCGGTCAATCGCGCGATACGTGCGAATTTCTATTTCTTTTCCCATATTACGGACAAAGTCTTTTTCTATTTTCAGAGGTCTTCCAAGTCCTGGAGAGCTCACTTCAAACGTATAAGAATCCGGAATAAAATCTTCTGCGTCTAACAGTTCATTCATTTCTCTTGCAACAGCCTCACAATCATTGATTGTAATTCCGCCCTCCTTGTCAATGTAAGCACGAAGGTACCAGTTACTTCCTTCTTTCACATACTCTACATCTACAAGTTCAAAATTCATTCTCTCTAAAATAGGTAGAATCAAATTCTCTGTCTTTGTTTCATAAATGCTTGCCTTAGACATCTTACCACCTCTTTTCTTTTATCCATAAACAAAATTAACATAAAATTGAGAGAGGACGAATGCCCTCTCTCAAACTCAGTTTCTATGCTACTGTTGCTATCTTATCACTCTTTCCCCCTAATTTCAAGGTTTTTCTAAGAAAATCATGATTTTTAATATTCCCCAATAAAAACGCGCATATCTTTGTACATCTGCTTTTATCCTATGAAAACCCAAAAAATTTCCTATACAACAAAAAACTCTTATCAAATGATAAGAGTTTTAGCAGTCCGTACGGGAATCGAACCCGTGTTTCCGCCGTGAGAGGGCGGCGTCTTAACCGCTTGACCAACGAACCGTTTATTATACTATCATAGCATATGCTATCCGTCAAGCACTTTTTTCATTTTATTTTTTTATTTACTTTTTCCACCCTTTACAGGTAAAATATATGGTAGGTTGTATAATTTTCTTTATCAAGGATATTTTAGAACCATCTAAATTCAAAAAGGAGGAAACACAACTATGAAATTTATCTCGTGGAACGTCAACGGTCTGCGTGCCTGTGTGCAAAAAGGATTTTTAGAATACTTTCATTCCACAGATGCAGACTTCTTTTGTATACAGGAATCCAAATTACAGGAAGGACAAATCAATCTCGATCTCCCAGGCTATCACAAATATTGGAACTACGCAGTGAAAAAGGGGTATTCCGGCACTGCTATTTTTACCAGACACGAACCACTGGCGGTCTCTTATGGATTAAACATTCCAGAACATGATACAGAAGGACGTGTGATTACTTTAGAATATGATAACTTCTATCTCGTCACCTGCTATGCCCCAAATTCACAAAATGAACTGGCCCGCCTCTCCTACCGGATGCAATGGGAAGATGCTTTCCGCTCCTACCTCATCGATTTAGATCAAAAGAAACCGGTGATTCTTTGTGGAGATCTCAATGTTGCGCATGAAGAAATTGATTTAAAGAATCCAAAAAACAATCATAAAAATGCCGGTTTCTCGGATGAAGAACGAAATAAAATGACCGAACTTCTGGCTTCCGGTTTTACGGATACCTTCCGCCATTTTTATCCAGATACAGAGAATATATACTCCTGGTGGTCCTACCGTTTTAAAGCCCGGGAAAAAAATGCCGGATGGCGCATTGATTATTTCATTACCTCAAAACGATTGGATGCACAATTGAAAGGCGCTGCTATCCATACCGATATATTTGGTTCCGACCATTGTCCGATTGAATTGACGATTGATCTGTAAAATAAAATTTATAAAAGCATAGTTTTGGCATTATATCATGTTTAAGCTATGCTTTTTATTTTTTGCAACAAAAAAACAGATGCAATAAATGCATCTGTTTTCAGCAGTCCGTACGGGAATCGAACCCGTGTTTCCGCCGTGAGAGGGCGGCGTCTTAACCGCTTGACCAACGAACCGTTTATTATACTACCATAGCCCAATTCATTCGTCAAGCTTTTCTTTTAAATATTTTCTTTTATTTTTCACACCATTTTTTCTGCTTTATTCAGCTGTGCAAGACGTAGCACTCAGTCCCTCTGTTGTACCCTGATCATCTGTGTGTACCCATAGATTTGCATACACTTTATATCCCGGTCCACACTCCATGCTTTTATTAAGTTTCAAGGTTACTTTATTTCCCTCAAGTGAACAATCAAACTCATTCTTGATTTCTTTCGCGCCTGCCAATGTATTATTAAACGTTACAACAATTGTCAGGTCTGATACAGAATATGTCTGTCCTCCATTTAAAGTACATTCTACAGTAAATACATGATCCGTTCCGTTCCAGCTCTGATCACTTTTTACACTAACATACCACTGTGCACCGCCTACACCACTTGCCATATACACGCCCTCATGGTTTTCCACCATAACAATTGCCTGTGGTTTTTCATACATACGTGTCATAACAATTCCTCCCTTTGCTTTCGAACATTCAAAGTTTCTTATCCTTATTATATGTTAACTATATTATATTCAGCCAAATTGCAAAATTCAATATCGAAAGTTTAGGAAATTTTCGTCATTTTTGTTCAAGGTGCACAAAAAAATAAGCGTTGCAAGCAACGCTTATTTCCGGGTTGGGCTATTATATTTTATAATAGAGCAGTCCGTACGGGAATCGAACCCGTGTTTCCGCCGTGAGAGGGCGGCGTCTTAGCCGCTTGACCAACGAACCGTTTATTATACTATCATAGCATCATACGTTCGTCAAGCTTTTTTTGTAATTTGTTTAAACTTTTTCAAAATTTTATCAAATTACTACAAATCAATCCTCATATCCGTTTGGATTGTTCTTCTGCCATCTCCAGGAATCTGCACACATTTCTTTGATACCATACTGTGCTTTCCATCCAAGCTCTCGCTCTGCTTTTCCCGGATCACAGTAACATGTAGCAATATCTCCCGGGCGGCGGTTTTTGATTACATAAGGAATCTTGATATTATTTGCTGCCTCAAAATTCTTTACGATATCAAGAACGCTGTATCCATGGCCCGTTCCAAGATTATAGATACATAATCCCGCTTTCTCCTCAATTTTCTTTAATGCTTTTACATGTCCAACTGCCAAATCCACTACATGGATATAATCACGCACGCCGGTTCCGTCCGGAGTATCATAATCATTTCCAAATACACCCAGCTCTTTTAATTTACCAACTGCAACCTGTGTAATATAAGGCATAAGGTTGTTCGGAATACCATTTGGGTTCTCTCCCATTGTTCCGCTTGGATGAGCTCCGATTGGATTAAAGTAACGGAGAAGAATCACATTCCACTCGTTGTCTGCTTTGTAAATATCCGAAAGAATCTGTTCAAGCATAGACTTCGTCCAGCCGTAAGGATTTGTACACTGTCCCTTCGGGCAGTTCTCGGTAATCGGAATTTCTGCCGGATCTCCGTATACCGTTGCAGATGAAGAAAAGATAATATTCTTGCATCCGTTCTGACGCATTACATCTACCAGAGTCAGTGTTCCTGCGATATTGTTGTTGTAATATTCCCAAGGCTTTGCAACAGATTCGCCAACCGCTTTCAATCCTGCAAAATGAATACAGCTGTCAATCTTCTGTTCTGCAAAAATCTTGTTTAAAATATCTCGGTCAAGAATATCGCCCTTATAAAAAGTCACTTTCTTACCTGTCAGTGCCCCTACTCTCTCCAATGACTTCTCAGATGCATTTGATAAATTGTCCAATACAACGACTTCATAGCCTGCATCCAATAATTCTACACATGTATGACTTCCAATATATCCAGCTCCACCAGTAACTAAAATTGCCATAATTCAGTCTCCTTTTCTTAATTATATTTGGTTTATGTTCCCCATCTCTTTAATGCTATTCTAGTCCATTCTGCCTCTGTTGTACAGAAGAAAATGTATGCAAAAACATGTAATAATGTTGCATAGGCACATCCTTTCCTCTATAATAAAAGCAAATAATTACAAAAAGGGACAAATTTATGAATGATAAATATAAAAATTCTTACAAAGCAACCGACAAAGAACTGGTATCTCTTTCCGTATACAACGTAGGCTACCAACGATGTGATGCAAATTACCAATGGGGGCCCGGTATTCGTGATCACTATCTCATACATTACATCATTTCCGGTAAGGGTACCTACAAAATCGGAGGATCCATTCATACACTAAAAGAAGGCGATGCCTTTCTGGTCTATCCAAACACGGAAGTTGTTTATCAGGCAGATGAAACAGATCCCTGGGAATATGCATGGGTGGGATTTACCGGAAGCGATGCTGCAATGATTTTACAGGCAACTGATTTTTCGAAAAGTGTACCATATATCCATAATGTAAAAAATGGGAACGAAATCAAACGTCAGCTTCTGCATATTTACGACGCCAGAGGAAACGGATTTGAGCACGCAGTAGAAATGACCGGTCGTCTGTATACTACACTTGCGCTTTTCATTCAGTGTGCACATAAAAAAGAAACACAGAATTCAGCCAACACTTACGTTCAGAAAAGCATCGAATATATCAGTGCCAACTATTCCTATCCGATTACCGTCGAAGACATAGCTTCTTATGTAGGTTTAAGCCGCAGTCACCTCTTTCGTTCCTTTGAAATAGTTATGCAGCAATCTCCAAAAGAGTATCTTACCGACTTTCGCATGAAACAGGCCTGCTATCTGTTAGAACATTCAAACCTTTCCATTACCGCAATCGCCAATTCTGTAGGATTTGATAATGGTTTATATTTTTCCAAAACATTCCATAAGAAAAAAGGCCTTTCCCCAAAAGAATATCGTGTAACGCAAAAAAAATCCGGACAATAGCTTGTCCGGATTTATATATCACTTGAAGTATTATGCTAAAGCTTTCTTTGCAACTTCTACAAGTTTTGCAAAACCTTCTGCATCTGTAACAGCCATATCAGCTAATACCTTACGGTTTAAATCAGCTCCAGCAAGCTTTAAGCCGTGCATGAACTGGCTGTATGAAAGTCCGTTTAAACGAGCTGCAGCGTTGATACGTGCAATCCATAACTGACGGAACTGTCTCTTTCTCTCTTTACGTCCAGCATAAGAACTTGTTAAGGCTCTCATTACGGACTGTTTAGCTACACGATACTGCTTAGAACGAGCTCCTCTGTATCCCTTTGCTAACTTTAAAACTCTATTATGTCTTTTCTTAGCGCCTAATCCGCCTTTAACTCTTGCCATCTTTTATATCCTCCTTAACAAATCTTACATGTATGGTAAAATCTTCTTCATATTCTTAACGTTTGTCTGATCAGTCATAGCTGGCTTTCTAAGATTTCTCTTAGTCTTTGTTGTCTTCTTTGTTAAGATATGTCTCTTGTAAGCTTTATTTCTCTTTAACTTTCCTGTTCCTGTTACTTTGAAACGTTTTGCAGCAGCTCTGCTAGTCTTCATTTTTGGCATTGTTTATTCCTCCTTAAAATGTTATCTTTTCTCCGCCAACCCCATGCCGAGACTTCTACCTTCGATCTTTGGCGCTTTCTCCACTACAGCTACATCGGAGAGATTCTCAGCAATATCATCCAAGATGTGTTTACTGCTACTCATATGAGCCATCTCACGACCTCTGAATCGAAGCGTGATCTTTACTTTATTTCCTTTTGTAAGGAATTTCTTTGCAGCATTCATCTTTGTATTCAAATCATTGGTATCAATATTCGGTGACAGACGAATCTCTTTCAGTTCAACTGTCTTCTGCTTTTTCTTGGCATCTTTCTCTTTACGAGCCAGTTCGTAACGATACTTGCCGTAATCAATCACCTTACAGACAGGTGGCTTCGCATTCGGAGCAATCTTTACAAGATCAAGTCCTGCTTCGTCCGCAATCTTCTGAGCTTCTCTTGATGAAACAACACCAATCTGCTCTCCATCAGGTCCAATCAGACGAACCTCTCTGTCTCTGATTTGTTCATTAATCATTAATTCGCTAATAGTCTTGTACCTCCAATAAAAAATAGTGGATAGGCAGACTAGCCGCTATACAATCTTCAAGACAAATGCTTGAAAATAT
>ERZ781272.579-NODE-579-length-21573-cov-4.418812_pt1 | contig 21573 bp, 19 predicted proteins | sample MGYA00375850_ERZ781272 | MGnify/ENA primary metagenome ERZ781272 (study PRJEB29790, sample SAMN06051246) | human gut metagenome | host: Homo sapiens | place: USA: Cincinnati, Ohio | collected 2013-06-21 | study: EMG produced TPA metagenomics assembly of the Gut...
ATGTTAAAGATTTAAAAAGTTAATATTTTATTATTTTTTAAAAGGTATAATTTTATGAATTTATAAATATCAGAATGTAAATTCTTGAGAATTTGCTTATTTCTTAGGCTTTACAGAGATTTTATAAGTAGTTTCATAGATTACTACAATTGCTTGAAAAGTATATTTTTAGTCATGAAATATTCTTGAAAACATAAATCATAACTAACAAGAGTTCGATTTCTATGATCATAGAGAAAACAAAGAAATTCAATATATGAATAGGCGTAGTATTGTATTAAAAATTTTATGAATTAAACCTGCTAATAAAAATCAAGTCTTTTCTAATGTTTTTTTTCATATATTTTTTTGCATGACAAATAAACCAAAAAGAAATTCTGTTTAATTTAAATAGAAATATTATTTAAACTTGAGTATTATAAACTTCTTTTACCCTAGCGTAGTATATTCTTAAAAATTTATTTAATGCAGCAATTTTAGCAACTTTTTTAGATTTGCCTTCTGCTTCTTTTTTTAACATATATAAAAATATAGGATCATCCTTTGGTTTAGTACTTTTGATACATTTCATAATTTCATATCCAGTTTTTCGTAATAATGCAGAACCTCTTTTAGAAATATGACGTTTGTTTGCAACAAACTGTCCCGACTCAAAAGGAGGTGAATCAATACCCGTATAAGCTATCAAAGCCTTTTTATTATAAAAGCGTCTTAAATCACCGATTTCAGCAATTAAGCGTGGAGCCAATGTATCTCCAACTCCAGGCATATTTCTAACAACATTGTATTCCTTTAAACTACTTGCTAATTCTTGCATTTGTGATAATATCATAGATAGAGTTCTATCTATTTCGCTAAGAACTCGAACAGCTTCTAATACTAACATTTTGGTTGATGGGGTACTAGAAGATAGTGTAGGGATGCCTTCTTGTGCTAAAGCATATATCTGTTTTGCTTTTGTTTCACTTTGATGGTATCCTTTATTTTTTGCCCATTTTAAATAACTATTTATAAATTGCCTTTCATTCTTCTGTGTAATATTATCGTAATGCCAATATTCTTTAACAAAATCATTTAATTTATCTTTCTCTGGCTTATCGGATCTATTTTTTAATAGATTTTTAATTCCTGGCATTGTTCTATCTAATAGATTACTTAGTACAAGTTTGCTCTCTATTCTCATAGCTATATAATGAGAATATTGCCTACCTAATAATTTTAATTCAGAATACACCTCATCTGTTGCTTCATAGTCAGTTAATTTAAACCAATTATCAATTCCATAATTAGCTATTTTGATAGAATCTAATTTATCAGTTTTACCTTTCCTTAATCCTATAGCAGAATATTTTTTCATAATTAATGGATTTATTACGGCTACAAATATACCATGATTTTTAAGATAAGTAAGTAGTGGCAAATGGTATGCACCGGTCGCTTCCATAACAACTCTAGTTTCTTCATTTAATTCAGAAATAGATTCAACTAATGCTTTTAAATCAGTTTCAGTATGATTTATTTCATGTGGTTCACTAATAACTTCACCATATTCTTTTAATATACATACTGTACTTTTTTCTTTTGAAACATCAATTCCAACACTAATCATGTAAATCCTCCTAAGAAATTATTGTAATTTTAATCCACCTACACTTATTACAATTCATTTTGGTTAGTTACACGAAAGCCATACGGTTTCAACCTGCTTAAACGAATCTTTATAATAAGGGGTGGCTAACAGTTTAAACCACGGATGTTAAAATCCAATTCTTAGCTCGTTATACCAAATTACTCCCTTTATTATAAATTAAAATAAGTGCAGATGTTAAATCATATATTTATGATCTATATCTACACTTATAGAGTACCAAATTCTTAGCTTCATTTTTCTAGCAAGCGAGCACCAAATAAGTATTTTATTTCGGTTGTTCTCCACTAAACTTAGTACGTCCTTTATTTATGTTGTACAATATAAACTTCTTATATTACATTAAATTTATAATATTTTCTTTATTTTCAATAATATTTGCATCAAATTTCCCCTTTACTAGAGCAGGTTCTCCACCAAATACAAATATATTTCCTTGGAAATATATAGCCTCATCTAAATCATGAGTAACTACAATGACCATCCTTTTTCTGTTCTTTAGTATATTTTTAAATTCATCAATTATTATATATTTTAATTTATAGTCTAAAGATTTAAATGCTTCATCCATCAAAATTATTTTTGATGGTTTTCCAAAAGCCCTTGCTATATTTACTCTTTGTTTCATGCCTCCACTAAGTGCACTCGGATATTTGTTTTTCACTTCCTCGAGTCCAAGTAAATTTAATAATTCATCTATCTGGTCTTTTAGCTCATGTTTTTTATAATAGGATTTTAGTGTTAACTCTAAGTTTTCATATATAGTAAGATATTCTATTAATCTATCTTCCTGAAAGACATAACTTATATCACCATTATTAATTCCCACTACTTCTCCACCATCTATATCTGTCAATCCACTTATGATATTTAAAAAGGTACTCTTTCCACAACCAGACTGTCCGACTATGCAATTTATTTTTTCATCATTAAGATCGAGATTAAAATCTTTAAAGACAATCTTGTTTCCAAAACTTTTATTTAAATTATTAACACTTATCTTCACTATCTTTTCCACCTATACACTCTTTTTCTTAATATTGAATTTATTAATTCAAAAATCAAAGATATTAAAACTATTATAATAATCCATGCAAATATTCCGCTTGTATTAAAATTAACCTTTTCTATTTGTATTTGTGATCCCATTCCATACTTTGGCTGTCCATGTACCTCACCAGCAATAACAACTTTAAATGCTAGAGAAAATGTAGATACAAATATACTCATAAGATAAAATTTAATCTTAGGCAAATATATCTTTTTTAATTTATCTATAAAACTCACTTCATAAATTTTAGTCATTTCTATAATATTTTTGTCTATCTCTTTAAAACTATTTCTTATTCCCTCATAAAGTATAGGCAGAACAATAGCAAATCCAACTATATATGGTGCTTTATCTTTATCAAACCAAACAAGTGCAAGTACTATTAAAACTAATGTAGGTATAGTTTTAAAAAATGAATTTATAGGATTTAATAAATAATAAAATAAGGGGCTTGCATATGACAATACCCCGAATATTACTGCTAGAACTAACGCTATTAAATAGCTTAACACAGTTCTATAAAATGTACTTAATATAATTCTTATAAATTCTTTATCTGAAACTATTTCTTTAGTAGAACTCAATATACTTTCAATCTTAGGTAAATAAATCTCGTTATTAATTGATGTAGCAATAAATTCCCATATCAATATAAATATTATACATGATAATAAATTATATATCTTATTTTTCCATGAAAATTGCTTCATCTGGCACTTTGCCTCCTATAGTTTTAGGATCAAATTCATTTAATTTTTCAAAATATGTTTCATATTCTTTATAGCTATCTTTTATTGATACATATTTAATATTTGATCTGTCTATAGCTTTAACTATAATAGGCTTCTTTGCAGAAACTCCAATTTCTTCACAATAAGATCCTAATGTATCTTTATCCTTATATACAAATTCTGTACTTTCATTTATCTTATTTAAAAGTGCTTTTACAAATTCATTGTCATTATCTATTAAATCTTTTTTTACTATAACAGTAGCCTGAGGATACCCATATTCTGAATTATTTATACTTTTCCATTCTTCATTTAAATCTAAAATAACTTTAAAGTTTTCATTCTTAGTTTGAACTGTTGATAAGGCTGGTTCTGGTATTACCGCATATTCTGCTTTTCCTGCCAAAATAATAGGTGCAAGTTCACTTACTCCATCAACGTAACTAAAATTAATATCATTATCTACATCAATTCCTTTATCTTTAAGAATTGCTCTTGCAGTTATGTCTGGTGTTAAGCCTTTTCCTATGTTATAAACTTCCTTACCTTTTAGATTTTCTAAAGTTGCTTCAGGATTAGTTGAGCCTAAATAAAAAGATCCCCATCCAGTAGTACCTGCTATCTTATACTCTCCATTTGTTTTATTATAGGCTGTTGCAGCAAGATTTGATGGCACTATAGCCACATCTGGCTCGCCTTTCATTACATTAGTAGCTAAACTTTCTGAACTTTGTTCTATTGTATATGTGACATCGTATCCTTTAACTATTTCTGGTTTTTCCCTTATCATCTTTGCAATTCCTATTGCTGGTAATCCATCTGGTACTGCAAATGTTATATTTTTAGGTTCTGATGCTTCTTCCACCTTTGACTGAGTATTATCATTATTAATGCTTGTACTATTTCCACACCCTATAAAAGTAAATAATGCTAAAATCATTGTTAAAACTAAACATATATTTTTTTTCATTTTATATACCTGCTTTCTTAAATTCACAATTTTTAAATACATATTCCTTAATTCAAAATTAAAAATATATATAAATATTAGTTTTTATCTCAATTATACATCTCCCCTATAGGTAATCTAAAGGGCATGCATCTTTAATTATGAATTTATGACTTATCTATACATATCAACAATCATGCCTTGTATTTCATCTATGGTTGCTGCAATGTTTATATTTTCTTTTTGATCACCTAATACAGCTTGTGTTAATTCTTCAAGCTTGCCATCAACAGTATCCACTGTTACAAAATATTGCGTCTGCCAAAAACTTATATCTTTTTTTGTTTCATACATATATTTTAATACAGATTCTAAGTACTCTTTTATCATTTTTTTATACATAACTACATCTACATATGTCTTAGTCAGTATAAGCTTGTTTCCTCTCTTTTTTATATCATCAACTAGCTTTTTTAATTGTTCTTCAGATTTACGTTGTCTTTCCTTATTAAAGCTTTGTGAAAAATCTTTCTTTTCTGAAACAGATTTTCTTTCCGGAGTAACAGATCCTCTTCTTACTCTACCAATTTCCATTGCAATCAATCCTTTCTCATTCTACCTTAAATTATATCAAAAAATAGCATTATTCTCTACTTAAATTATGTAATGTAATTGATAATATAAACTTACTAAGTAAGCTATTTTACAAATTATTTTTTCTTAACATATTTCTTTATTTTACATTATCTTATTAACAGTCTATAAACTCATTATTTCCCATGTATATATTTTTATATTTTTTCTAATATATATAGTATGTATAATAATATTTTATTGGAGGTATGAAAATATGTGGTTTAATAAATCTGTCGATGATATCTCAAAAGAATTAGACAGTAATTTAACTTCTGGTTTATCAACGGTAGAGGCAAAAAAAAGACTTGAAAAGTATGGTGAAAATAAGTTAAAATCCTCTACACAAAAAAGTATTCTTCAATTATTTTTTTCTCAAATTAATGATGTAATGATTTATATACTTATTATTGCAGCTATTATTTCTGCTTTTATGAAAGAATATAGTGATTCTGTTATTATTCTTATTGTTATTTTAATAAATGCAGTAATAGGTGTTGTTCAAGAATTTAAAGCAGAAAAATCATTAGAGGCATTGAAAAAATTATCAACACCTAAAGCAATAGTAAAAAGAGATGGAACAGTTCAAGAGATTCCATCTGAAGAGGTCGTTCCTGGAGACATTGTTATTTTAGATGCTGGCCGCTATCTTCCTGCTGATTTAAGATTAATTGAAAGCGCTAACTTAAAGGTAGATGAATCAGCTTTTACTGGTGAATCAGTACCTGCTGAAAAAAACTCTGATATTATAGGTGCTACTGACAATGTTCCAATTGGAGATCAGTCTAACATGTGCTTCATGTCAACTTTAGTTACTTATGGACGTGGAAGTGGCATTGTTGTTGGTACAGCAATGAATACAGAAATAGGTAAAATTGCAGATATGCTTGATAAAGAAGAAGATAATACAACACCTCTTCAAAAAAGACTTGCCTCTCTTGGTAAAACTTTAGGAATTGGTGCTGTTATTATATGTGTAATAATTTTTATAATTTCAATGTTTCAAGGAAGAGATTTATTTGAAATGCTATTAACCTCAATTAGTTTAGCTGTTGCTGCTATTCCAGAAGGCCTTCCAGCTATTGTTGCTATCGTACTAGCACTTGGTGTTCAAAGAATGATAAAACAAAATTCTATAGTAAAAAAACTTCCTGCTGTAGAGACCTTAGGTTCTGTAAATATAATTTGCTCAGATAAAACAGGTACTTTAACTTTAAATTCAATGACAGTAAAAAAATGTTTTATAAATGATTCTTTAATTCAAATAGATAAATGTGATTTAAATAATGAAGATACTAAAACACTATTTGAAGGGATGATTCTTTGCAGTGATGCTACAATAAAAGATGGAAAAAAAGCTGGTGATCCAACAGAAATAGCTTTAATAGATGCTGGGCTTAAATTTAATTTATACGGTGAAGATCTTAATTCCGCTCATCAAAGAGTTGATGAAATTCCTTTTGATTCAGATAGAAAGCTCATGACAACAGTAAATAAATATGATAATAAATTTAAAGTATTTACTAAAGGTGCTATAGATAATTTACTTAAAATATCTACTAAAATTTTAATTAATAATGAAATAGTGGACCTTTCTGAAGATAAAAAGAAATATATACTCGATCAATCAAACTTAATGTCTGATGAAGCTTTAAGAGTTCTAGCTCTAGGTTTTAAAATAATTGATACTATGGATGTTAAATTAGATTCTCTTGAAAATGATTTAATTTTTGTTGGATTTATGGGTATGATAGACCCTCCACGTGAAGAAGTGAAACCATCAATAGAACTATGTAAAAAGGCAGGTATAACTCCTGTAATGATAACAGGTGATCATAAGAACACTGCATTTGCCATTGCGCATGAGCTTGGCATAGCAGATAAAATAGATGAATGTATGTCTGGATTTGAAATAGATAAATACAGTGATGAGGATTTTAAAAAAGTTGTAAGTAAATATAAGGTTTTTGCAAGAGTATCACCTGAAAACAAAGTTAAAATTGTTAAAGCTCATAAAGCAAATGGTAATATTGTTTCAATGACTGGTGATGGAGTAAATGATGCACCTTCTTTAAAAGCTGCTGATATTGGTGTTGCTATGGGCATAACAGGTACTGACGTTGCCAAAAGTGCTGCTGATATGATTTTAACTGATGATAATTTCACGACAATTGTTAACGCTGTTGAAGAAGGACGAAATATTTATACCAACATAAGAAAGTCTATAATTTTTCTTTTATCATGCAACCTTGGAGAAATTGTTGCTTTATTTATAGCTATTTTATTTAACATGAATGCACCACTTCTGCCTATTCATATTTTATGGGTAAATTTAATAACTGACAGTTTTCCTGCATTATCATTAGGAGTCGATCCTAGAGATCCTAGCGTAATGGATCAAAAACCAAGAAATCCAAAAGAATCGCTTTTTGCAAATCATATGGGCACTTACGCAATAATCAATGGTATCATAATAGGAGTATTAACTCTAATTGCATTTAATCTTGGAGAACATTTATATTCAAATTCTCTAATGCATGCTCAAACATTATCATTTGTTGTTTTAAGTTTTTCACAATTATTCTTTTCTTTATCAATGAGAAACAAAGAAAAGTCGTTATTTAAAGTTGGAATCTTTACAAATAAATACTTACTTTATTCCATTTTGCTTGGAATTCTAATACAATTATTAATAATAACCATTCCATTTTTATCTTCAGTCTTTAGTGCATATACTTTGACTTTAAGAGACTGGGCTTTGTGCATTGGCATTTCACTTATTCCTTTTGTACTTAATGAACTATTTAAGGTATTTAAATATTCAAATAAATAAATTTAAAGAAGCTGTTTTAAACTATAATTTTTGAAGCAGTTTCTTTTTTGATTATATGACCTTCTCTATAACTTTAACATTTATATCTTTTTGACTCATATATTTTATTATTCTTTCTATTATCTAATCTACACATGTTCCCATACATACAGTATAAGATTTTAGAAATAACTATAAAATAAAAATCTAAGTTCTATAATTTCAACTTTAATCACAGTATAAGTTCTATAAATTTATACTATTTTTTTCTATGTTTTTTATAACTATTTATAAAGATTGCTTTTCCTTGGCAATCTTTATTGAATTATGTAAAGGTTTGTACTAAAATTTATTTATACAAAATTATTTTTTAGGAGGGATTGGGATGATCGTAAAATGTATAGATGATACTCTTTGTTCAACATTAACTTTAAATAAAGAATATATTGTTATTGAAGAAGCACCTGAATACTACGTAATCTTAGATAATAAAAATGAAGAAATAACTAGTAGAAAATCAAGATTCACAGTAGTTGAAGATGGTGATTTAACAAAGAAAGCTAAAGCTACAATTAATGAACTAAGTTATCAGCTAGATAATGATTTTAAAGATATTAAGCAATTCTCAATTAGAAAAAATTCTAAGGGAGAAATTAAAGAAATCTCTATAAAATTCAAATATGAATAAATTCTAAAGATTAAAGACCATCACTATATTTAGGATGGTCTTTAATCTTTTTAACTAACTTATTATAATAAAATATTTATATTATATTCTTCAAGCCATATATTCATTTGAACTAAATAAGCAATTAATTGAGGTCCTGTCATTAATTGACCATACCATGGTGATTTATAACTTTCTCCCTTTGTTCTTATAATTTCTCTTATTACCTCTTCATCAATAATTTCATGAATTGGGGAAGATTTTTTATCTAATATCTCAGTCATCATTTTGCATACTATATCTGTATATATTGGATTATGAGTTTTAGGATATGGACTCTTCTTTCTATATATAATATCTTCTGGAAGTATTCCTTCAAGTGCTGCTCTTAAAAGTCCTTTTTCTCTACCTTTATAAAGCTTAATATCATGTGGCATATTAAAAGTATAATTTACTAATCTTATATCTGCAAAAGGAACTCGTACTTCTAAGCTGTTATACATACTTACCCTGTCTTTACGATTTAAAAGATTTACCATAAACCATTTTAAATTTAAATATGACACTTCTTTGAGTCTATAATCTTTTTTAGTCTCATTATCTAAATGAGGTACCTCACTTAAAGATTTATCGTATTGTGCTTTTACTATTTCATCAATAGGCATTTCTTTTAATTTCTTACTTACTATTTCTTTTCTGCTATTAACAAATCTAGACCAAGGAAATGTATCTAAATAAAACATTTCATCTCTAGTAAACCATGGATATCCTCCAAATATTTCATCAGCACATTCTCCTGAAAGTCCAACAACGAAATCGTTACGTATTTCTTTGCAAAATAAAAGTAATGATGAATCAATGTCAGCCATGCCAGGCAGATCTCTTGCAAGTACTGCATCTCTTAAAGCAAATGCCAAATCTTTATGATTTAAAACAACTTTTTTGTGATCACTATTTATAAACTTAGCCATTTCCTCTGCATAAAATTCATCTGATGTTGGCTGAAATAATGATGATTTAAAATATTTATCATTGTCTTCATAATCTATAGAATAAGTTGTGAGCTTTTTACCTTTTTCTTTAAAACTATTAGCTGCTATAGCACTTATTGCTGATGAATCAAGCCCCCCTGATAAAAAGGTACAAAGAGGTACATCGCCAACTAATTGTCTTTGTATAGCATCTATTAATAATTGTCTTGTATGCTCAATTGCTTCTTCCGCATTTTCTTTAAATTCCTCAGCTTTGACAGTCCAATATTCCCATACTTTAATATTATTGTTTCTATCAACTAAAACACAGTTTGCTGGAGCTACTTCTTTTATATCCTTATATACAGCACTTCCTGGAATTGTTGCAGGGCCAAGTGCAAATATTTCTGTTAAGCCTTCAATATTTACTTCTCTCTTTATATTCGGATAAGCTAATATGGTTTTTATTTCTGACCCAAAAACTAAAGTATTATTGCAAATTGCATAAAATAATGGTTTTACTCCCATCTGATCTCTAACCAAGAAAACTTCTTGTTTAGCTTCATCAAAAACTGCAAAAGCAAATATTCCTATGAGTTTATTAACACAATCCTTTCCATAAGCAATATATGCAGTAAGCAAAACTTCTGTATCTGAATATGAGTTAAATGTAAATCCTTCTTTTATAAGATCTTTTCTTAAATCTTCAGTATTATATAATTCTCCATTATAAACTATTGTGAATTTTTTACCCTCTATAGTTTTAGTCATAGGCTGAATTCCACCTTCTGGATCTACAACTATTAATCTTCTATGTCCAAGTAAAACATTATTTGAGATATAAAATCCCTCAGTATCTGGACCTCTTCTCTCTAAAGTTTTCACCATTTTTTTTAGTATATTTATATTTTCTACTATGTTTGCCTTAAAATTAATTAATCCAGCAATACCACACATAAACTTCACCTCTATATAAATTCATATTATTAAAATATGATACTATATATATGTTGTGCAGAATTAATTGAAGTTCTATATTTAATTCCACTTTTTTATTATTTTCTTTATTTTTTTAAATCCCACTTCTCCAATATCAATTATTTCTGACGCAAATTCATACATAATATTTTTCCTATTCATTTTTCTCATATTTCTTTTTATTCTATCTATTTTAGTTATCTTTCTTATTTTCATATTTAACACCAGCTTTCTCCTATAATAATAGTAGTATCTGTATTAATATTATTTTAATACTAAAATAATATTAATGATTTTTTCTATAAATTAATATGAATAAGTAATATTTAAAATATGAATACAAATTTACATAATTGCCATACTAATTATATGCAATATTCAAATGTTGAAAGAAGGTGTATTTCTTGAATGTATCATCTAGTTTTAAAGAAAATATTAAATTAATGCATTCAAATTTAGTTATTGATAAAAGCTATGATATAGTTGAAAGAATATTTAAAATTGGAGGCAAAGACACTGTTTTATACTATATAAATGGCTTCATAAAAGATGACATAATGGAAGAAATTTTGAAATCATTCATTAGTATCTCTGTTGATACTATGAATTCTTATAAGACAATAGAAGAATTTACAACACATCAAGTTCCACATGTTTCTGTTGAAAAACAAAGTGATTTAGAAAAAGTTATAGATGCACTTTTAACAGGCCAGACTATATTTTACGTGGATGGTTATAAATATTTTATAGTTCTAGACCTACGTACATATCCTGGCCATGATTCTTCAGAACCTGAAAAAGAAAAAACATTAAGAGGCTCTAGAGAGGCTTTTATAGAAAAGCTTGTATTTGATTCTGCTCTTCTAAGAAGACGTATACGGGATCCTAGATTAATTTTTGAAATGCATTCTATTGGCACAATTTCAAAAACTGATGTATGTGTCGCATACATAGATGGTGTAGCTGATGAAAAAATACATAAGATGATAGTTGACAGTCTTCAGAAGGTAGATATAAACGCCCTTACTGTTGGTGATCAAACATTAATTGATGTAATGTGCAGGCGTAACTGGTTTAATCCATTTCCAAAAGTACGTTATACTGAGAGACCTGATGTGGCAGCTGCTCATATAGTTGAAGGTAAGTTTGCTATAATCGTTGATAATTCCCCTAACGTATTAATACTTCCAACTGGCATTTTTGATTTTCTTCAAGATGCTAATGATTACTACTTTCCTTTATTTACAGGAAATTATTTAAGACTTATTAGAAACTTAATAATACTTGCAACAGTATTTGTAACTCCACTATATTTATTATTTATAAATGGAAATATTTCAGCGCCAGCATATTTAGACTTTCTAAAACCCAAGGATAGTTATTTTGTACCTATGAGTATACAATTTATTATACTTGAATTTGCTGTTGATGCTTTAAAACTGGCATCATTAAACACACCAAATGCTCTTGGAAGCTCTCTATCATTAATAGGTGGATTAATTATAGGTGAATATACTATAGATAGTGGATGGTTTACAAGTCAATCAATATTATATATGGCAATAGTTGCACTTGGTGGATTCTCTCAAACAAGTGTTGAAATGAACTACGCCTTTAAATTTATGCGTATGCTGCTTATAATATTATCTGCACTGTTTGGATTCTATGGATTTATTGGTGGATTAGTAATTATGTTTATAATCTTAGTTTCCACTAAAACAATAGCTGGAGACCATTACTTCTATCCTCTATATCCATTAAATCTTAAAGCGCTTAAAAATGTATTATTTAGAGCTAGAACTTCTAATAAAGTTCAATAAAATTTTATATTTTAATAATAAATTTAAGAGGTTATATCTAAATGAAATACTCATTATGATATAACCTCTTAAATTTATTATTATATACTTATTACGTTAACTATTAAAAGAAGCTTGTTACTCTTCCTTTTCTTATATAATTTACACCTCTCATTTTAAATCTTTCTAATTGCTTTGAATAATAAAAATTATATAAATCTATTGCAAGAAATAACCCATCCATAACTGAATATTTTACATCTTTTAAAAATATCCCATTTTCTTCTTCAATTTCTACTTTGTTTGTCTCTTCCATTAATCTTTCAAATTTTTGTTTGCTTTCAGTAAGAATATTCATTATTTCTTCTTCTTCATAGCCTTCAAAATTTTTATTGATAATGTCATTAACAAATTTTACATACTCACTATTTACTGTTATGTATTCATTGAAAATATCGTTTAAACTCATCTCAAGTTATCCTCTTTCTTATAAAAGTCTTGTTCCTTCTTTATCTTGTGTTATTAGTTTCTTTTTCATTAGTCCGCCAAGAGTCATTTTAAAGTAATTTTTACTTGTATTGAATTCTCTTTTAATTTCTTCTGATGAACTCTTATCATTATATGGCATATATCCACCATTTTCTCTTAAATACTTAAGTATTACTTCACTTAATTCTTCTCTTGCATCTAAACGTTTCTTTCTTGTAGTAATTCCAAGTATTCCATCTTCATAAACTCTTTTTATTCTAGCACTTATTTCTTCACCTGGATATATGTACTCTAAATGCTCATTAGGCAATATAAGTCCTATATATTCTCTATCAACAGCAATCTTTAAAGTTCCATTTTCAGCAGTATCATATACTATAACCTTAACTTCATCATCAACCTTATACTTACCTTCTTCTGCAATATCTAAGTATTCATGAATCTTAGTAGTACCTGCTAACCTGTCTGTTTTATCAATATACATATAAAATAAGTATTTTTTTCCCGTCTTTAATTTAAATGCCTGCTCTTTTAAAGGTATAAATAAATCTCTTTCAAGTCCTATATTAACAAAAGCACCAATTTCACTTTGAGATACAACCTCTAAGTATGCAATATTTCCAACAGTTAATAAGGGTCTTTTTAAAGTAGAAATCAATCTATCTTTAGAATCTCTATAAACAAAAACTTCTAAATTTCCACCTATTTCTACTTTACTACCTTTCGCATTACTATTTGGCAATAGCACCTCATCTCCAAATTTATCTTCTAGATAATATCCAAAATCCACTTTTTTCTTTACCTTTAATTTATTAAATTGTCCTATATTTATCATATTTTATCCTCCATAGAGTTATTTGCTAACTTTCTATATTTATTTAAATTCATTACTTAAATTCACATAATTTAAGCTAGACTTTTTATTACTTTCAATTTCCTCTTGAGTTAATTTTCTAACCACTTTTGCTGGATTTCCAAGTATTAAAACATTATCCTCAAACACCTTATTAGATGTTATTAAACTTCCAGCCCCTATAATAGTATTATTGCCAATTTTAGATCCATTTAGTATTATAGAGCCCATTCCAACTAGAACATTATTTCCTATTTCACACCCATGTATTATTGCTCCATGACCTATAGTACATCCTTCACCTATAACAACTTTGTAATCTTCATCCGTATGTATAACTGTATTTTCCTGAATATTAGTATTTTTCCCTACTACTATATTTTCAAGATCACCTCTTAGCACCGCCCCAAACCATACATTTACATTTTCATCCAAATTCACATTACCTATTATGACTGATGTTTCTGCTATATATGTATTCTTATGGATTTTAGGCTCCTTATTCTTAAAATTCTTTATCACTTATAATCACCTCATTTAGATTATTAAAATTATTTTATCATTACAATTGCTTATTGTCATTATTTTAACTACTTCTCTAATAATATATATTATAAATAATTTTTAGAGGTATATTTTTTTGGCTAGTAAGAAGAGTGATAAAAAAAATGAATTTGATATAAAAGACTTAAAATTCTATTATGGAATACCACATGCACATTCAGGATTTTCCACTGGACACGGCACCCCAATAGAGGCTTTTGATTATGCCAGACATAATGGCTTAAATTTTTTAATATTAACCGATCATAATAATTACCTTACAAAAAAGGTTCGGGTTAAGGGAAATGAATTTACAAAATGGGATGCAAGTAAATATTTATCTTATAGATATAATAAAAAACATGAAAATTTCCTATCTATCATAGGTTTTGAAAGTAAAACTAATCCCTTTGGTGATATGAACATAGTAAATTCTGATACTTTTTTTACAGGTACAGTTAATAATCTCCAGCTTATATTATTATGGATGTTAAATAATCCACATGCTTTTATTTCAATCAATCATCCCCATAAACAAATACAGTATTTAGAATATAATCCTGTATTGAATAAACTTATAACCTCCATAGAGGTTGGAAATGGTTCATATCCAAATAGATATATACGATATGAGCGGTATTATTATTACTTGTTAGATAAAGGATGGAAATTAAGTGCAATTAATGGACAAGACAATCATAGAATGAACTTTGGTGACACTGAAAATTTAACTTGTGTTATCGCAAATAATTTAAATGCAAACACTCTTGTTGATGCCTTCAGAAAACATAGAACCTATTCTACTGAATCAAGAAGCTTAATAATGCATTTTACTATTAATAATACTTTTATGGGAGACACACTTTCAAAAGATATTAATTCTCTTCAATTTTCTATATATGCTGAAGATCAAAATTATCTTATTAAAGAAATACACATCATTTCATATAATGGTAGCGTAATAAAGAAAATAACTGATTTGAATCTTCATAGAATAAGATATATTTACAAACATAATCCTAAGTCAAACGAAACTTGGTTTATCATTAAAATTTTACTTGATAAAAATAAACTTGCAATAAGTTCTCCTATTTTTAGGCAGTAAAAAAGTCGGTAAAGTTAACCGACTTTTTATTTATCTTTGTTTTTAACTCTATTTGGCTTAGCTTTTGGTCTTATTTGAATTTGTTTTTCTTTTTTCTTAACTCCTCCTGTTTGCAGTATATCCATGAACCATAAGAAAAATAGTACTGCTAATATAGAGAGTCCATAATTTACAAATACATTAACTTTTCCTGCAAACAATTGTATAACAAATAATACTATTGATATTGCAAGTGGTATGTATTTATTTATACGTATCTTAGAAAATACATACATTCTGCAAAGTGCAAAACATACAAGTATAAGTATAAACATTAATACAAACATGAGAATTGAAGATAAAATAGCCATAGCTTAAGTCCTCCTAAAAAAATCTATCCAATAATTAATATTAATTTATATTCAGAATATTATCAAGCATTATAAAGATTTTTATAACTTTCCATATTTACTATTTAGAATACATAAGTGTAAAATTTTATTAAAATATCAATATTTCAAAAATATTTTTCTAAATCGTTATTTTCTTCTTTAAATTTAACATAATATTTGATAAAATAAAAATAAATTATATAAAATTAATTTGAGGTGATATTATGGGTAGTATATCTAACGCTAATTTAGATGAATTAGATTTACAAATACTTGATTTATTAATAAAAGATTGCAGAACTCCTTATTTAGAAATTGCAAGAATCTGTCATGTAAGTGGCGGAACAATACATGTTAGAATGAAAAAGATGGAGGACCTTGGTATAATTAAAGGTTCTAGAATAATTTTAAACTTACCAAAACTCGGCTATGATGTTTGCTGCTTTGTCGGTATCTACGTTGATAAAGCATCATCATTTAATTCAGTATTTGAAGAAATGTCTCATATTAAAGAAGTTGTGGAATTACATTTAACTACTGGTAATTTCTCTATGTTTGCTAAAGTAGTTTGTAGTAATATTTCTGACCTTCAAGACGTGCTTCTTAATAAAATAAATACTATTACAGGCATTCAAAGAACTGATACATTTATTTCATTATCTCAACCAATAGATAGAAATATTTCATTATAAAGAAGAAAGTTAAATTTCTTCTTTAATTTTTGTTAAAATATAGCCTATACATTACTTTAACAAATGCAATTTATTTATAATGCATAAAATATATACCATTAACACATACTATGCTTGAATTAAATTATTAATTTTATTTTTTAAATTTAAGGAGTGTGTTTTTAATGAAAGTATTAGATACAATTGCACTTATATTAGTTATAATAGGCGGAATTAATTGGGGATTAATTGGATTCTTTCAATTTAACCTAGTTGGATCTCTTTTCGGATCTTTCTCAATGCTAAGTAGAATTATCTACGCTTTAGTTGGCATTGCTAGTCTTTATAGTATTTCATTCTTTATGAAGGATAAAGTTTCATAAGATAATACATTCTAAAATAAAATAATTTATTATATGTTTTAAATATTGGATATACAATAAATTAAAATTAAAACAACAAGCATGACGTATTAATTACTTTTCATACATCATGCTTGTTGTTTTACAAATTAATTTTTTATTTTTTTACTCTTTTAATTTCATCAAATAATTCTATTGCTGCACTTCTAGGACCAGTTTTTTCTTGTCCTTTAACACCCAAACATGTTTTAATTTGACCAACTTTAACTTGATTAGATTTGAACATTAAATCAAAATATTCATCTATTAATATATCAGTTTCTATTTGCTTTTGTGCTGGTCCAAATGGATTTGCAAAATATGATTCTACAAGGCCTTTTTCTGTTGTTGTTCCTTTAGCAATTCTGGCACCTGCTTTAAATGTCTTTTTAGCATCATCCACATTTTCAAAGTAATTAAGATATTTATCGCCTTCTCTTACTTCATCATAATTATTTGCATAGAAGAAGAAATCTATTGGATAGCCCTTAGTTATTTCTTTGTATGATGCAACTGGCATAACTAATCTTGCATTAATCTTATCAGGATTCATAAATATACTTCTATCTATTTCCTTAAATGCATAACCTTGATCTAAGTCATCTAATCTTACAAATGCGCCTATTTCTGTTCCGTAGCCTTTTATTACGCCATCTTCAATCTTAAATGTTCCCATATCATCAAAGATTATTGTCATATCTGAAATATAATCTTCACTTAAACTTCTAAAGGCTTCTAAGCTTTCTGATTTACCAGCGCCACTGTCTCCCATAATAACTACATTAGCAACATCACCGCTCTTTAATACAATGTTAACCATAGAACCATGGATTGGTAAGTAGCCACGCTTAATCATAAGAAGATTATAAAGAGTTAATGTCATCTTCTTCATATAACCAAAGTAATCTATTTTCTCTGAATGATTTACATATCCAAGCATTATATCATTTTTCTTATCATCATAGAAAACTGTTTGAAGCTCTTCTCCGTCATCTTTAGCGCCAAAAACATATATCATTTCTGGCTTTCTTCCTCTAGTTTCTTCACTTCTAGCCATTTCAAACAAGTTACATAATGTTATTCCATGTTCCATAAAATCTCTATGGAAGTATATGAAAATTAGCATCCCACCTATTTTAGCTGGATAGCAGAACCAATGCTCTTTATTTATTTGTGCATATTTTAATGGATTGTAGTCAATCTCAGTAAACATTCCGTCTCTTGTATTTCTCTTAGGATATGTTATAAATGGAGTCTCTAAAAGAATTTTATCTATAAATGGAATATCTTCTAATAGCTCATATCCTTGTGGTCTAGCCCATTCCATTTCATGTATCATAACACATGCATTTCCACCTGCAGGTATTTGTCTATATACTTGTGGTTCATATCCAAGCATGCTCTTTTCTATTTTTCTATACAATTTTAATATTAATACCGAAAAGTTATCATTAGCTTCAGTAAAACTTGCTGCTGCGAGTCCTTCTTGCACTTTATATCTATGAATTATTGTGTACCTCTCAAGTCTTCTCCAGAAAAGATAAAAATCTTCTACAAAAGCTATAAAATCATCTTTTAAGCTTAGTAAATCTAAAAACCTTTCATTATGCTCAATAATTTCTTCCACACTCATAACTGTTAAATATTTAATTATCTGAATTATATCTCTTCTTACATCTATTAAGCTATCTGTATTTAATGAATTACTTAAATATCTATATGATTTAGAATTTTTCTTTTTAGATCTCCTTAAATAGATATCTAAAATTCGTCTAAATCCGTCACTTTCTAATACAGCCTCAAAGCTATCACAATACTTTGCAGTAAAGTTAATCATAACTTTGTCATTACTCATTGAAAATTCTTTTTTCATTTTCCGTCCCCCCATTATGAATTTTTTATATCAAAAAAATTTCATTTTATTTCACTTTGCCACGTTCTTATAACATTATACCATATTTTTTGCAATATTCAACCTATCAATTTTTCATTTGTTGCATTTTTCATTTAAAACTTTCTTACTTCATTTAGCTATTTTAGAGTGAAATACGCAGTTTGTAATTATATTTTCATTCAATATATTAATCTTATGCTAAATGAATAATTAATGTGATTTTAAGAACGTTAATATATTTTTCAAACTTTTTATTCGCATTTCATATTTTTCCTTAATATTCTAATTCTTTTTATAATCCTTCCATTCTTGTTAATTTAATGGTAAAATATTCCTGATCCATTATGTATTATTTTTTACGGAGAGAATTTTATGAATAAAAATAAATTATTTAGAAAAAGACATATTTCCTTATTTATAAATATTTTCATATTAGTTGCTTTATTAATATTTGTTAAACTTTCTTTTAACTTTAATAATTATTCTAATACTTATAAAAATGCCATGCTCGTTCACTATATTGATGTAGGTCAAGGTGATTCTGTTCTTATTCAAGTAAATAATAAGAATCTTTTAATTGATTCTGGACCGGAGTCCAATAAGAATAATCTATTAAAATATTTAAAAAATCTTAATATTGATACATTAGATTATGTAATAGCAACCCATCCCCACGAAGATCATATAGGAAATATGCAGCATATAATAAATACTTATAATATCTCAGCTTTTTATGCACCAAAAGTTACAACTAGCTCTAAAACCTTTGAGCAAATGATAGATTCTTTAAAACGAAAAAATTTAAAAATAAATGTTATAAAGCAAGGTATATCATCCATAGATTTAGGTAATAATACTAAAGTTACAGTCTTCTCACCTAACCATGATAGTTATGATAATTTAAATAACTATTCTCCAATTATGAAGATAGAATATAAAAACACTTCATTTTTATTTACTGGTGATGCTGAAGAAGAAGTTGAAAGTGAAGTTTTAAAGAATAATTTCCCTTTATCTTCTGATGTATTAAAAGCTGGACATCACGGTTCCTCTACTTCAACCAGCGCTTCTTTTCTTAATGCTGTTAATCCTAGTATATGTGTGATCAGTGCTGGTATAAATAATAATTATAATCATCCAAATCCTACTACATTAAAAAAGCTACAAAAAAATAAATGTATTATTTATAGAACAGATAAACTTGGAGATATATTGCTTATTTCTGATGGAACTACTATTAAAAAAAAATAGTACATGTGACTATATTCTTTCTATTTACTAAATATAAATTTAATAAAATACCAAAAATAATACTGCGTTGTTAATACAAGAAATATTGACATAAAAAGACCATTGAGATATGATAAAAGTATTGTTAAAATGCAAGTTAATTATTAGAAATTGGGAGTGAAAAACATGGCAAATAAAATTAGAACAAGATTTGCACCTAGTCCAACTGGGTATATGCATGTTGGTAATTTAAGAACAGCTCTTTATGCATACCTTATTGCAAAGCATGAAGATGGTGATTTCATATTAAGAATAGAAGATACTGATCAAGAAAGATTAGTTGAAGGTGCTACAGATATAATCTTTAACACTTTAAAAATGACTGGACTTAATCATGATGAAGGTCCAGATATAGGTGGTCCAGTTGGTCCATATGTTCAAAGTGAAAGAAAAGATATTTATCTTGAATATGCTAAAAAATTAATTGAAAAAGGTGAGGCTTATTACTGCTTCTGTTCTAAAGACAGATTAGATATGCTTAAAGAAAATGCTGAAGCATTAAAGAGACCTTTTAAATATGACAAACATTGTGCTCACTTAACAAAAGAAGAAATAGAAGAAAATTTAGCTAAAGGACTTCCTTATGTTATAAGACAAAATAACCCAACTACAGGTACAACAACTTTTGAGGATGTCATTTACGGAAAAATATCTGTTGATAACTCAGAACTTGAAGACATGATTTTAATAAAATCTGATGGTCTTCCAACTTACAATTTTGCAAATGTTGTTGATGACCACTTAATGGGAATAACTCACGTAGTTAGAGGAAATGAATATCTTTCATCTTCACCTAAATATAACAGATTATATGAAGCATTTGGATGGGATGTTCCAGTTTATGTTCACTGTCCTCCAATAATGAAAGACCAACATAATAAGTTATCTAAGAGAAATGGTGATGCTTCATTTGGTGACCTTATAGATAAAGGCTATTTAAAAGAAGCTGTACTTAACTATATAGCTTTACTTGGATGGAACGATGGATCAAATGAAGAAATATTCAGTTTACAAGAATTAACAGAAAAATTTGATTATAAAGATATAAGTAAATCACCAGCTATTTTTGATAGTGCTAAGCTTAGATGGATGAATGGAGAATATATAAGAAAACTTTCTTTAGATGAATTCCATGAACTAGCAATGGTTCAATATAAGAAAGTATTACACAAAGATTTTGATTTTAAATTTATATCAGAATTATTACATACAAGATGTGAAGTATTAACTGATATACCAGAACAAATTGATTTCTTAGAAGAACTTCCTGAATACTCTACAGATCTTTATGTTCATAAGAAAATGAAGAGCACTGTTGAAACTTCGCTTGAAAATTTAGAAAAAGTATATCCTGTTATTGAAGCTATAGGTGAAGATAACTGGAATATTGATTATTTACATGAAAAAGTATTTGAATTAATTAAATCTTTAGAAATAAAGAATGGTACAATGCTATGGCCTATAAGAACTGCTCTTTCTGGCAAATCATTTACACCAGGTGGTGCTTTTGAAATTGCTATTCTTATCGGAAGAGAAGAATCACTTAAGAGATTACAAAAAGGTATTGAACTTTTAAAAGCATAATAAAAAGGGACCTCTAAAAAAGAGGCCCCTTTTTAAAAGTAAAGTACTGTTTACTTCTAGAAAGAATCTGTGTTTATTCGTAAGCGTAAAAGAATTCACGTATAGAAATGAAATCTTGGTAATGTTAAAATAA
>ERZ781272.581-NODE-581-length-21473-cov-3.754552_pt1 | contig 21473 bp, 18 predicted proteins | sample MGYA00375850_ERZ781272 | MGnify/ENA primary metagenome ERZ781272 (study PRJEB29790, sample SAMN06051246) | human gut metagenome | host: Homo sapiens | place: USA: Cincinnati, Ohio | collected 2013-06-21 | study: EMG produced TPA metagenomics assembly of the Gut...
GATCTGACGCTGTTTGCTCTGTCCACCGTTCTCAGCTGGGGCCTGTATGGCACCCGCTGCGCAGAGTTCCTGTTCGGCAGCAAAATCATTAAGCCGTATCAGGTGTTGTTCTGCGTCTTTATGGTGGTTGGCGCCACCATGAAGCTGGATCTGGCTTGGGCCATCGCCGATACTCTGAACGGCCTGATGGCAATCCCCAACCTGGTCGCATTGCTGCTCCTGTCGCCGGTGGTTGTCAAACTGGTGAGAGAGTACTTTGCCGATCCTGCAAGAGAACTGGAGAAAAAGAAGTAATTAATAATCCCTGCTGCGTATTTGGAAGAGAAGCGTACCCCTGCGGCGGAGCCGCAGGGGTACGCTCGGGTTGCGGGATAATTTCGCGTTTATGAGGAGGGGAGACGAGTCCGGAAAAGACTTGAAATACGCGGTGAGAGCCTTCCCCCCGGGGGTTGCCAAACTGTCTTATTCCCGCTTGCGGCTAAAAACAAGGGCAGGCGTCTGCAACGCAGACGCCTGCCCTTATCGGTGGAACATCAGGTTTAAATGTGGAGGATGATCGAGGCAAACTGGAAGTAGATTAAAAGTGAAATTGCATCCACGATGGTGGTAATGAACGGCGACGCCATTACGGCCGGGTCAAATCCAATTTTCTTTGCCAGCAGCGGCAGGGCGCAGCCCACCAGCTTTGCCGCAAAAATGGTAAATACCAGTGTGCCGCACACCACCAGAGCCACGGTGGGCGTCACCAGCGGATTGTGGAACAGCATTCGGTCCACCAGCATCAGCTTGAGGAAGTTGGCCGCAGACAGTGCCGCGCCGCAGAAGAGGGCGACCCGGGCTTCCTTCCACAGGACTCGGGGCAGATCACGGAATTCAATCTCGTTCAGAGAAATACCGCGAATCACGGTGACGCTTGCCTGCGAACCCGAGTTTCCGCCGGTGTCCATCAGCATGGGGATATAAGCCGTCAGAACCGTGAAGGCAGCCAGAGCGGTTTCGAATTTGGAGATAATCTGCCCGGTAAAGGTGGCGGAAATCATCAGCAGCAGCAGCCACGGAATGCGAGCCTTAAACGTCTCCCACACACCGGTTTTCAAATACGGCTTGTCAGACGGGAGGATAGCCGCCATCTTCTCGATATCCTCCGTGACTTCTTCCTGCAAAACGTCCATGGCGTCGTCAACGGTGACGATACCGACCAGACGGTTTTCCGTGTCCACCACGGGGAGGGCCAGAAAGCTGTATTTCGAAAGACTGCGGGCAGTGTATTCCTGATCGTCCAGCGTGGAAACGGAGACGATGCTGGTTTCCATAATGTCGCCGATCACGGCGTCTTCCTCGGCCAGCAGCAGCGTTCGGATGGTGACAAGGCCAATCAGATGCCGGTTATCGTCAATGACGTAGCAGATGTTGATGGTTTCCTTATCCGGTCCGGTCCGGCGGATGCGCTTGAAGGCGTCCTCCACCGTCATGGAGGCTTTCAAATCCACAAACTCCGTGGTCATGATGCTGCCGGCGGAATCCTCGGGGTATTTCAGAATTTCGTTGATGCTCTTACGCATCTCCGGGTCGGAGTGCTTTAAAATGCGCTTGACCACGTTGGCGGGCATTTCCTCAACGATATCCACCGCGTCGTCCAGATACAGCTCGTCCAGCACTTCTTTCAGCTCTGTGTTGGAAAAGCCTTGAATCAAAAGTTCCTGTTCGTCGGAGTCCAGCTCCACGAATACTTCCGCCGCCAGCTCTTTTGGAAGCAGACGGAACAGAAGCGGCAGGTCCTCCTCCGGGAGATCCTCCATCAAAAGTGCGATATCCGCCGCCTCAATGGGACAAAGAAGGTCCCGCAGAGCGGCATATTGTTTTCGGCGGATGAACTCCTCTATCTTTTCCACCAGTTCCGTGCGCTCGTTTTCAAATTCCAACATACGCGGGTCCTCCTTTCTGCGTTTTACAATGGGGCCTAATGCCCCGAACAATAAAAAAGCCCCCAATCGTCCCACCCGGTACGATTGAGGAAAATCTCAAAAACACTGCTGAAAGGCCTTCTGGCCTCTCCACCGTTCAAGCTTTAGCTTCACAAGGCGGTGAAGTTGCATTAGATGATACCTTAAAATTCGATATCGCCTGTTCAAACCCTCTCATGATGTCTCCATCATTTTGCGGCAGCAACCCATATCCCTGTGGTAGCCTTACCTACCGGACGCTGTTTAATTTTTCCCTTTCATAGTATGCCAAAAATCGCACCCTGTCAACCTTTGAAACTGTAAAATCACAGAAAAGGGAAAAATAGCGGCAGAATCGGCGGAAAAATGCTTGCAAACAGTCTGCAATCGTTTTCTTGAGTATTTACCTGAAAAAGGAGACATACGGTCTTGGCAAGGCCGTCCGGAAAATTGGGGTGAGGTCTTCGGAAGAAAGGAAACCTCCTTTTCACTTGCTGCTGTCGGGGCCGCTGTGCGATCCGCAGCTTCCGTAAGATTTTCGGCACACAAACACTTGTACGATTAAAATGGCTGTGGTACAATAGGCGCAGAGCGGCAAGAGTACAGGTTTAATATAGCTGCCGCAACAGCGCCTTGCGCCTGCGGAAAATGGTTGCGAAGCGGCAGATGTGCGCGGTGGGGCGGGAATTTCAGCGCCGCCGCCGAATTTAACGGACAAAGTGATTTATTTTGCAAATGATGCGGTAAATTCTAAAAACGACGAGGGGAAGACATACGCATGAGCATTCATGACGGACATCGGGATAAGATGCGCCGCCGGTTTCTGGAAACCGGACTTGCGGGCTTTGCCGATCATGAGGCACTGGAACTTCTTTTGTTTTACGCGATTCCCCGCCGGGATACCAACGCATTGGCCCACCAGCTTTTGAACCGGTATGGATCTTTGGAGGCGGTGCTGGCCGCGCCGGTGGAAGACCTTCAAAAGATGGAGGGCGTTGGGCAGAGCGCGGCGCTGCTGCTGCGGCTGGTTCCGATGCTGGCGGAGAAGAGCCGGGTGCGGGAAAACGCGCCCGCGATTCTAAATTCCACGGAAAAGGCGGGAGAATTCCTGCTTCGCCGGTTTGACGGAAAGAAGTACGAACTGATTTATGAGTTGTGTCTGGACAGAAAGGGAAAACTCTTGCTGTGCAAACTCTTGACCGAGGGAGATGTGGCTGGGGCGGAGCTGAATATCCGCAAGCTGGTGGAAAACGCCCTGCTGGCCAACGCCAGCGCGGTGATTTTATCGCATAATCATCCTAGCGGTGTGGCTCTGCCCTCCGGAGAGGATTTCGCCACCACCGACCGGGTGCGCACAGCCCTTGCGGGCGTGGGCATTGAGCTGGTAGATCATATCATTGTGGCTGACGGAGACTTTGTCTCCATGCGGGACTCCGGCTACTTTGGATAATAACGGACCCTGCCCCGCGGGACGGGCCGAGTTTGATTCACGCCGTCAGGCGGGACGGAGAGGCGGAAGCCGCTTCGGAGTTTCTCCAATCAAAGAGAGGAGGGCCTATGCCAAAATTTAAAGTCGTTTCCCCTTACGAGCCTTCCGGGGACCAGCCGGAGGCTATTGAAAAACTGGCGCAGGGCATTGAAAACGGGCTGGACGAGCAGGTTCTTCTGGGCGTCACCGGGTCGGGAAAAACCTTTACGATGGCAAAGGTCATTGAGAAAATTCAGCGGCCCACGCTGGTGCTGGCCCACAACAAAACGCTGGCCAGCCAGCTGTGTGAGGAATTTAAGGCGTTTTTTCCCGACAACGCGGTGGAATATTTTGTGTCCTATTACGACTATTATCAGCCGGAGGCCTATATTCCCCATACGGATACCTATATTGCTAAGGACGCCTCCACCAACGACGAGATCGACCGCTTGCGCCTCAGCGCCACCTGTGCGCTGCTGGAACGGCGGGACGTGATCGTGGTGTCCTCCGTTTCTTGTATCTATGGTCTGGGCGAGCCGGAGGATTTTGCCAAGCTGATGATCTCCATGCGGGTGGGGATGAGTTTGGACCGGGACGAGCTGCTGCGTCGTCTGGTGGAGGACCGGTACGAGCGCAACGACATCGCCTTTGAACGGAACATGTTCCGCGTCCGGGGAGACACGGTGGAGATTTACCCCGCCTACTATAAGGACCACGCCATCCGGGTGGAGTTCTTCGGGGACGAGATCGACCGGATCTCCGACTTTCACCCCCTCACCGGTACGGTGAACCGGGTGCTGAACCATGTGGCCATTTACCCCGCCAGCCACTATGTCACCACCAAGGATAAAATGGACCGGGCCATCGGCGAGATACGCCAGGAGATGGAGGAACAGGTTCAGCGGTTTACAGACCAGAATAAACTGGTGGAGGCCCAGCGTATCCGCCAGCGGACGGAATACGATATTGAGATGATGACAGAGCTGGGCTACTGCTCCGGCATCGAGAACTATTCCCGCATCATTTCCGAGCGGCCCGCCGGGTCCGCGCCCATGACGCTGCTGGACTTTTTCCCCAAGGATTTCATGCTCTTCGTGGACGAGAGCCATGTGACGCTGCCGCAGGTGCGGGCCATGTACAACGGCGACCACGCCCGGAAAACGAGCCTGATCGACTATGGATTTCGCCTGCCCTGTGCCTACGACAACCGCCCGCTGAAGTTCGAGGAATTTGAGGGGCGCGTGGGTCAGGCGGTATATGTCTCCGCTACCCCCGGCCCCTATGAACGGGAGCGGGCGGGACAGGTGGTGGAGCAGGTCATCCGCCCCACAGGTCTTCTCGACCCGGTGGTGGAAGTCCGGCCCGTGGAGGGCCAGATCGACGATTTGATTTCCGAGATCGAGGCCCGCAGCGCCAGAAGCGAGCGTGTGCTGGTGACCACTCTGACCAAGAAGATGGCGGAGGATTTGACGGAGTACTTCAAAAACGCCGGTATCAAGGTGCGGTATATGCACTCTGATGTGGAAACCATCGAGCGGATGGAAATCATTCGCGGCCTGCGGCTGGGTGAGTTCGACGTGTTGGTGGGCATCAACCTCCTGCGGGAGGGACTGGACCTGCCGGAGGTGAGTCTGGTGGCCGTTTTAGATGCGGATAAGGAGGGCTTTTTGCGCTCCGAGACATCCTTGATCCAGACCATGGGCCGGGCCGCACGAAACGCCGAGGGTCTGGTGGTGCTGTACGCCGACACGATTACCCCCTCCATGCGGGCGGCCATGGATGAGACAGAGCGCCGCCGGACGATTCAGGACGCTTATAACAAGGCCCACGGCATTGTGCCCAAGACCATCATCAAGGAAGTGCGGGACACGCTGGAGATTTCCAAGTCCGCCGATCCGGATACTGCCCGAAAACGCCGCAAGACAAAACTCACCGCGCAGGAGCGGTCGGCGGAGATCGCAAAGATGGAAAAGGAGATGCTGGAGGCCAGCAAAATGCTGGAATTCGAGTATGCCGCGATTCTGCGGGATCGCATCATCGAGCTGCGGGGCGGCGAATAGTTTTCAAAGCCGCTGGTTCCGTATGGCCGCGGGATGGCCCGCGGCCATGCCTGCCATAAATTTCTGGCCGGTTTTGACTGCCTTTTTGAAAAAGCGTAGGCACAATGAGCCGGCAGACGGGAGGAAGCGATGCCTGTGGAGGAAACCAAATCCGTGGAGGAGAAGAAGGAGTGCGGAGAATCGGGGAATCCTCACCCCGCCGATTGGAGGGTTTATGTCTGTTTTTGGGGGGGGGGGGCGCTGTGGGGCATCATCGGATTGTGGAACCGCCGCTTGATGGCCGGAGGCTTTTCCCCGTGGTCTATCGTGCTGGTGCGCAACGCCGGGGGACTGCTTCTGCTGGCGGCCATCTTTGCCGTGAAGGACCGCAGCGTATTCCGCATTAAAAAAGAGCATTTGAAATACTTTTTCGGCACCGGCGTGGTGAGCGTGCTGCTGTTTACCGTGTGCTACTTCTCCTGCCAAAAGATTTGCTCGCTGGCAGTGGCCTCCATTTTGTTGTATACCGCCCCGTCCATCGTGGTGGTGCTGTCGGGGGTCCTATGGAAAGAGCCGATTACGAAAAAGAAGCTGCTGGCGCTGGGATTGACGCTGGTGGGCTGCGCCTGCGTGTGCGGCGTATTCGCGGGCGATCTAAGCGTCACCCCGGCGGGGATTTTGCTGGGCCTTGGTGCAGGTTTTTTCTACGCGCTGTACAGTATTTTCGGCCGGTACGCCTTGCGGGCCGGGTACAATTCGCAGACTTTGACGGTTTGGACATTTGTGTTTGCCGGGACCGGAGCGTTGTTTTTCATTCGCCCGGCGGAGCTGGCAGCCGCGGCGGCGGCCCCGGGCATGTGGCTGACGGCGGTGGGACTGGTGGCAGTGTCCACCGTGGCGCCGTACCTCCTCTACACGGCGGGACTTTCCAAGGTTGAGTCCGGCAAGGCGTCCATTATGGCAAGCCTGGAGCCGGTGGTGGCGTCTCTGGTGGGCGTGGCAGTGTTTCAGGAACCGATGAGCGGCCTGACCGCCGCAGGAATCGTGTGCGTGCTGGCCGGCGTGGTGATTTTAAGGTGAGCGTTTGAAACAAGGTTGCACTTTATTCTGTTTCCGTGCATTTTCTCGCCGTTTAGGCGGCAACCGAAAAACATGCGCAGAACGGTCGTTCCTTTTCATGGCCGTTCGCGCTTTGAAGCGAAGCGAAAGGAATGGTCGTCCATATGAAACAGAAAGATGAAAAAACCAATGTGATGCGGATTCTGGAGCAGAAGAAGATTCCCTACACGCCCCATTTTTACGAGGAGTCCGGCGGCCCTGAGGGCGACCGGGAATATGGCCTGCATGTGGCGCAAGCGCTGGGACAGGACGCCCGGCAAGTCTTCAAAACGCTGGTGGCCCGGGGCGCGTCCAAGAGCATCTATGTATACGAGGTGCCGGTGGCGGAGAACCTTGACTTGAAGAAGGCCGCCAAAGCGGTGGGGGAGAAGTCCATCGAGCTTGTGCATGTGGCGGAGATCAATTCGGTCACTGGCTATATCCGGGGCGGATGCAGTCCGGTGGGGATGAAAAAGCAGTTTCCCACCGTGTTCCATCAGACGGTGCTGGAGTTTGAAACGGTATACATCTCCGCCGGAAAGATCGGCGCGCAGGTGGAGCTGCCGCCGGACGCACTTTTGCAACTGACAAGGGCGAAGACTGCGGATATCATTTTCGAGGGATGAGGAAATGGACGATCTGCGGGCCTGCGAGATTTTAAACGCGTGCTACGAAAGACTGTTTTCCGCACCGCTGTACGCATCTGCATGTAAAGTTTATCGCCGGTTAAAAACACAATCTGTCAGTGCACAGCGGGATGCGGAGAGCCTTTCGTGGGAGGGCGTTTCAGTGGCGCTGAACCATCTTCCGGTCATGTTCTTGGAGCCGGACAGACCGGACTGCGTACAGGTGGTGATGGGCAGTGGAGCCGCCAAGCTCAATCCGGTGGTAGTGGAACTTTTTCTTGCCGACAAGATATTTTGCGTCACGATTTGGACAAAGAAGGGGTTCCTTTATCAGAAGTCGGCGCAAAAGGCACTTGAAAAAATAATGCAGTATGTACAGCAAACTTGATTGAATACACAGCAGAGACTTTGCCCGCAAAAACGGGCCACAGAGATCGACAAAGGAGACAACAGACACGTATGCAGGATAAAATTATCGTCAAGGGCGCCCGGGCCAACAATCTGAAAAATGTCGATGTGACCATCCCCCGGGACAAGCTGGTGGTGCTCACCGGCCTTTCCGGGTCGGGCAAATCCTCTCTGGCGTTTGACACGATCTATGCCGAGGGCCAGCGGCGGTATGTGGAGAGCCTTTCCTCCTATGCCCGAATGTTTTTGGGCCAGATGGATAAGCCGGATGTGGACTATATCGACGGGCTGTCCCCCGCCATCTCCATCGACCAGAAGACCACCTCGAAAAACCCCCGGTCCACCGTGGGCACGGTGACGGAGGTATATGACTATCTGCGCCTTTTGTGGGCCAGAGCGGGCACGCCCCACTGCCCGAAGTGCGGCAAGGAAATCCGCCAGCAGACCATTGACCAAATCATCGATCAGGTACTCTCCCTCCCGGATGGAACCCGGATTCAGGTGATGGCCCCGGTGGCAAGGGGCAAAAAGGGCGAATACGCCAAGACGTTTGAAGACGCTCGAAAATCCGGCTATGTCCGCGCACGGGTGGACGGTTCGCTCTATGAGCTGGACGAGGAAATTAAGCTGGATAAAAACAAAAAGCACAACATTGAGATCGTGGTGGACCGGCTCATCATCCGAGAGGATGTGCGCCAGCGGCTGACGGACTCGGTGGAGACTGCCTCGTCGCTGACGGGGGGCATTGTGATGGTGAATCTGGTGCGGGAGGAACAGGATCTGCTGTTCTCCCAGAACTACGCCTGCGAGGACTGCGGCGTTTCCATCGAAGAACTGGCTCCCCGGATGTTTTCGTTCAACAATCCTTTCGGCGCCTGTCCCGTTTGCACGGGGCTTGGCACGCAGCAAAAGGTGGACCCGGCGCTGATTGTGCCGGACGAGGAAAAGTCCATTTTGGAAGGGGCCATTCAGGCCTCCGGCTGGAACAATATCCGTGGCGACGGCATCTCCCGGATGTATTTCGACGCGCTGGCAAAAAAGTACCGTTTCTCTTTGGATACGCCCTTCAAGGACCTGCCGGAGAAAATAAAGACCATCATCTTTTATGGTACCGGGGACGAAAAGCTGGATCTGCACTACGACCAGCCTCGGGGTAAGGGCGTGCTGCACCAGCCGTTTGAAGGCGTGTGTAACAACATCGAGCGCCGCTATCATGAGACGCAGAGCGACTCCGTCAAGCGGGAGCTGGAGGAATTTATGGCGGAGCAGCCTTGCCCTGCCTGCAAGGGGCAGCGCCTGCGCAAGGAGGCGCTGGCCGTCACTGTGGGGGATCTAAGCATCCATGATTTTACGCAGCTGTCCGTGGTGGACGAGCTGAAGTGGATGAACCAGCTGACGCTGACGGAGCAGCAGATGCTGATTGCCGACCGGATTTTAAAGGAGATCCGCAACCGGCTGGGATTTTTGCAGTCCGTGGGTCTTGGATACCTGACGCTCTCCCGCAGCGCGGGAACGCTTTCCGGCGGCGAGAGCCAGCGCATCCGGCTGGCGACGCAGATTGGTTCCTCGCTGATGGGTGTGCTGTATATTCTGGACGAGCCGTCCATCGGTCTGCACCAGCGGGATAACGACAAGCTGCTGGCAACGCTTAAGCGTCTGCGGGATTTGGGAAACACTCTTCTGGTGGTGGAACACGACGAGGACACTATGCGCGCGGCGGATTACCTGATTGACGTCGGCCCCGGCGCAGGCGTTCATGGCGGCGAGATTGTGGCCGCCGGAACGCCGGAGGAGGTCATGGACAATCCCAACAGCCTCACGGGGCAGTATCTCTCCGGCAAGCGGAAAATTGCCGTCCCCGAAATTCGGAGAATCGGCAGCGGGAACTTTTTGAAGGTCATCGGCGCGTCGGAAAACAATTTGAAGAACGTGGACGTGGAGATTCCGCTGGGGACCTTCACCTGCGTTACCGGCGTGTCCGGTTCCGGCAAATCCTCGCTGGTGAATGAAATTCTGTTTAAAAAGCTGGGCGCGGAGCTGATGCGCATGAAGACCCGGCCCGGCAAGTGCAAACGCATTGAGGGACTGGAGTTTCTCGACAAGGTGGTGGACATCGACCAAAGCCCCATCGGGCGCACGCCCCGGTCCAATCCCGCCACCTACACCGGTCTTTTCAATGACATCCGGGATATGTTCGCCGCCACGCAGGAGGCAAAGAGCCGGGGCTACGGCCCGGGCCGGTTCAGCTTCAATGTCCGGGGCGGACGGTGCGAGGCCTGTTCAGGAGACGGCCTCATTAAAATCGAGATGCACTTTCTGCCGGATATCTTTGTCCCCTGCGAGGTGTGCAAGGGCGCGCGCTACAATCGGGAGACACTGGAGGTCCGCTACAAGGGCAAAAACATTGCGCAGGTGCTGGACATGACGGTGGAGGAGGCCGCGGAGTTTTTCTCCGCCCTGCCGAAGATCAAAAACAAGCTCCAGACCCTGTGCGACGTGGGCCTTGGGTATGTGAAGCTGGGTCAGTCCTCTACGGAGCTTTCCGGCGGCGAGGCCCAGCGGGTGAAGCTGGCCACGGAGCTTTCCAAAATTGCCACGGGCCGCACGATCTATATTCTGGACGAACCCACCACCGGACTTCACAGCGAGGATGTGCGCCGCCTGCTGGAGGTGCTGCAAAAGCTGGTGGAGGGCGGAAATACCGTCTTGGTGATCGAGCACAATCTGGACGTGATCAAGTGCGCGGATTATTTGATTGACCTTGGCCCGGAGGGCGGTGACGGCGGCGGACAAATTGTCTGCACGGGCACACCGGAGGACGTGGCCGCCTGCCCGTCCAGTTTTACGGGGCAATATCTGCAAAGGATGCTCCGCTGATCGCGGCTTTTTCATGCCGCTTTTCGGCGTGGGGAGCGGTCCCGCAGGACCGCTCCTTTTCCATTGAGACCGCCCTTTCCTTTTCCCCAAGCAGACAGAAACAACATATGACCGGAGGAACCCCTATGAACATTCGCACTGCCACGATGGCGGATCTGAGCGCACTGACGGCGGTGGAAGCCGCCTGCTTTCCCGTGGCGGAAGCCGCCACGGAGGCGGACTTTGCCGCGCGCCTCCGCGTCTATCCCAATCACTTCTGGCTGTTGGAACAGGATGGCGAGGTTGTCTCTTTCGTCAACGGCATGGTCACGGACGAGCCAACGATTCGGGATGAAATGTATGCCAATGCCTCTTTGCACCGGGAGGACGGGGCTTGGCAGGCTATCTTCGGCGTGAATACCCTGCCCGACTACCGCCGCCGGGGACTGGCGGGCCAACTGCTCACCGCCGCCGCAGAGGATGCCCGGACCGCCGGACGGCGGGGCTGCATCCTGACCTGCAAGGACAGGCTGATCCATTATTACGAGAAGTTCGGCTATCAAAATCAGGGTGTGTCCCAGTCGGTCCACGGCGGCGCGGTCTGGTATGACATGACGCTGGAATTTTAACGCGATGCGGCGCCATTGCGGCATTCGCTATGGCGGCGCTGCCTGAAGACCCGGGCTTAGAATCTCCGCCTAAACGCTATGCTTGTAAATCTGAATCCTGCAATCTATGAAAAAACCGCTCTGCGCTAATTGCGCAGAGCGGTTTTCGTATATCGGAATTCGGATGCAAGGGCATGGACAAATTATGCCAAAAAGCCCTTCAGGATGCAGTCTTCCGCTTCTTCCTCGGTAAGCCCCAGCGTTTGCAGCTTCAACAGCTGATCGCCCGCGATCTTGCCGATGGCGGCCTCATGGATAAGCTGGGCCTCCATACAGTTGGCAGCGATCTCCGGCACGGAGCGAATGGTCGCCGTACCCATAATGATAGAGTCGCACTGGACATGACCAAAGCACTGGGCGTTGCCCGTCACCAGCGGCTTAAACAGCTGCTGGGACTTGTCCTGCGCCACAGACCGGGAGATTACCCGGCCCCGGGAATTTTCCCCGTCGAGCACGATTTCCATGTCACTCTCCGCCACCTGCTCCCCGTGGGTCAGCAGGCGCTCCGTAACAACTGCCTCCGCGTCCTTGCCGCAGACGATCTTGGTGTAGCGCTTGGTGGAATCAATGCCGCGAATCTGGGTGGTGTCCATTTGAATGGACGCGCCTTCCTCCAGATACACAATGGTGGAGGGGTTCATAATTTTGCCGCCCTTGCCGTCGCCCTCTCCATAGTGCTTTTCCGTATAGTGGACGTGGGAGTTCTTACCCACGTAAAAGGTGTGTACGCCGTCGTGCTGGCTGGCCTGTTCACCGCAATTGTGAATGCCGCAGCCCGCCACAATGTCCACATTGCTGTTCTCGCCGATATAGAAATCGTTGTATACGACCTCTTCAATGCCCGGTTTTGTGATAATCACCGGGATGTGGCAGGTTTCGCCCGTCGTGCCGGGCTTTACCCGGATGTCGATGCCTGGCTTGTCGGATTTGCTGGTGATTTCAATGTGCTCGGTGCTCTGCCGCCCGTCGCAGCCGGAGTCCTTTCGGATGTTAAAGGCCCCCACGGGCTTCCCCACAAGATCCGCGATTTTTTCCAGCAGTTCGCGGTCCACTTCCGTATCCATCATAGCGCGGCGCCTCCTTTCGTCAGAACCGGGCAGGTCCCGGTGGTGTCCGCCAGAATCTTGGGCAGAATATCGTCAGCGGAGCCCCGGTGGCGAAGGCCGCCGTCTCCAATGACGATGACCTCATCCGCAAGGGAGATGATGCGCTCCTGATGAGAGATCACGATCATGGTGGCGCTGCCTGCACGGTGAATCTGCTCAAAAGTCTCTGTCAACCGGGCGAAGCTCCACAGGTCAATGCCCGCCTCCGGTTCGTCAAAAATCATCAGCTGGGCGTTTCGGGCCAGAATGGTGGCAATCTCAATACGCTTGACCTCGCCGCCGGAGAGTGACGCGTCCACTTCCCGATCCAGATAATCGTTGGCGCAAAGGCCCACTTTTGTGAGGTACTGGCAGCAGCGGTCCTTAGAGAGCTTTTCTTCTCCCGCCGCGATGACCAGCAGGTCCCGAACCGTCAGCCCCTTGAACCGGGGCGGTTGCTGAAACCCATAGCTAATGCCCTTTTTTGCCCGCTGCGTGATGCCAAGGTCGGTGATATCCTCGCCGTTCCAGAGAATCCGGCCCGACGTGGGCTTCACAAGACCCATCACAATTTTTGCCAGCGTAGTCTTTCCGCCGCCGTTGGGTCCGGTGAAGACGATCAGGCGATGATCGTTGATCGTCAGGGAAATATCCTTTAAAATACCCAGTTCGCCGTCCTGTTCATGGACGGAATAATTAATGTGTTGCAACTCCAGCACAGCGCCATTCCTCCTCGCGCATTTTTTCAAATCGCTCCGCTATTTTACCAGCTTTTTTCCCAAAAAGCAATGCGTCCAGCTATTCTTGTGGATATTCTATCCGAAAACGGCAATTTTATCTACCGCAATTACCACATTGCACATGGGACGGCCCCACCGCATACAATGAAGGAGAAGACCGGGTCCCGCCGGAAAAGAGCTTCGCGCGGCGGGGTATGTGCGCGTGTCCGTGACTTTTGCCGACGCGAAGCGGCGGAATGGAGTGCTTTATGCAGCAGCAGGTGCAGAATACATACGATTACCGTCAATATGATCAGGTCTGGCAGCGGGTGTCGCCCACGCTGGACCCCTATCCCGGGATGCGCTCGGAGTGCGGAGCGGCCCAGCCTCCCGCCTCCGGCCCTGCGTGCCCCGTGCCGGAACTGCCCAGCGGAAATCAAAACAGCGCGACACAGGCGGAGGAGAACCTTCCCGGCGCGCAGGAAAACCCATGCTGCATGGGTTCGGCAGCCATGGAAATGCTCGAGGTTTTGCAGGGGTTTATCGAAGAGGAGCTGGCGGACCGGCGATACTATCTGGCCTTTGCCCGACAGGCCCCCTCTTGGGCCAGACAGACTCTGCGGGAAACTGCGGAGGATGAGGGCAGCCACGCCAGACAGCTGATGACGGTGTACTATCTGATCACCGGGCAGTGCTATCATCCCGCGGTCAGCTGCGAGCGCATTTATATCGGGCAGCTGTGCCCGGCGCTGCGGGCGCGGTACCACGCGGAAGCGTGCGGCGGTTTTAACTATGCCCGGGCCGCAGACGGAACCACAGACCCGTGCCTTGCAAAGCTGCTCAATAAGCTGAGCGAGGACGAGTACCTCCACGCTGAGAGAATGATGGCTCTGCTGGAGCGGGCCATGAAACAGCAGTGACCCTGCTCCGCCGGACCGACTTTCCGCGGGACTGATCGGGGGAAACCGCAGCCGCCCAACTTGGGCGGCTGCGGCTTTTTCAATGATTGCGCTGCAATGGGCGGGGCAATGTCAAGATGGGGAAAACGGGACGCGCGGACTTTCACGCGGGTTGACAGCGCCGCCTTGCTTTTTTTCGCCCAATTTGATATACTGAGGGACAAAACAGTGGGCCGGCAGGCTGCCCTGCCGGCCCTATTCAAAAAAGCGGCGGCGCCGCGTCGGGGCCGGACACCGCGTGGGGTGCCGCGGGGCGCTCTGCCGCTTAAAATATCCTATGCCGATTGGGCGCGTCGGTTCCTGCTGTCCAACAGAGGTTGGCCACCGGGGAGCCGTTGATTTTTCAAGAAAAGAGGGCCTTTTATGATTAAGATTTCGCCGTCTATCCTCTCTGCCGACTTTGCAAACCTGGAGCGGGACATTCGGAAAATTTCTACCGCCGATTACGTCCATGTGGACGTGATGGACGGCGTGTTTGTCCCCAATATCTCCATCGGACTTCCGGTGGTGAAGGCCATTCGTCCCACCACGGATCTGCCGCTGGACGTTCACCTGATGATTGTCCAGCCGGGGCGGTACGCCGCCCAGTTCTGCGATGCCGGGGCCGACATTGTCACCATGCATGTGGAGGCGGACACGGAGGAAAACATTCGGGAGGCCATCCAAAAGGTCCACGCTAAGGGGAAGCGTGCCGGCGTTGTGGTGAAACCCGGGACGCCCGCAGAGGCGGTGCTGCCGTTTATCAAGGATGTAGAGATGATTCTGGTGATGACTGTGGAGCCGGGCTTTGGCGGACAGAGCTTCATGGCCGACCAGATGCCCAAGGTTCGCGCCATCCGGGAATACATCAACGCACAGAATCCTGCCTGTGAGCTGGAGGTGGACGGCGGCGTGGCCCCGGACACCTTCCGCGCCTGCATTGACGCGGGGGCCGATGTGCTGGTGGCAGGCAGCGCGGTGTATCAGGCGGAGGACATTCCCGCCCGCATCCAGCTGCTGCGGGGCTGAGAGGGCGAGAGATGAAGAATATCAGTGATCTGCCCCGCCTGCCTCTGGGACTGTACCCCACGCCGTTTTACAAGCTGGAATCTGTCAGCAAGCGATACGGGCGGGACGTTTACATCAAGCGAGACGACCTGTGCGGCATGGCGCTTGGCGGAAACAAGGTCCGCAAGCTGGAATTTCTGCTGGCGCAGGCCAAGGCCGACGGATGTGACACGGTGTTTACCACCGGCGGCGTTCAGTCCAACCACGCGGCGCTCACCGCCGCCTGCGCGGCAAGGCTGGGTATGAAGGCCGTGCTGGTGCTGAAAGGCCGGGAAACGGTAGAGCGCCGGGGCAATCTGGTGCTGGATGACCTGTATGGCGCGGAGGTCCACATGGTGGATGCTGAGAGCTACGAGGAAATTTACGGCGAGATGCGCCGCCGCAGCGCGGAGCTTGCGGCGCAGGGACACAAAGGCTGCCTGATCCCGCTGGGCGGGTCCACGCCTCTGGGGTCCGTGGGCTATGTGAACTGTGTCCGGGAATTCACGGTGCAGGCCATGGCGGCGGGTGTGCGGATTGACCACATCGTCTCAGCCACCGGCTCCGGCGGGACCACCGCGGGGCTTTTGCTGGGTGCGCGGCTGTTCCAGCCCGGGGCCAAGGTCACCGGCGTGGCCGTGTCCGGCGATCCGTTTGACAAGATTGTACCAGAGCTGGCTGCCGGGGCGGCGGAGATTCTGGACTGCGCCTCCGCTGGAAATCCGGGCGATTTTGAGATGGTGGAAAACGTGGGGGCGGGGTATGCCGTTCCCAACCCGCAGGATACGCCCTATATTCGGGCGCTGGCTCGGGATGAGGGAATTTTACTGGACCCGGTGTATACCGGTAAGGCGTATTCCAAGCTGTGCCAAATGCTGGAGTCGGGCAACCTTTCCGGAGACGGCGCGGTGGTTTTCGTCCACACCGGCGGCGCGGCGGCCCTGTTCGCCATGGATTTGGGTTGAGAGCGGATTTTTGACAGCTGGCTGTGCTTTGCTGCGCGTTTGCGTGTTTTCCGCGTCCCAACCCCATTTTGCCGCAGGTGTGGACGTGTACGCCCATAAATTCATATAAAGAGGTCTGACCATGGAGTATTTTCCCGCGCCACTGGAAAAACTGGTGGAACAGTTTGCCCGTCTGCCGGGCATCGGCGGCAAGTCCGCCCAGCGCCTTGCATTTTATGTGCTGGGTCTGCCGGAAGAGGAGGCAAAGGAGTTTGCCGACGCCATCATCGGCGCAAAGCGAAATGTGACCTGCTGCCCGGTGTGTCAAAATTTCACTGCTGGAGGGCTGTGTCCCATCTGCGCGTCTCCCAAGCGGGACGGAAGCGTCATCTGCGTGGTGGCGGACCCCCGGGACGTGGCCGCATTGGAGCGGGCGCGGGAGTTTAACGGGCACTATCATGTGCTCCACGGCGTCTTGTCCCCCATGAATCACATCGGTCCGGACGATCTGGCCATCAAGCCGCTGCTGGACCGGGTGAACAAGGGTGGCGTGGAAGAGGTCATTATGGCTACCAACCCGGATACGGAGGGAGAGGCCACCGCCATGTATCTTGCCCGTCTGCTCAAGCCGTTTCAGGTGAGGATTACCCGGCTGGCCTACGGAATCCCCGTGGGCGGACATCTGGAATTTGCCGATGACGCCACGCTTTCCCGCGCGCTGGAAGGGCGGCAGGAAATCTAAATGTTTGCAAACCCGTTTGCCCCAAAGGTACAGCGGGATCAAAATAAAAATTGCTCAAATGAAGAAAGTTGAGGATCATCTATGTCTGAAATCAAGAAAGCCGCCATGGTTACCGTCTGCGGCCGCCCCAATGTGGGCAAATCCAGCCTGACTAACGCCCTGGTGGGGGAAAAGGTCGCCATCGTCTCCAACAAGGCCCAGACCACCCGCAACCGCATCTGCGGCGTGGTGAACCGGGGAGACACTCAGTTCGTTCTGATGGATACGCCGGGCCTGCATAAGCCCAAGTCCGCTTTGGGAGACTATATGGTGAAGATTGTCCCCTCCAGCCTTTCCGACGTGGACTGCGCGCTTTTGCTGGTGGAGCCGATTCCCCATGTGGGCGCGCCGGAGGCGGCGCTGATCCAGCGGGTGCAGGAGGAGAAAATCCCCGCCATTTTGTGCATCAACAAAACAGACACGGTGAAGCCGGACGAGCTGCTGCCGGTGATTGCGGCGTACAACGAGGCGTGGGACGGCTTTGCCGCCATCATTCCCATCTCCGCCCACACGGGAGACGGGCTGGACGATCTGGTGACCGAAATGGGCAAGTATGCTCAGGAGGGGCCGCAGCTGTTCCCGGACGGGCAGACCTCCGACCAGCCGGAGCGGCAGGTGATGGGTGAAATCCTGCGGGAGAAGCTGCTGCTGTGTCTGGATAAGGAAATTCCCCACGGCACCGCCGTGGAGATCACAAAATTTTCCGAGCGGGACGACGAGGTCATTGAGATCGACGCCACGATCTATTGCGAAAAGTCCAGCCACAAGGGCATCATCATCGGCAAGCAGGGAGCTATGCTGAAAAAGATCAGCACCATGGCCCGGCACGACATGGAAAAATTTATGGGCACGAAGGTTTACCTCCAAACTTGGGTCAAGGTGAAGGAAAACTGGAGAGACAACGTGAATTACGTGCGGACCCTGGGCTATAAGGACGAATAAACAGACGCCGGGCCGCCGGAAAAGTCCTTTGGGACTTTTTTCGGCGGTCCGGGATACTTTGACGGCCCGGCTGCCACAGACCTGTTTTGCGGCCCTCTTGACACGCGGAGGGAATCCTGATAATATAATGGTCACGTGAGGAACGGAAAGAGTAACATTTCCCCAAAGGGCAGAGAGGGCGCGCCATCGGCTGGAAGCGGGCCTGCGGCGGGGGGGGGGGGAGGGAGTCCGGGGGGCGAGGGGGGAAGGGGCCCCGGGAGGGGCCGCCGTTATCGGGCTGCCCGGCTGATGGGCCGGCAGAGTATGAACAAGAGTGGAACCGCGTCGTTGACGCCTCTTGTACCGATTGAGGTACGAGGGGCGTTTTTTGATTTTGGAGGAATTTGGATGCAGACTGCTGCTTTGCGATGTCCCGGGCATGACTCCCCCCGCGACATTTTAAATTTGAATACGAGTCTTCAATTTAATTGAAGTTCCGTATAAAGGAGCTTTTGAATATGAACCGTTTAACCGAACTGCTGGAGGCCTATCAGCGCCGCGATCCCGCGGCCCGCAACAAGCTGGAGGTTTTCCTGCTCTATCCCGGCGTTCACGCCTTGATTAACCACCGCATTGCCCACTTCTTCTATCGAAAACACATGCCCTTTCTGGCCCGGTGCGTGTCCCAGTGGAGCCGCTTTTGGACCGGTATCGAAATCCATCCCGGCGCCACGATTGGCAGGCGCTTTGTCATCGACCACGGCATGGGCATCGTGATCGGCGAGACGGCCGAAATTGGGGACGACTGCCTGCTGTACCAGTGCGTAACGCTGGGCGGCACCGGAAAAGATAAAGGCAAGCGCCACCCGACGCTTGGAAACAACGTGATGGTTGGTTCCGGGGCCAAGGTGCTGGGCCCCTTCACCGTGGGGGATAATTCCCGCATCGCGGCCGGCGCGGTTGTGCTCAGCGAGGTCCCCCCCAACTCTACCGCCGTGGGCGTTCCGGCGCAGGTGGTGCGGGTCAGCGGGCGCAAGGTCGTGGCTAATTTTGCCAACGACGTGGACCAGATTAATGATATGCAAGACCCTGTTCAGGAAGAGTTGCTGGCGCTGTTCCAGCGGATGGACTCTTTGGAACAACAGTTGAAAACCATAAAGGAAAGGACGGCTTGAGCCATGTATCTCTATAACTCCGCCTCCCACAAGAAAGAGGAATTCAAACCCAACCACCCCGACATCGTGAAGATGTACACCTGCGGCCCCACGGTTTATCACTTTGCCCACATTGGAAACCTGCGCAGCTATATCATGGAGGACGTGCTGGAAAAGTACCTGCGCTATGCCGGGTACAACGTCAAGCGCGTCATGAACATCACCGACGTGGGGCATTTGACCTCTGACGCGGACAGCGGAGAGGACAAAATGCTTAAGGGCGCAAAGCGGGAGCACAAATCCGTTTTGGAGATCGCGCAGTATTATACCGACGCGTTTTTCGACGACTGCCGCAAGCTGAACATCAAGCGGCCCGACGTCGTGGAACCCGCCACCCACTGCGTTGACGAGTATATCAAGATCATCACCAAGCTGGTGGATACGGGCTATGCGTATCTCGCGGGCGGCAACGTCTATTTCGATACCTCCAAGCTGGCGCAGTATTACGTGTTTAACGACCACGACGCGGACGATCTGGCCGTGGGCGTGCGCGAGGGCGTGGAAGAGGACACCAACAAGCGCAACAAGAACGATTTCGTCCTCTGGTTTACCAAGTCAAAATTTGAGGATCAGGCTTTGAAATGGGATTCTCCTTGGGGCGTGGGCTATCCCGGTTGGCATATCGAGTGCTCCGGTATTTCGATGAAGCATCTGGGCGACGATCTGGATATCCACTGCGGCGGCATCGACAACGCCTTCCCCCACCATACCAACGAGATTGCCCAGTCCGAGTCCTATCTGGGCCATCACTGGTGCAACTACTGGTTCCATGTGCTGCATCTGAACACTTCTGGTGGAAAAATGAGCAAGTCCAAGGGCGAGTTTCTCACCGTTTCCCTGCTGGAGGAGAAGGGATACGACCCGCTGGACTACCGGTTCTTCTGCCTCCAGTCCCATTACCGCAAGGCGCTGGTGTTCTCCTATGAAAATCTGGATAACGCTAAGACCGCTTATGATAAGTTGATAGCCAAAGTCGCTGCCTTGAAAGAGGGCGGGGAAGAGGCCGGCGACCAAGATACGGTGGACGCTCTGCGGGCCAAGTTCAAGGCTGCTATGGACAACGATCTGAATACCTCTCTGGGGATCACCGCGCTGTACGACGTGTTGAAGGCGGGAATCTCCGACGGGGCGAAGCTGCAGCTGCTGGGCGAGTTTGACACGGTGCTGGGTCTGGGAATTCTGGATCGAGCGGCAAAGAAGCGGGAGCAGGACGCAAAGTCCGTTTCCTCCGCCGCCGGGGGCTTCACCGTGCAGGGCGAGGGCGACCCGGCCATCGACGCGCTGGTGCTCCAGCGGGCGGAGGCCAAGAAGGTCAAAAACTTTGCCGAGGCGGATCGCATTCGCGACGAGCTGAAGGCGCAGGGCATCGAGGTGACCGACGTGCCCGGCGGCGCGGCATGGAAGCGGGTCTGATCGACCCGAAGACACGGTTCTATCACGTATATTTTCCTATAAAATGATTCTGGTGAAAAGAAAAGCCGGGCGAAAAGCGCCCGGTTTTTCTTTTGCTGTAAATATTTTTTAAAATGTTGCAAAAACTACTGTCAACATCGATATATTAGGATATTCTAATGATACGAAATGGAAGCAAAATTGGGTAAATAAGGCTTCCTTGCCAATGAATTAAAAAGAAAGGCGGGTGAGCGATGGAACCGGATTATACCCATCAGGCGGATTTGCTGAAGGCGCTGGCCAACCCCACTCGGCTGCAGATCGTCCACTCCCTGCTCAATCGTGGCTGCCGCAATGTGGGCTGTATGGAACGGGGAACCGGCATGAGCCAGTCCTGCATTTCCCAGCACCTGCAAAAGCTGAAGGCCGCCGGTGTGGTGACGGCGGAGCGCAGCGGAAACGAGGTCTATTATAAGGCGGCATCGCCGGAAGTGGCCAGATTGGTGGCGGCGCTGTTTCAGGAAGAGGTTGATAACTATGTCTTATGACGTGTTGGTGATTGGCGGCGGGCCGGCGGGACTGAGTGCGGCGATTAACGTTCGGGCGCGGGGAAAAAGCGTGCTGGTGGTGTCCAACCCCATTGAAGAAAGTCCCCTGTGGCGGTCGGAACGTGTGGAAAACTATCTGGGTCTGCCGGGCGTTACCGGGCCGGAGCTGCTGCAGGCGATGCATAAACATGCGGAGATCGACGGCGTGGAGTTTCTGACCGGAAAGGCCATCTCGGCCTCGTTCATGATGGACCAGTGGTACGTGAGCGTGGGCAGCGACGTGCAGGAGGCAAAGGCGGTGGTGCTGGCCGCAGGCGTGGCCCGGGGGAAAAAATTTCCCGGCGAGGCCGAGCTTTTGGGCCGCGGTGTGAGTTACTGCGCCACCTGCGACGGAATGCTGTACCGGGGAAAGTCGGTGGCGGTTTTGGGATACAGCGAAACCGCCCGGCAGGAAGCGGAGTTCCTGCGGGGGATTGGCTGCAAAGTGCATTATCTGGAAAAACCTCGGGACTGCACAATTTCCGGCGATGGAAAAGTGGAACAAATCACCTGCGGCGGGGAGACAACAAAGGTGGATGGGGTATTTATTCTTCGTCCCGCCATGGCTCCCACGGACTTGTTCCCCGGTTTGGATATGGAAAACGGCTATGTGCGGGTGGATCACCGCATGGCGACGGGGCTTCCCGGTGTGTTCGCGGCGGGAGACTGCAACGGCGGACCTTTGCAGGTGGCGAAAACCCCCGGCGGAGGGGCGGACCCCGCGGACGGGCGCCCCGCC
>ERZ781272.582-NODE-582-length-21471-cov-3.658573_pt1 | contig 21471 bp, 21 predicted proteins | sample MGYA00375850_ERZ781272 | MGnify/ENA primary metagenome ERZ781272 (study PRJEB29790, sample SAMN06051246) | human gut metagenome | host: Homo sapiens | place: USA: Cincinnati, Ohio | collected 2013-06-21 | study: EMG produced TPA metagenomics assembly of the Gut...
GGAGAGCATCTGCCTTACAAGCAGAGGGTCACAGGTTCGAGCCCTGTAGGTCCCATTTATGCCGGCGTGGCGGAACTGGCAGACGCGCAGGACTTAAAATCCTGTTGTAGCGATACAGTACCGGTTCGATTCCGGTCGCCGGCATTGCACGAAAGTGCATTAAGTTAATATGTGTGCGTAGCTCAGCTGGATAGAGCACTTGGCTACGGACCAAGGTGTCGGGAGTTCGAATCTTCTCGCGCACGTATTTAAACCCTTGAAAACTCAGTGTTTTCAAGGGTTTTTCTTTTGAATTTTCCTATAAAACACACAAAAAACACACAAACTGTGTGGGAAAATTTAATATTTGGAGGTATATATGGCAACGAAATGGGAAAAGGTTGAAAAAAAATATATAAAAGCACAGAGGAAAAGAATAAGTATCGTGTTGATCTTTATTATGGAAGAGACAGCAATAATAAAATAAAGAAATCAAGTAAAGTTGTTTATGGAACATTAACAGAGGCACGTAAGCAATTAGCACTTCATGAAGCAGGTTTAGCAAGAGGTGAAATAAAGGCCCCTGCAAAAATTACGATACAGCAATTGATTGACGATTGGAATCGCTTAGTAGGTGATGTGAAAAATACAGAGACAACGCAAACCTCTACAAGAAAAAAGCAACCGAAAATATGCAGCGCAGTTATTCGAAGAAAGCATTTCCATGGGATAATGCATGCATTGAATCTTTTCATTCTATTATCAAACGTGAATGGCTCAATCGCTTTAAAATCCGCGATTACAAGCAGGCATACCGTCTGATTTTCGAATATCTGGAAACTTTTTACAACACGAAACGAATTCACAGCCATTGCGACTTTATGTCACCAGATGAATTCGAACGAGTGTATGAAAGAACACACACTAAGGCGGAACTTTTGGCAGGTTAAAATGGGGAGAAATTTCTCATTTTAACTTGTACTAAATCTTGACATAGGACCAATTGGTGCAGATTTTCTGCACCATATCCCGATTTTATCGGTAAATGGGGGTTTTTAGGGGGCAAATGCCACCTAACCAGATGCATTTTAGAGACGAAGTCGAACAAAATGCATCTGGCATACATCCACAAAATATGCAGACAGAGTGACCTTATGTATTGTTACACACAGGATGATGTGGAGGGGATGTCTCCCTTAGAAGTAGAAAACATGTTGCTCTACGCCGGTGCGGAAAAGAAAATCAAACAAAAGCTAAAAGGGGAATGGAAATATCGTAGGTTGCAGGATTACTTTGAAAAGAAGAGAGGCAAGGAGTTTTCCCTCACCTTTGCAAAACTGGAGAAGATCAGCAAGCACCCCATATCTGAGGCAATGAGGAAAGACAGGAACCGCTGGTACAGGCGCAAGGGTGTAAATACTATGCCTGACGCATGGGAAGAGGAAGGATTTTATATTGAGAAACTTGATCTTGAAAAAGAGATTGTGGTGTTTAAGCGCAGAGTAACGGGAAAGGCAAAGCTTGAGGTACCAAAGGTACTTCTGGAGGAAGAAATAAATGTCCATGTGAAGGAAGAGATAGAGCATTATCTTAGGTGGATTGTACAGGCTAAGGGAATAGGAAAGGGCAGTCGGGGAGCATAAAAATATGAATTTAGCTATTGACTTGAGTAAACTCTATAGTGTATAATTTTTTAAAATATAGGGGAAGGTGCATATAATAGAGGGCATTTTTCACAGTTTTTTTGTTTGTAAAAATATGATTTTCTCGATATACTATAGGTGTCAGAACATCATGTAACTAAGGCAAAATAGCTTTCATACCGATATATAATCTAAAGATATTGGAGACGATATTGTGTTATAGGAAGCCTTTATAAGGCGGGTAGTGATACCTTCAATACTTGAATTTTGTATAATAATATTTTTAGAAAATATCCAGAAAGGGGTACTAAAGTTGACAGCCATGCGGAATAGAACTACGCTCCTTAGAGCAGAGCAGAGCAGAGCAGAGCAGAGCAGAGCAGAGCAGAGCAGAGCAGAGCAGAGGCTATAATTGTGCCCTTTTTGCGCCTTGTGATTGCGGGGCGCTTGAAACTGAATATCGCATTCGTGATGGATAACCGTCGGATTTGACGGGGGTAGTATACCCTGTCAGGTTCGGCGGTTTTTTATATACATACAATACGCTTTATTCCGATTTAGGAATGCAGCATGATATGGAGGTTAAAATATGAATCAAATATATCTTTATGGAAGTGAAGTCCCTGATAATATTAAATCGAAAAAGGGAGTTATACGTATGCATTATTCTCAATACAATACTCAGAAACTACAAGGAAATAAGGATGAAGAATGTGTCACCGAACGGACAAAAAACAGCGCGATAGATTTTCTGTGTAATGGCGTAGATCGTTCGTCGGATATTTTTATAATAACGGATAATGCATGGAAATGTGTATTTGACGCACCAGAAGTCTTAAGGCTTGAAAATATAGTTGTATTCTACGATACAAAAACAAAAAAGTTTTTTCTAAATGAACATAGTGGCTGGTTTTCACGATATACACTCGAAGACGAATTCAATATGGCTTTTGAGTTTCTTGAAAATCACCAAATAATGTATGGCGAGTACCTTAAATATAGACATGAGAGAAAATTCTATTTCACGAATCGTATTATGGAAAATGCAAAAGATGTGGATGAATTTTTATCCTTGATGAATAGAAATGAAGAAGGATTGATTCCTCCTACAAACAGAATTTCATTCCGAATACACAACAATATTGAAGTAAGATTTGATAAAGTTGCACCGATTGACATGAAAATTATAACGGATAGTGGTAAGGAAATTCCGGTTAAGCGTGAAGGAGGTAGTTGGGAGTTTTATTACGAGGGAGTTAATGATTCGGATATTTTAACCATAGAACTAGATTCGGATATGACAAAAAATATGGACAATTATAAATTGAAACAAGGAAACTGAGGTCAAGAGAAAACATGTTGAAAAAAGGTGATGGAGGTGGGTTGGGCGCGAATAGCGTCCAACTGCGATTGCAATTTTTTCAACGACTACCCTACCAGATAAAACAAGAAGCGGCATAAATCAGATGCTTTACGTGAAAATAAAAGAATAACAAGGAGGCATGAGTATGAAGATAAGGAAAATTTTGAGCATTGCCCTCACATTGGTAATGTTGTTAGGGCTGTTCCCCGGCATGAGCCTGACGGCGTATGCAGCAGACGAAGTATCAGAGAATATCTCACTTGTTGCCAGTGAGTCTGCTAATTTGAAAAATATTTCGGGTACGCATTACAGTGTTTCATGCGGATACATGTGTGCTAGGGATAGCGGAATGCAAGTATGTAAATCCGGTGCTTTGACCATTAACGCACGAAAAGGTGAGACGATTACAAAGGTCGTGCTGACATATAACTGGGGCAACAACAAAAGTTCATTATCTGCTTCAGCCGGAACATTCGACGGCAATGCAACGATTTCCGATATTAACGCACAGCAGGTAACGATCAGTTCGTCAAATACCGCAGGTGTGAAAATTTCCGCTGTCACAGTTTATTTCGAGGGCAGTCTCAGCAATCCTACCGTGACACTGACAGGCGGTGCCAACGCCAAGAGCAGCGGCGGATTACTGACACAAAGCTATCTGCCCGGTGCTATGGATACAGTGACATATACTGCACTCACAGGTGCAGCTTTCCCGGAGTTTGAAACCTTTACACAAAACGGCGTGACCGTTGAGAGAACAAGCGATACGGTAGTTACCATTTCTGGTACGCCCACGGCAAACACAGAGATCACTGTTCCCGATGCCGAATCTTCAAGCAAAATGGTAACATGGGGTTCGTCAATAATTAACGATTCGGGCAGAAATGGATTAGAATATCAGATAAGAAGGAATAACAGCTATTCCGATACAGCAAACGGTATAACACTTACAAAGTCGGGGAGCGGAAATGTTGGATCTGATTGGTACACCTATGGTTCGCTCGAACTCAACTTTACTACAGCTACAGGTAAATTTACAAGTATCGAAATAGAGGCAAGTCAGATTTATGACGGTGGTAACTGGACAAAGGTCGGCAATACACTGAAATGGAACGGCACACCGTCTAATAGTGTAAGTCTTTCGGGCAGTCGTCTATATCTCGAAGGTGTTTCAAGCGTAAATTTCGTGATTGAAATGCCAACCGTTTCTGTGACCATCACTCCGGGCAGCAATATGACCAAAACCACGGATTCCGGCGATGCAGAACAGACCGGACTGACCGGTGCTATGGCAGATGTGGTCTATACCGCAGTCGATGGGTATTATTTCCCGACAAATTACAGTGTTGCCGAGGTTAGCGGGATAAAAGTGACCCGCGACAGCTACACGCAGATCACGGTTTCAGGTACACCGACCGCTGACGCCGCGATCGCGCTGACCGCGCCGACGGCAAAGACAACGCCGGACGCACCTACAGCCGCCGCGACGGACTGCACAACTACAGACAACAATGACGGAAAGCTCACCGGCGTTACGACTGAAATGGAGTATAAAAAGTCGGATGCCGAGAATTGGACTGCCGGAACAGGCAGCGACATCACAGGTCTCGTTCCCGGAACCTACTATGTGCGTGTAAAGGCAACCGAAACGACAAATGCGTCCACAAATCAGGAACTGACGATCAAGGGATTTATTTCGTACACGGTGACCTTTAAGGTAGTGAATGGAAAATGGAATGAGGGTGAAGGCGATGCTGCGACAGCAGATAAGACCGTGACCCTGACGGGCTACGAGGGAGACACCCTCAAACTGGCGGCAAATCAGATTCCGGCGGTCGGTACCAAGCCAAACGACACCTACAAGGCCGGAAGCTGGGATGCGATACCGAGCACTGACACAGCGATTACGGAGGCAACCACCTACACGTATACTTACGTAGCAAAGGAAGCATCCGTTGTAACCAAAGCACCTGAAGCGAAGACACTGACCTATAACGGACAGGCGCAGGAGCTTGTGACCGTTGGTACAGCCACAGGCGGCGAAATCCAGTACGCCCTCGGCACCGCAACCGAAGCCACGGGGCCTTATACCACATCCATCCCTACAGGAACCGAAGTCGGAACCTATTATGTATGGTATAAAGTGATTGGCGATGAAAATCATGCGGACAGCGACGCTAAATGCGTGACCGTGACGATTGGCAGACGCAGCAGCAGCGGCGGCAGTTCTTCCGCACCGAGCACGCCGACAACACCTACTGAATCCTATACGGTTCCGGTATCAAGCGAGAAGACCGTGAACGTTACAACAAATATTTCAAATGGCAATGCTGTAGTTAGCGAGATCACACAGTCTGATATTGATAAGATAGTAAATGATGGAAACAATTCAGGTAGCGGGGAAAATACCGGGGCTAGCGAGAATACATCCATTATCATTGATGTGTCACAGGCAAAGTCAGAGGTAACTTCAGTACAGCTTTCCGAGAAAACAGTGGAGAAGCTCACAGAGGCTGTAAAAGCGGATAACAACGTGGAAAGTGTAGAAATCAAGATGACGAATGCTACGATCGAGCTGGACGGTACAGCATTGTCGGCGGTCTCTGAACAGGCAGAGGGCAGTTCCATCAAACTGGTAGTTGAGGATACACAGACAACGAAGCTGAATGCAACCCAGCAGGAGTCATTGAGACAGTTTGCTTCTGCCAAACCGTTCCAGGCATATTTTGAGAGCAATGGTAAAGAAATCCATGATTTTAAAGGCGGCAAGGCAACGGTATCCATCAAGTTTTCACCTGAGAGTGGGCGGGATGTAAAACATTATCATATGTATTACCTGCCTGTTGCCGGGGCAATTGAACGATATGTGACAAGATATGTAGATGGGATGCTTTCATTTGTAACAACGCATTTCTCAGATTATGCGATTGTATATGACGAAACAATGAAGAATGAGACCGGGAAAGATGATGGAACCGGCTCCGAAAGCGAAAACGGGAGCCAGACAGACAGTTCATCCGGCAATACAGCGAACGGCAAGACTTCTTACCAGAATGCTCTATCCATCAACAAAGGCTTAAAGGTATCCCAGACCGGTAACAAGATAACCGTATCCTGGGGAAAGGTAAGCGGAGCGGACCGTTACGAGATCTATGCTGCATACTGCACAGATAAGTTCGGAAAGAAACCGGTAAAAATAGTCACAAAGAAAGACGTGACATCTGTAACCATCACGAAGTTAAATGGCAAGAAGCTAGTGCTTACGAAGAACTTTAAGGCCTATGTGGTAGCCTATAAGACAGTAGATGGCTCTAAGAAGAAGCTTGGAAAGACCATTACAGCACATATCGTAGGAAGAAAGAATAAGACCTACACCAATGTGAAAGCCATCAAGCTTGCAAAGAATAAGGCAACGATTAAGGTAGGAAAGACATATAAGATTAAGGCATCTGTTGTCCTTGTAGATTCCAAAAAGAAGATGCTTTCCGATAAGCATGCAGCAACCTTCCGTTATGCATCTTCCGATAGGAAGATTGCAACCGTTGATAAGAACGGAAAGGTAACAGCGAAGAAGAAAGGCACCTGCTACGTCTGGATATATGCAAAGAATGGCTATGCTAATAAAGTAAAAGTTACAGTAAAATGAAACATGAGACCCTGTGAACATCATTTCACAGGGTCTTTTTCAATAATCATTTCAGTTAAGGCGTAGGAGAGAAGTGATTCTGGTTGCGTGGCAGGAGCAATCCACTCATCAATTTTATCTTCCGGTAGCATCAAGGGCATCCTGTCATGTATGGAAGCAAGTTCGGCAGAAGGTTCACGGGTGAGAACCACAAAGACCGGAAGATCATTCTCCATACGATATAAACCGCACAGCCATGTCATATCTGCTTCCACAGGCTGGATGGCATATCTATCGCCGGTTTTGGTTTTTCCATCAGGGCTTTTAAAATGTTCCCACTCAAAGTAGTACGAAGCAGGGATAATGCAGCGGTGCCGGCTCCATGCTTCCTTGAAGGTGGGCTTTGTTCCGGCGGTCTCCACTCTGGCATTAAAAAGTTTCGTCTTGTGTGAGAAATTCGTAAAGCCCCATTGCATAGGAAAAACAGTTCTAACTCCTGAGCGGTTCGGCGCAATCACCGGCACAATATCCGTAGGGCGGACTTCGCCGGAGCAAATGATAGGCTTGCTGAATTGCTGCAAATATTTATCTACCAGAGGAGACTTTCTGGCGGTAAGTGCTATTTCAGATAATTCCTTGGAAGCATTGTCCATAAAATACCTTGTACACATAATCATATCTCCTGAATTATATTTAAGTCAGATAAAGTCCATGGGGTCAAATACTTGACTTTCTATGCTTAGTATATCAGACAGTCTGACTTCTATGCCATCTATAATGATATTCTTTGCATGGAGCAAAGTAAGTGACAGAGACTGCCACATGGTTTTCCATGGCAAGCTGGCGTGTTTTAGTCAAGTTATAAAGTATGCCTATGGCGTGATTAAGGTGCCGAATATCCTCATCAGAGAGCACCCGTCGGTCTTCATAAATGATATCCTTGGAAGCAATAGCCTCGTTAAAGCCTTTAAGAGCATCGAAGGGGCTAAGGAAACGCTGATTTAATGGGTTATGAAGCCAGAAAATCAACATTTCGGTTTTTATTTTCTATTTTAGGGGACGATTTACGAAAAATCGTCCGAAATGACCAGTTTTAAGCCCCTATATTGAGCTTATTTCTTGCCATAACTGGCAAATTGGGCGCAGTTATACCGCGCAAAACTCAGCCGTCCTACCGGCACGGCTGCACATCAATAGATTGGCGCTTGCAAATAGAACGTTGAAGCGGTTCATATTTTTGCTGATTCCTCTGTAAACGACCTTGGCATAACCAAAGAATCTTTTTACGATAAGGAAGGGATGCTCCACTTTACACCTGACAGATGACTTATCATGCTCCATTTTCTTATCCCAGTTTATGCCATTGTAGTTGTCAGAAAGCTTTATACTACTGGGCTTAAGGTTTATACGGAATTCAATTTTGCTTAATTGTGCATTGTTTTCTATTTCCGGCCGTTTGTCAACCCCGGTATAACCAGAATCACCGTAAGCTACTTCATCATCTTCGCGCAGAAGATTTGCGGTTTGATCTATATCGTGAACATTAGCAGGCGTTCCTGTAATTGTATGTACATAACCACTTCCGGCATCTGCACCGGCATGTACTTTCATTCCGTGGTACCACTGGTTGCCTTTCTTTGTCTGGTGCATTTCCGGATCACGCTTGCCATCCTTGTTCTTTGTTGAGCTTGGAGCGGAAATGATTGTTGCATCCACGATAGTGCCACCATGCATTATAAGACCAGCTGCATCCAAACGGTCTTTGACATCGGAAATGGTCCATGTACAGCTTAGGGCAGATCCAAAGCAATGGCTGTCATGGGCGTATGCAAATGGAATCCATCCATGGATAACAGAATATATCACCCAGCGTCCGGATCAGTTGTTTTCTGAACCACCGAAAACGGAAGAACCTTATTCGACACCAAGATCGTGGCATATGTTGAGTGACGCATTGAAGGAAAGCAGCGCAGGAGAAAAAGAGTTGCCGGAAGAATATCTTCGTATAATTACCTATGGTTGTATTTCGGCAAAGCATGCAGGGATGTTTCTGGCATTTACAAAGACTTTGGAAAATAAGCATTTGTTGTCGGATATTATTAAAGGTGAAGCAAGATTTCCGGATAAGCCAGAGGAGCGAGATGTACTGTATTTTATTGCACAGTCTTTCCGGGGGAAATTACTGCAGGAATTGCCAAAGGATAAGCAGAAGATTGGGAAAGATACAAAATTCTTTGTACATCGTGCGAAAGCCATGATTAAAGAACTTGCATCAATCAATACGGAATTAGCGCAAATGGTTGTGGCATCAGATGAGGACGAATCATTGCCAGATTGGTTTATGCTGGAAGTTGTCCGTGATCTTCCACGTCTGGTAACGAATGCAGAATGAGGTGATTAATATGAAAAAAGCAGGAAAGCATACAGAAACCATATCGTCAAATCTGGAAAGCGGGTTGCAGCTGATACAGAGGCACCCATTATTTGGACATCTATATGGAACGCTATCTTATAAAAATCAGCAACAAATGGGAAAGCAAACAGTTGCGTATGTGTGTAGTAATGGAACTATCTGCATAAATAAAGACTTTGTGTTGAATCCGAAGCAGTGGGCGTATGTTATCGCTCACTGTTATTTACATCTTGCGTTTGGGCATTTTGATTCAGATAAGATGCCAGCATATGAAAGCATGGATTCGCAAAGCAATATAATTAGAAGAAATGTGTTCGATGCATTCTTGTGGAATGAGGCTTGCGATATCTATATTCACAGATTTTTGGAGGATATTAAGTTTGGAGAGCCATTATATAATGCAATGAGTCAGATACCAGGAGGTTTATCAGATGAGCAGAGCATCTATGATTATCTTATAATGGAAAAAGCATCGAAAGAGGAACAACTGTATGGAACCGCAGCTCCAAATCAGCTGGATATGCATGGATTAGATAAACCGATTATATATAAGAAGAAAGAGACAAATTCGTATGCTGTAAGGTTTGCGGATATGCTGAGACTTTCTGTAGATAAGGCTGTCGCAATAGCAGGCACAGGTTGTGGCAGAAGGTTTCAGTCGACTACGGTTGGAAGAGCTGCAAAGTGGTTTACAGACCATTATCCTCTGCTTGGAGCTCTTGCATCTGCATTTGAGATTGTCGATGATTATAAAATATGTCAGGAGAAAAATATCCGGGTTGCTGCAATTAATGTGGGCAAAAGGGTAATCTATGCAAATCCAACTTGTGGGTACACACAGGAAGAATGGAAATTTGTGTTAGCACATGAATATCTGCACGCTGGACTTGAACATGACAAGCGAAGTCAGGGAAGAGAAGCTTATCTATGGAATATAGCATGTGATTTTGTTATTAATGACTGGTTACGTGAAATGCAGACTTTTGCTGGATATGACAGTGGAGATATTATATCAGAACAGGAAAAAGCGACATTTACATCAGATCATGATTTTACAAAAGTGGATGATTTCTGCAGAAATGCTTTACGACAGGGACTGGAATACGAGCAGACTTATGTAAGAGTCGTATTTTGTGATGCGGCAGCTTATGATGCAGGATATATGGCACCAGAGGATATAGCAGGACGAGTTGAGGTAAAAGGCAGAGGTGGAACTGTTCTGCAGCCGGGAGTGGATCTGCTGGAGAAAGCACAGGATTTTCCTAAGGAGGGACCAATACTTATTATTACGGACGGAATGATTGATAGTACGTTGAGGGTGAGAAGGGAGCATGCATTTTTACTTTCACAGTGGAAAAGACTGCCATTTGTTAGTAAAGGCAAGATTTTTCATATGGAATAAACGCAAAGCATGGTCAGGAGTGACCGTTGTAAAAACAGAAGATTGTTGTTATAATATATAAAAAGGAAGAAAGTGTTTTATAGAAAAATGGGGAGTTGCAATATGGAAAAACAGCTCACGTTAGAGCAGAAAAAACAAAAGGTTAAAGATTTACGACCGATTGACGATGTATTCTTTGAGGTACTTGCGGATGATATACCTTTCTGTCAGGAAATACTAAGAACGATTTTGGAAGATGATAAGCTTATCGTCAATGATGTCATTGTGCAAAGCAGTGAAAGAAATCTGTATGGTCGATCAGTTCGTCTGGATGCGCTATGTACGTTGGGAAATGGAGAAAAGTGCAACATTGAAGTCCAAAGGTCAAATAATGATGATCATTTAAAGCGAGTAAGGTTTAATGCATCTAAGTATTACAGTGAAGGAATCGCAGGTAAGTGACAAGTTCCAAGACGTGGCTGAGGTATATGTGGTATATATTTCGGAGTTTGATATTTTTGGAAAAGGAAGAACGATTTACCATGTAGAAAATGTAATTCAAGAGACTGGTGATCAGGTAGACGATGGATTACATAGAATTTTTGTAAATACAGCTTGCAATGACGGAACAGATATTGCAGATTTGATGACCTGTTTTAAACAAAAAGAGGTCCATAATCCAAAGTTTCCAGTGTTTACGCACAGAATGTATGAGTTAAAGAATGAAGAAGGAGGTCTCGATATCATGTGTGAAGTAATGCAGAAATATGAAAAAATTGCAGCAGAAGCAGCAGCAGAGAATGCAACAAAAAGGACAAGAATTGAATCAATCCAGAATATGATTGAGCTGGGGCTTTCAGAAGAGAAAATTTTAACAAGATATTCGAAAGAAGAATATAACGAAGCTAAGCAAGGGTTACTTGTGCAAGCTTAATGTGAGGAAAAACACACAAACTCAATACGAAAGAATAAAACTGTGTGGTTTTAAAGGGAAAGTGTGAGAAATGAAAACTCTTGGAAATATGATAAAATGGGAATTGTTGGTATTGACTATTACATGTCGGGACAACCATAAGTAGAGTTCGAATCTTCTCGCGCACGTATTGAAAGAGTTCTCAGTTTTGAGAACTCTTTTTTTGAACGGAGGAATTATGCTTACATATAATTTAACACAGCGTAAGGATGAACCCAAATATTATTATATATATAAAAGTATTCGAAGGGACATAGAGGGAGGAACTTTAAAAAAGGGAGAAAAACTGCCTTCCAAAAGAAGTCTTGCGGAACATCTTGGGGTAAGTCTTATTACGATAGAGAATGCCTATCAAATGCTAAAAGATGAAGGATATATTGAACCACGGGAACGAAGTGGTTATTATGTATGTGAAATTCATGCAACAATATCTGAGACCACAGGAAGTGAGAGACAGCTTCATATGTTGCCGGAACAAATCGAACATATTGGGGATGGGCGACTGCCAGATACGGCATTGAATACATTTCCATACTCGTTATATTTCAAGACCGTACGAAGCGTCATTACGCAGTATGGAGAGGAGTTATTGCACCGATCACCAAATGAAGGATGTGCTATTTTGCGAAACAGTATCGCATCGTATCTGTTGCGTTACCGGGGTGTTTTTGCGCAACCAGAACAGATTATCATTGGATCCGGAGCAGAACATTTATATGGTACTGTGGTTCGACTTTTGGGAAGCGACCGGATTTATGGAATTGAAGATCCCTCGTATCACCAGATTCAGAAAGTATATGAAGGGACAGGGGCAAGCTGTGAGTTGTTGAAAATGGATGAAAATGGTATAAAAACAGAACTGTTGCAGAGGACATCTGCGAGTGTGCTTCATGTAACACCTTTTCACAGTTACCCTTCTGGAGTTACGGCTCCGATTGCGAAACGTTATGAATATCTGGCGTGGGCAGGAAGAGAAAACCGTTATATTGTCGAAGATGATTTTGACAGTGAATTCTTTATGCCAGGTAAACCAATAGAGACACTGTTTATGTTGGATAGCAGCCATTCTGTAATTTATATTAATACGTTTTCCAAAAGTCTTTCACCATCCATTCGTATGGGCTATATGATTTTGCCACAGCGGTTATTAAAACGTTATCATGAGACTTCAGGTGGGTTTTCCTGTACGGTACCGGTTTTAGAACAATATGCACTTGCAGAGTTTATTAACAAGGGGTATTTTGAGCAACATTTGAATCGTGTGCGTAGACAGCGCAAAATGTAAGAGAGGAATTATATAGATCAAAAAAGCAGTTTCCGGGATAGGGAACTGCTTTTTTGATGTATAGGAAAAGTAAGCGCACACTTTTATACAAATTGGTATTGACAATTATCTGTATATGGTGTATATATAACACATAAACAGTTAACTGCAACAGAAAAAGAAAGAAGCAAAAAGGTGGTTAGATGAAAATATTACAAAATTCTGGTGAGCCGATTTATCAGCAGATTGCAAATCAGTTTCGGGCAGATATTTTGGCCGGAAAGTTTGCTCAGGGCGAGTATCTGCCATCCATTCGGGGATTGGCGAAGGACCTGAAAATCAGTGTGATCACAACAATGAAAGCCTATGAGCAATTGGCAGAAGAAGGGTTAGTTACCGCGGTTCAGGGAAAAGGATTTTATGTGAATGCACAGGACAGTGAGATGCTAAAGGAGCAGCATTTGCGTAAAGTGGAGGAATCACTGACAGCTGCGATTGCTGCAGCTAAGATTGCAGGCATGAGCAATACAGAACTGATAGATACACTGCAGACGTTACTTTCCATGGATGAACTGTAGAAATCGTGAAAAGAGAGTGGAGAAAAAGAAAGTAAATAAAAAGAGAGTGGAGAAAAAGAAAGTAAATAAAAAGAGAGTAGAAACAAAGAAATAAATAATAAGAAAGCAAAAAAGAGTAAATAAAGAGGAGATTGAGATGGATTTAAATTATGCGATTGTAGGAGACAATATTTACAAGAAATATAAGGGATTTACATTAAATATTCCACAGTTAGCGATTCCGCAGGGATTTGCAACGGCGCTGATTGGAGAAAATGGTGCAGGAAAGACAACATTGATGAACATTCTTGCGGGAATCCGATTGGATTATAAAGGTGAGCTTCGTTATTTTGGTGTGTACAGTGACAAAGACCGGGAAAACAAACCGGAAGTAAAAGAACAGATTGGATATACCGGACCAGGAAGTTATTATCTCCCACAGTGGAAAATCAAACAGGTAGAATCGGTCAGTGAACTTTTGTTCTCGAATTTTCATAAAGATCGTTTTGAACATTGGCTAAATGAACTATCAGTAGGAGCCGATAGCAATTATTTAGGCAAGAAAGTAAATTCGCTGTCGGATGGTAATCGTATGAAGCTTATGATTGCCGGAGTTCTGGCGAGAGATACAAAGATGCTCCTGATGGATGAGCCGGCATCACCGTTAGATCCTTTGATGAGAGATCGTTTGTGTGATCTGATTCGTGAGTATCTTCTCGAAGAGGAGGGAAAGCGTACCGTATTTTTCTCGACACATAATATTGCAGACATGGAAAACGTTACAGATTATGCAATTATCATGTCACATGGACAGATTGCGGAAGCTGGTTTTGTGGAAGACCTGAAAGAAAAATATGTCATAGTAAAGGGAGAGGTAAAGGATCTGGCTTGTGCACAGAAGGTGTTATATAGCATTCATTCTACGAAGTATGGTTATGAAGGTATCTGCCTGTCAGAAAAGCTGGATGAACTGGCAGGATGTGATATTTCAGTTGAGACAGCAAGCTTGTCACAGATTAGTGTTGCGATTATGAAGCATTTCGCATCCAATGCAAAGTAGGAGGATGTTATGAAAAAGATATGGAAAAGTTACGGGGTATTTACACCGACAGCTTATAAAATCTTTGGTCTTGCAGTGATTCCATGCATCATCCTGGGACTGATTGAATTGTTTGTATATGCAAATTTATTTGGTGCTGGCATTTCTGTCATTTTATTTTTTGTTTATGTTGTCTGGTATGAAGTGCTTGTGGATTATTGGATTTTTGGTGGGATTTGTGAAAAAAGCACCAGGAGTATGGAATACTTAAAAACATCTCTGAGAGGAGAACGTACTCTGGCTGCAGGGATGACAGGGGATTGCATCCGCAGAGGTGTGTATATGTTAGTTCCGGGCTTTTTGCTTTTGGTACAGAAAGGAAGCTGGCATTATTTGCTCGCGCTGTTGATTGCAGAATTTGTTATTTGTCTCACACTTGTTATTATCCGGCATTGGAATTATGGTGTAATGATGCAGTTGGCAATCGGTGGTCTGTCAGGCGCCGTTTATGCAATATTGTATGGGGGCTGCAGTTATCTGATGGATCGCGCAGAAAATCAGGATCTGATTTTGGGGATTGCGGTCGTAATATTTGTAATTGCGAACGTGATCATAAATGTGTTTATGGTAAAACATACAGTGAAATGTTTGAGAGGAAGTTATTATGAAAAAGAAAATAAGTAATCTGTTTTGTTTAATGAAATGTGGACTGAGTTTTAAATCACAGGTGGCGTTGGGAATATTGTTTTTGATATTGGGTTCCGTATGGGAAGTGTTTCCGATATTTGGAACGGTAAATGTGATTGATTTGGGAAGTGTATTTTTGTTTTGCGCAGTTATGTTTCCTACACAGATGGTGATTTCTCTGGATATGTCAGAAATGGTACAGACTTCACCGTACAAGAAGGCGTTGCAGACTTCCATACCCGCAAAAATTTCAGCCTATGGCGGATTACTTATGCTGGCATGGGCAACCTTATTGAAAGGAATTGCATATGCAACCGGTAACATTTCAGGAAATCTTGGATGGCAATTATTACAGATTGGCATATGGATGTTTTTCTTGATGATTTTTAATGGTGTCTGCTATAAATTCTTTATCATATCTGTAATTATTATGTATATTCTGATGTTTGGGCTTGGTATGACTGCCGGAATTGCAACATTTGGAAAAGGTGGTATGATGAGTGGACTGGTTCATATTCATCCGGTACTGGCTGTGGTATTGGATATTGGATTGATTCTGTTGGGAGCACTGGCGGAATATGGAATTACTTCATTGTTTTACAAATTTCCATTATCTAAGGCAGCATTTGGTGCCGCGATGAAAAGAAACTCATAATAAATTCATAATAGGTTCATTATGAATTGTTACAATAGTAAATGGTAAAAGGTAAAAGGCTCAGTCACGCGACTGAGCCTTTTGAGGGGAGTATAAATAATTAATAAGAGGTATAACATTGAAAAGATAAAGATCTTTTCGTGAATAATTATAATAGATTCATTTATAAAAAGCAATCAAAACAATGTATAATTTTTTAGAAGTTTGAGACACTATTTTTGTAACAAATCAATACAATGTGGAAGGAAAATGGATCGGGTACGTTTCCGGTGAAATTTTCCGGAAACGTAATTCAGGAGGTACAGTATGGCTTATAACAGCAGTAACAAAAGTGGTGTTTCAAACAGCACAAACGATGCAAAAAATGTGAATGGAAGCAACAAGAGTGAGAACCAGTATTCCAACAAAACAAGTAACAAGACAAGCAACCGCACAACTGACAAAACAAGCAATAAAACCAGCAACAAGAGCACAAATCAGGCAAGCAATAAGTCAGACAATAAGATGAAAAACAGAGCAACTGATTCTGCAGATGACTGCAATTATTAGTACGTTTTCTGCATAGTTGCATATGATAATAGAAAGCAGATGGTAGAGATATCTTCTATCATCTGTTTTTCTATCTCTGTGTTTCATTATAAAAATATTATATATAGGAAAAAAGACCTAGAAATTTATGCATAAAAAATGCATAAATAGTACTATAGGACTATATAAAAATGCAAGGTTATAGAAATTGTGATCAGGAACCAAAAATCAGGAGGGGATTATGAATTTTACGATTGTATATGCATCGGAGTTAATGGACAGGATAAGGAAGGATCGTGCATTACTTGTTGATATACGGGAGAAAGAAGATTACGAAAAAGGACACTGGCCGGGGGCTGTCAATTATCCTTATGATGATATCAGCCGTGGAAAGCGCTATTTGCCAAAGGGCCGCATGCTTATTTTGTATTGTGAACATGGCGGTGGAAGCATGCAGATGGCGCGTATGCTGGGACAGGAAGGTTATCAGGTGGCAACGGTTGTGGGAGGTTACGAAGCAATGAAAAAAGTTCAGGAAAACTATTTCAAAAATCGTCGGAATGTGTAACAATAGAAGAGACTGAAGTACTATATAAAAAAGAAAATTTTGGAAGTTACATAGAGGAAAGAAAACTTATGAATACGTATGAATTAGTGGTGCCATGCCATTTTGGGCTGGAGGCCGTTACAAAAAGAGAAATATATGATCTGGGATATGAAATTACAAAGGTAGAAGACGGACGAATTACGTTCGAGGGAGATGCCGAGGCAATTTGCCGTGCCAATATTTTTCTGCGCAGTGCGGAGCGTGTCCTGTTACAGGTGGGACGTTTCCATGCGACAACATTTGATGACCTTTTTGAGGGGATTAAGGCCTTGCCTTGGGAAGAGTATATTCCAAAGGACGGAAAGTTCTGGGTGACGAAAGCATCCTCGATTAAAAGCAAGCTTTTCAGTCCGTCAGATATACAGTCAATTGCCAAGAAGGCGATGGTGGAACGCATGAAACGTTCCTATCATTTAGATTGGTTTCCAGAGGATGGAGCGGCTTATCCGGTGCGCATTTTCCTGATGAAGGATGAGGTGATGGTAACACTGGATACATCAGGAGATTCCCTGCATAAGAGAGGTTATCGTCTGCTGACAAGTAAGGCGCCTTTGACCGAGACACTGGCAGCAGCATTGATTATGCTGACACCGTGGAAAAAGGATCGTATTCTTGTAGACCCGTTTTGCGGAAGTGGAACCTTTCCTATCGAGGCAGCGATGATGGCTGCGAACATTGCACCGGGAATGAACCGTACGTTTACAGCAGAGAAGTGGACGAATCTGATTCCGCGCCAGTTGTGGTACGATACCGTCGAAGAAGCGCAGGAACTGGTAAACACCGACATTGAGGTGGATATTCAGGGATATGATATCGATGGCGAAGTGGTCAAGGCGGCAAGAGAAAACGCAAAGCGTGCGGGCGTAGATCATCTGATCCATTTCCAGCAGCGTGCAGTGGCGGATCTTCATCATCCGAAGAAATACGGATTTATCATTACGAACCCTCCATACGGAGAGCGTCTGGAAGAGAAGGCGGACCTGCCGGAGCTGTATACGCAGATTGGGAAAGCGTATGAGGGGCTGGATTCCTGGTCAATGTATATGATTACCAGCTATGAGGATACGGAGCGCTATATTGGACGAAAAGCGGACAAAAACCGTAAAATTTATAACGGCATGATCCGGACCTATTTCTATCAGTTTTTGGGGCCAAAGCCACCAAAGAGAACACAAAAAGAAAATAATTGACAAACATTGGATGACAGAGTGAGGTAGCAATGAAATATTCGAAACGATACATCGCTTTTACAGTGGTGATTTTGTTTGTTTTTTTGGTTAAATTCCATGTTTTAGGCGTGGATAATGCCAGCGTGGGACGCTTCCGTGGAGGAACGCTTGATTCGGAAGTGTGGAATCCGCTGGTGGCAAAGGATGTGAATTCGAGTCAGGTAAAAGCCGTGATCGACAATCAGGAATATACAAGCGATCAGGCTGGATTTTATATGAACAAGGACCGCAATATCATGGTTCCGGTGTCCATGCTTCGAGATGCATTGAACTGCAGCGCGCATGTATATGATAACGACTGCCTGCTTGTGGAAAAACATAATTTATCCGTGTCGTTATCATTAGATGAAAAGAAAGCGTATGTAAACGGAGAAGAGGAGAAGATAAAATCAGGATTGACAAAAGTGGGAGGCGAACTGTATGTAAGTCTCGATGATTTGTCAAATCTGCTTGGATATAATTGTGATTTTGATATTACGAAAAATACGGTTGTAGCTGCGGACACGGATACGAGTGCCCTGGTTCCTGCTTATTTTGATCTGCGGGAAAAAGGCAGGGTTTCCCAGATCCGTAATCAGGGAACCTATGGAACCTGCTGGGCGTTTGCTGCGACGAGTGCGCTTGAGTCTTCGCTTTTGCCGGAAGAGAAGTATCTGTTTTCTGTAGACAATATGAGTATGAGCAATTCTTTTAATGCGAACCAGTACGATGGTGGCGAATATACCATGGGTATGGCATATTTAGCGGCATGGCAGGGACCGGTTCTCGAAAAGGATGATCCGTATGGAGATGGTGTGTCTGACGATACATTAAAGGCGGTCAAGCATGTACAGGAAATGCAGATTATTGATGGTAAAGATTACGAGGGAATCAAAGAAGCGGTATTTAAATACGGCGGCGTGGAATCTTCTCTTTACAGCACGATAAGAAGTTCACAGGACAGCTCGGTTTATTATAACCGGGAAAACAGTGCGTACTGTTATATCGGTACGGAAAAGCCGAATCACGACGTTGTAATCATCGGATGGGATGACAACTATCCGAGTTCCAATTTCAATACGCAGCTGGAGGGAGACGGCGCTTTTATCTGCCAGAACAGCTGGGGAAGCGATTTTGGAGAAGATGGAATTTTCTATGTGTCTTATTATGATACCAATATTGGTACGCATAACGTGGTCTACACGCGTGTAGATGACACAGACAATTATGACAATATTTACCAGAGTGATCTCTGTGGCTGGGTTGGCAAGATGGGCTATGACAGCGAGCAGATCTATGGAGCCAACGTATTTAAAGCAAAGGGAAATGAAAAACTTTCTGCGGCAGCTTTCTATGCGACAGGTGCCAATACAGAATATGAATTGTATGTCGTACACGATTTTAAGAATGAAAAATCGTTTGCAAATCGTGAAAAACTGGCATCCGGCGTTGTGAAAAAGGCAGGATATTACACGATTGATTTTGACGAGCAGCAGTTGAAAGCCGGTGAGAAATACGCAATCGTATTGTATGTGAAAACGCCGGGATCGAAGCATCCGCTGGCAATCGAATATGATACGGGCGAGAGCATTCTGCAGGGTGTGGATCTCGATGATGGCGAGGGTTATATCAGCCTGAATGGAAAGAAATTTGTCAATGTAAAAGAAAAGCGTGAGTGCAATCTTTGCATCAAGGCATTCACAAGGAACTAACAATGGATGAAAGAGTACTAAAGTGGATCACCATTATGATGTCGGTACTGACCGTAGTGGTGGTCATAGGATTGCAGGGCTTTCCGGATCTGCATGCAAAAGCGGTGATGGCAGCAGAGCAGCAGGAGGAACTCAAGGGCGGAAGCCTGATTGCGACGGCGGCACCTGCACAGATTGTAAAAGAAGATGAAAGTCTTCATGCGCAGCTGAAGATCGGACTGCCGACAGAACTGAAAAAAGAAGATGTTCAAATTGAAAATGATTATGTGACACAGACGGTGTACATTCGTTTCCCCGGTGGTACGGAGGATTATTTCCAGAAATACAAGATCCGGGGCAGCAGCGATCATATCGCATCCTTGTCTTATTATAAAGATGGTGATGACGGTGTGATTGCCCTGACGCTGGACAAGGTATATGAACTTTCGCAAAAATACAGAAAAGGTGGTCTCTATCTGGATTTCATCGATCCACATGATATTTATGACAAAGTGGTCGTTATTGATGCGGGACATGGAAGCCGTGCAGCAGGTGCTGTCAAGCTGGGCGTGTCGGAAAAGGATATCGATCTGGACATCCTTTTACAATTGAAGAAATTGTTTGACGCATGTCCGGATAATATTGGTGTCTATTATACCCGGACCGCAGATACGAACCCGACGCTGGATCAGCGCGTACAGCTGGCAAATAAGGCGGATGCGGATATTTTTATCAGTATCCACAATAATTCTTCGGCAACAGGTAATTTTACGCAGACAAGCGGTACACAGGTCATGTACAGTGAGTCGGATGATTCAAAGTTGTCGAGCAAAAAACTGGCGAAGATCTGTCTGGATGAAGTTTCGGAGAGTTTTGACAGTTATAATCGTGGCCTGCTTGCGGGAGACAGCATTTATATTATCCGTACAAGCAAGGTCCCGGTGGCGCTGATAGAAGTTGGATTTATGACAAATTATGATGAATTGGATAAGCTGAAGTCTCAAAAATACCAGAAGAAAGCAGCACAGGGTATTTACAATGCAATCATGGAGGCTTTTGAGGAGGGATATTAAAATGAAAAACATTATTTTTGCAACCGGTAACAAAGACAAAATGCGTGAGATCCGCGAGATTATGGCAGATTGTGACGTACAGATCCAGTCCATGAAGGAGGCTGGCATTCAGGTGGACATTGTGGAAGATGGTAAGACATTCGAGGAGAATGCATTGATCAAGGCGAGAGCAATCGCAGCACATACGGATGCCATTGTTTTAGCGGATGATTCCGGACTGGAGATTGATGCGCTCAACAAAGAACCAGGAGTATATTCCGCACGCTATATGGGCGAAGATACTTCTTATGATATCAAGAACCAGAATCTGATTGACCGTCTCGATGGTGTACCGAAAGAAAAGCGTACGGCCCGTTTCGTCTGTGCAATTGCAGCGGTACTTCCGGATGGAAAGGAACTTGTTACAAGGCAGACCATGGAAGGCTATATCGGCTGGGAGCCGGAAGGCGCCAACGGATTTGGTTATGATCCGATTTTTTATCTGGATGAGTTCGGATGTTCTTCCGCAACCATTTCTCCAGAACAGAAAAATGCAATCAGCCACAGAGGAAAAGCGTTGCGTGCGATGAAAGAACTTTTGATCGAGCAGGAAAAAAAGAATTAAAAAACCCCTGAAAAACGCGGATATTTGCGCTTTTGTATATGAAATTGAAAAAAAATAAAAAAATTTGAAAAAAAGTGTTGACTTTCTATGTGGGCTATACTATAATCATTCTTGCGTCACGGATGAGACGCACAAATGAATAAGCCTTCGGGGTGTGGCTCAGCTTGGCTAGAGCGCCTGG
>ERZ781272.587-NODE-587-length-21175-cov-44.729640_pt1 | contig 21175 bp, 20 predicted proteins | sample MGYA00375850_ERZ781272 | MGnify/ENA primary metagenome ERZ781272 (study PRJEB29790, sample SAMN06051246) | human gut metagenome | host: Homo sapiens | place: USA: Cincinnati, Ohio | collected 2013-06-21 | study: EMG produced TPA metagenomics assembly of the Gut...
TGCATAACCTACAGAATCCTTGAGGAAAATGTGTCAACTATTCTTGACAATATCACTTCATATATTTTGCGTTCGGGTCGTTTATCAGCGCACGCGCGTTATCAAACGTCTTTTTCCGGAACTTGTCCCCCATAAGCTTTTCTGCAACATTGACAAGGCTGAGCATACTTTTCTGACGGTCCTTGTTGACATATTTTAATATGCCGTCGATCGTCTTTTAGACCAAAGCCCTTGTTGCATTTTGCTTGAAATCCTAAAATGACATATTTTTCTCCTGCCTTTTTATATAGTAGTATTTTTTATCGTCTCTCTCCAGAGGCTGTTATTTTGCAAGCTGCTGCTTGATGAAATAGATGAGGTCGAACGCCCAGTGCAGCTCTTTTGAGTCGGAGAACGGAATAACGTGATCCTTATATGTGTAAGCTCCGCCGTAGGTTCCGTAGATCTTCTGAACGATGTTGAGGTACATCAGGCGGGTCTCCGTCACGGAGTTTGTCATCATGCCTCCGACCATGCCCATGTGATCGTAGGGTGCGGTGGGCATGACGTTCCATACGCCGGGCTTGAAGGTCGTGAGGCTCACGCCGTCATAGAGCTTATAGGTGGGCTGACCGTTTGCCTTGACTGCCTTGAGGTTACTGTCAAACGGATAGAGGCCGGAGATGACGTTGACCATGCCGTCGTTCGGGATCCAGTCCTTGGTGATGTAAACTCCGCCGACGGTGTACTTGTCGGTGTATTCGCACATACGCTTGCTGAAGATCTTGAACGGAGCGAACATTCCGTCGTCGGGAACTTCTTTATTGTATTCGCTGCTGTAGTGAGTCTTTCTGCCTGCGATCGAGAAGTAGTAAACGTTATCCTGCATCTCGATGCCGTCGTTTATCTTGATAGCGTTGTCGATCATCAGGTCATAGATAGCGTTGTCGTTGTGCTGCATGAAATCGCTGTTGAACATGCGCTTGAGAGCCTGCTCAAAAGTTTCTCCGTCCTGCTGCTTGATGCCGAACTGCTCAAGCTGAAGATCGTAGAAGCCCTTGTATTTGGTGAGTCCGAGAGCCGCACCGACATCAAAGACGAACTTTGAAACGCCTTCGGTCGTCCTGGGGCAGCACTCGATGAAGGTCGTGCCGTTGTGCGGAGCTGCCAGAGCTGTAAGTGAATGTACCCAGCTTCCCTTGCCGCCCTCAAAGAACGGAGAGACCTTGGTGCCGGCTTTCTTTGCCGCGGCTACTTCCTCCTTGCTGCCGTTTGCAAGCACTTCGAGGAAAAGTCTTGTTGTGGCGCCACCGAAGCTGTGGCCGACGAGGTTGACTTTTTTGTCTTCGCCCCAGCCCTCAAACAGCGGCTTGTCATAGGTGATGCCGTAGCGCGCATGACCCTTTTCCTTTGAGTGCGCTTCGCCGTAGTCGACAGTCGTTCCCGTCATCTGCGCATAGAGCTCACAGGCTCTGTCCCATGCGCTGCTCAGCGGGCCGACTGTTGCTGCATATGTCTCATAGCCCTGAGCGTTAAGAAATTTTGTCAGGCTTCCGGTGGACATGCCCCAGTAGGGAACTGCTTTGTTGATGTCGGCTCTGTCGCCCCAGCCCATAAGGCCGTGGACGAAAACGATCGGGTCATTTCTGACGTCATTTTTGCCTGCTGCTGCCGCCGGAATAACGGTGGCTGTAACAGCAAGGATCAGTGCGAGCACAACGCTCAGCACTCTTTTAAATTTTTTCATTTTTGCCCCTTCTTTGATCAGCAGATTATTTTATCTTTTTTCCATCCACTTTAATGGTGACGAATCTGTGCATCTGGACCGCAAGCTGAAAATCGAACACGCTCTGAGCAAGCAGATATACGCCTGCTGAGACCGGCAAAAGTATCGTCGCATCCGAAGAATGAAACACCAACAGCAAACCGACTAATATGTTGCATATTCCGAGTGCTAGATCTGCTTTAAAGAACAACCCGGCTATGCCGCTTCTGAAATAGCGCACAAGCTCATATATTCCTGATGCAATGACCAGTATTTCGAAGATATAATAAATAACCTATCTCTGATATTACCCGTCGTGCGACTCCCTCATAATCGACCTTTGCGCCGGAAGTTATCTCGCCGAAAATGTGCACCTGGTTCGTGGCGCAGGTAACTTCGCACGCACAGCGCGAAGCGGGATCATCTCTGAGAAGCTCGTCAAGTGTGCCGTCTGCAATCTGATCGCAAACCTCGTCAGGATGTCCGCAGGTAACAGATTCAGAGGTGAAAACCGTATTCACCTCATTCCCACTCCACCGTCGCCGGCGGCTTGGTTGTAATATCATAAACCACGCGGTTCACATGCGGCACCTCGTTCGTGATCCTGCTCGACGCGCGCGCAAGCAGTTCGAGCGGCAGCTGCGCCCACTCCGCCGTCATGAAATCCGTCGTTGTCACCGCACGCAGGGCAATAGTATAGTCGTATGTCCGCGCGTCGCCCATCACGCCGACGCTGCGCACATTCGTCAGCACGGCGAAATACTGGTTGACCTGCTTTTCGAGCCCTGCATGGACAATCTCCTCGCGGAAAATCGCGTCCGCCTCGCGCAGGATGGCAAGCTTCCCTTCCGTGATTTCACCCATGATGCGGATCGCAAGGCCCGGCCCCGGGAAGGGCTGCCGCCAGACAAGATTCGCCGGGATGCCAAGCTCCAGCCCCGCCGCGCGGACCTCATCCTTAAATAGATCACGCAGCGGCTCGATGATGCCCTGGAAATCCACATCCTCCGGGAGTCCGCCCACGTTGTGGTGGCTTTTGATGACGGCCGCGTCGCCCACGCCGCTCTCGATCACATCCGGGTAGATCGTGCCCTGGACGAGATAGTCCATTTGGCCGAGCTTTTTCGATTCCGCCTCAAACACGCGGATGAATTCTTCTCCGATGATCTTGCGCTTTCGTTCCGGCTCTTCCACGCCCGCAAGCTTTGAGAGGAAGCGATCGGCCGCGTTGACGCGGATCAGATTCATATCGAACTGCTCGCGAAACACCCGCTCGACGGTGTCCCCCTCGTCCTTGCGGAGCAAGCCGTGATCGACGAAGACGCATGTCAGGTTCTTCCCAATCGCCTTGTGCAGCAGCACGGCGGCAACGGAGGAATCCACGCCGCCGGAAAGGGCGCACAGCACCTTTTTGCCCCCCAGCTCCTCGCGATATTTCTCGATGGAGCGCTCGACGAAATCGTTCATCCGCCAGTCGCCCGTGCAGCCACAGATTTCATAGAGGTAATTGTGAAGCATCTGCTTGCCGAAGGCCGTATGCGTCACCTCCGGGTGAAACTGGACGGCATAAATCTTCTTCTCCACGTTTTCCATCGCCGCCGTCGGGCAAGCGTCCGTATGGGCGGAGACCCGGTAGCCCGCGGGCGGGGTCTTGATAGAGTCCGTATGGCTCATCCAGCACTGGCTGCGCGCCGGCACGTCGCGAAAGAGAAGGCTATCCGCACAGGCCTCCACCTCCACTTTACCATATTCGCTCCCGTTCTCCGCGGCGGCAATCTCCCCGCCCTCCAGCCAGGCGATGAGCTGCGCGCCATAGCAGATGCCGAGCACCGGCACACCGAGCGACAAAATACCCTCCTCATAGTGTGGGGAGGCCGGGTCGTACACGCTGTTCGGCCCGCCGGTGAAGATGATGCCCTTGTATTGTCGCTCCCGGATTTCGGAAAGCGGGGTCGTATAGGGCTTTACTTCGGCGTAAACATTCTGCTCGCGGACGCGGCGTGCAATCAGCTGATTGTACTGGCCGCCGAAATCGAGCACCAGAATGGATTCATACATGCGGGGACCACCTTTTATCTCAAGATAAAATGCAATTTATTTGCGCTTGAGGATTTCGCTGCGCTTCGGGCCATTGGAAACCATCGTGATCGGCACGCCAATCTCCTTCTCGATAAACGCCACATAATCCTGCGCGGCCTTGGGCAGATCTTCAAACCGCTCGATGCCGCGGATCTCCTGCTTAAAGCCGGGTAACGTCTCTAGCACGGGCTTTGCCTTTTTCAGCTTGGCGGTCACAGGAAAATCCTTCGTCACTACGCCGTCGATCTCATAGCCGGTACAGACCTTGATCTCATCGAGATAGGCCAGGCAATCGAGCGCCGTGAGCACCACCTGCGTTGCGCCCTGTACCCGGCAGCCGTAGCGGGTGGCCACGCAGTCGAACCAGCCCATGCGGCGGGGCCGGCCCGTGGTTGCGCCGTATTCGCCCTTGTCGCCGCCGTGATCACGCATCAGTTGGGCCTCTTCGCCGAAGACTTCTGAAACGAATTCGCCCGCGCCGACCGCACTGGAATATGATTTCGTCACCGCGACGATCTCTTTGATCTCATAGGGCGGGATCCCCGCGCCGACCGCACCGTAGCCCGCCAGCGTCGAAGAGGAGGTCACCATTGGATAAATGCCGAAATCCGGGTCCTTCAGGGAGCCGAGCTGGCCCTCCAGCAGGATATTCTTGCCCGCCTTGAGCGCCTCGTGGACATAGACGTTGACATCGCCCACATAGGGCGCGACCATCTCGCGGTATTCCATGAGCGTATTGAAAATCTCGTCGAAGTCCAACAGTGGCTTGTGATAGATGTGCTCGAGCATGAGGTTCTTGATTTCCAGCACGCGCGCGAGCTTTTCCTTTAAGTATTCTTCGTCAAACAATTCGTTGACCTGGAAGCCAATCTTTGCATATTTATCGGAATAAAACGGTGCAATGCCGGATTTGGTGGAGCCGAACTGCTTGTCCGCCAGCCGCTCTTCCTCATAGGTGTCGAGCAGCACATGGTACGGCATCATCACTTGCGCCCGGTTTGACACCATGATATGCGGCGCCGGGACGCCCTTGTCCGTAACGGACTTGATTTCAGCAATCAGCTTCGGGATATCGAGCGCCACGCCGTTGCCGATGATATTCATCGTGTGCTGGTAGCATACGCCGGAGGGAAGCAGATGCAGCGCAAAGCGGCCGTAATCATTGATGATCGTGTGCCCTGCGTTCGCACCGCCCTGAAAGCGGATGACGATATCCGATTCGCTGGCAAACAGATCGGTGATTTTCCCCTTGCCCTCGTCGCCCCAGTTTGCGCCGACAATCGCTTTAACCAATTCAAACGCACCTCCAAAAAAATAGGAAGAAAGCGCTGGGTGAGCAGCTTTCTTCGCGCAAAGCCACTCCCCCGAAAGATTGCGGCCCTGCAAGACCCAAAATACAATTCATTATAGTATACCGCGCCACTGCTGTCAACGGATTTTGGCGGTATGAGGGGGTCTGGAAAGAAATATCGCAAAAATTTAAAATTAGGAGTTGCATTTTTAAAAAGGATGTGGTATGATACTCTGGCAGTCGAGAGGCTGTATGTGAGCTGAGAAGCTCCATGTGCGCTGGTAGCTCAGCTGGATAGAGTGTTTGGCTACGAACCAAAAGGTCGGGGGTTCGAGTCCCTTCCAGCGCGCCAGAAACCTTGTAATGATGCGGTTTATTGCTTCAATAAGCCGCATCATTTTTTTATTTTCAAGTACTCTCCCCCTTCCTTCGTTGGATTTTAGACGCCTAAAATCATTCCTTTGAGCTGGTCACTTCGGGTATCCATCCATTTTGTTTTTCCCTTTGCGACTCCCCTTCTGCACCAACAGTTCAGTGCCAAAGGATGTCTAGCAGTTTTTCCTCCCCTCCGCCATTTTCCCGCATTTTTTGTTCGGCGTTTTTCTTCATTTTATCATCGACGCTAACAAAAATTTTTGGCAGCGAATAGTAGAAAATTATGACAGGCACATTCCCATGTCTTTGTATGGAATCATGCCTGTCAGTCTATTTATATTTTAAATTAATGACTCCTCCTGCTGCTTGATATACATCTCCAGGCTGCGTTTATCAATCAGTGATGGAACAACGCCCTCCCGGGAGATGCAGAATCCCGCAGCATAGGTGGCAATCTGAACTGCCTCTTCTAAAGAATACCCATATAGAAGATAGGACGCGAGTGCGCTGATAAACGCATCGCTGGCTCCGGTATGATCTACGGATGGGAAAGGCACAGCCGGAAAATACTTGTCCAGATTGACGCAACGGACATAGCAGCCTCGTTCTCCAAGAGTGACAATGACGATTTCTATACCGCATTCCAGCAGGAATGCGGTTTTTTCTTCTATACTGGCATAATCCGGGCATAATTCATTCAGTTCGTCTTCATTTGGGATTAGAATATCTACCTGTGCAAGCACTTCAGACGGGATGTGGCCGCATACGGAAGGCTTTAGTATTGTTTTGGCGCCGTATTCATGTGCGACACGGCAGGCTTCTGCAACGGTATCCAGCGGGATTTCGGACTGAATCAGGCAGTATCCGGTATTCTTGAAGAAGCGTTTTCTCTTTTGAATATCTTCCGGAGTCAGGGTGTTGTTTGCCCCGGCGAGGATAGAGATCATTGAGTGGCCGCTGGATTCTACAAAAATATATGCTTTACCGGTTTTAGCCTGATTATATCTTTTTACGCCGAACGATTCTACTCCGTATTCATCGAGAGCTTTGTAAATGTAATCCGAATCGATATCGGATCCAACATTTCCAATCAGTGTCACGCGGTGTCCCAGCTTTGCAGCTCCGATGGTCTGGTTGACGCCCTTGCCTCCCGGATATGTGGAGGAAGTGGAAGTGCTGACGGTCTTTCCGCTATGAGGAAGCTGCGGTACATTCAGGTATGTATCGATGTTGATACTACCGACAACTGTAATCTTCGGCGCCTCCAGGCTGAATGGAATGCTGACGGTTGTTTCATTATCCAAATGGAATTCCTGAACAAAAGAATGCACTTCGTCTTTTCGTTTTTCGATTTCAGCAATCAGTTTACTGCACAGATAAGAACCAAAATCGGCATTTAAAATTGTATAAGTAGAAATTTCAGAAATATTGGGAAAGGCAAGGCTCTCCATCGTGTCATTTTTTAAGGAAATGAGGGAAATGTCCTCAGGAATTCTGTAGTTGAGCGTATTCATGAGCTGATAGAATTCCATTGCTTTCCGATAATGAGAAGAAATAATTCCGCTGATACTACGGGTGTTTACTTTATAAATCAGGGATTCGTTCAAATCATAAAAAATGAAATCCTTATCTAGTTTCATATGATTGTCGAATAGACATCTTTTATAGCCGTTCAGAAATGCCGTAGTTCGCCTCCCTTCTTTCAGCACGCAGGCGATGTTGGTGTGTTTTCTGTTGATTAATTCCTGCGTAATACGGTAGGCCGCTTCCTCATAAGGAAGAAGGTGAGAATGATCGCCTCCATTAGGGCCGATAGTCAGAAGAGGAATACTCATATTATTAAAATGGGTAATATATTTAAGGCTTTCTTTGCTTACGGGCTCCCAGATGATTCCGTCCACGTTGTTTTTACATAATGAGGTTATGTTTTTTAGCTCCTGTTCCATGTCGGAGTAGCTGTTATATACAAGGGCGCTGTATCCGTTTGACTGAGCGGTCTGGATGATTCCATCCAGTGTGGAGTCCAGGGAGACAGAGGAGCGAAGCAAAATGCCGAGAATCCATGTCTTTGCGGGGGAAGCTGTAGCAGAGGCGTAAGGGGTATAGTTGTATTCTTTTACGATTTTTAAAACTCGTTCTCGAGTTTCGCTGCTGATGCTTTCATCTTTCTGATTGACTATCTTTGAAACAGTTGAGGTGGAAACACCTGCTAAATGTGCTATTTCTTTTATGTTCATAGGATTTCCTCCATATTTTACCTCAGTTTCCTTTATTTTATTTGAAATACTGAGTGAACGCGAAACTTTTCCGGTTTATCCGGATTAGGAAGGTTTCGTACCCGTTGGATCGACCTAATCAAAGATACAATCACTGAATTGTCCTGGGGAGATGGCCATCATGAGAGCCGCTTTTGTAAAATCCAACAATAGCATCGGTGAACAGGGGCAGGTTTACAAGGCCGCAGGCCTCGGCAAACGTGGCTTTGCGGCTGCCGGGCGGCACTGTTTCCCCTTGTTTACCGATGCTATATTCCGTGATTAAAGTACTTATTGTCAAAGCCAGAATTTTTTACCCACCTTTTGTCGCTCTAATTATAATAGAGAAATGAACAATGGATGTCAATATGCCTTATTGTATAAATAATGCATAATAGAGCATGCACGTAAAAGGATAAAATGATGTTAAATGATAAAAAGCGTTGACAGAGGATGAAATGGGTGGTATTATACAAGAAAATGATTTTGGAAAACGATTTCTTAAGTCAAGTTGATACGAAAATAATCGAAATTCCGATATAGTGCTTCATTTGTCCAGCCGTCATACAGGCTGGAAGGATAAGGATATCAAGTGAAGAATATCCAGAAAAGGGAATCGTCCGCATAATGCTGTATTGGAAAACCGCTTTGGTCCTTTGACGTCAGAACTGCTGTATTTTAGGGAATTCAGCTCCTTTGAAGCATTCCAGAGAGAACTTGAGCTTTATCTGGAATAATACAATCACAGGTGCATCAAATCCAAACTGAATGGATTCAGCCCCATTCCGTATAGAATCCAAGCTGGCTTTGCCGCTTAACATTTGTTCAACTTTTCAGGGTCACTTCGCGCTTACTCGAACAAGAAATGAAGTGTTTTCGGGGCTGTGAATCCCGGGCACACGAGTTTTTCATAGGAGGATAAAGTTATGAGTAAGAAAAAAATGACATTTACAGAAGGGATCAAAGCGCAGTTCTCAACAAAATCATTGGTATTAATTCCAATTGCGGTTGGTATCAATCTGATCGGCGGTACGTTGTGTTCCGCCCTGAAGCTGCCTTTGTTCCTGGACATGATCGGGACAATCGTAATTGCGTGTCTGTCAGGTCCGTGGGTATCTGCTCTGTGTGGTCTGCTGACAAATGTATTCCTGGCTCTGGTGGCGAATCCGGTATATCTGCCGTATGCCGTCGTTAGTATCTTGTGCGGTCTTGTGACAGGATACATGGTAAAGGCAGGCTTGTTTAAGAAGGTTTGGGGCGCAATTCTGGTCTGGCTTGCATGCACGGTGACAAATGCAGTTTCCGCATCAGTAATCACAGTTTTTGTATACGGCGGAGCAACCGGTGTAACAGGATCTTCCGTATTTACAGCAACATTGATCGCAGCTACAAAAGATATCGTAGCATCCGTATTTTCTTCATCTATGATTGAGAACCTGATTGACAAGGGTATCGCATTCCTGATTGCGTTTATCATTGTGCAGAAGATTCCGAAGAGGTTCCTGAGTCAGTATGCATCAGATGCAGATACAGACGATGACGAGGATGACGACGAAGAAGATTAAAAATACGGATCCTTTTTCAACAGGAGGTTAAAATGGCGAAGATATCGAATACATTTGTGCCAAAACATACTGTGGTTGAGGAATTGAATCCGATGACGAAGATCTTAGCGGTATTTTCACTGGGACTTGGGACATTGATTTTTCCAAATCCGTGGCTTGGTTTCGCAGTGTTGATCGGGCTGTTTGCAGTAGCTTGGCTGGCGAAGATACTGAAAGAATTTGCGAAGATTATATTCGGATTTGGGATACCGATTACAGTTATGCTGATGTTTATTCAGGGCTGTTACAGTCCGAAAAATGTGACTTTTATTGCAGATTTGGGATTTGCAAAGGTTGGTCTGGAAGGTGTGCTGTATGCATTGAAGATTATCAGTACGCTTCTGGTATTTCTAGGATCATTTTACATCACGAACAAAACAACTTACACCGGAAAGCTGGTGGCAGCATTAACAGAAAGCGGTCTTCCGCCAAAAGCAGGATATCTGGTGCTGGCAAGTCTGAACGTGGTTCCACAGATGCAGAGGAGAATGGCTGTTATTCAGGAAGCGCAGGAGGCTAGAGGCGTGGAAATCGGAGGAAACGTATTTACCAGAGTAAAAGCTTATATTCCGCTGCTTGGACCGGTAGTCATGTCGTCCCTGACAGATGCGCAAGAAAGAGGCATCACATTGGAAACACGAGGATTCGGCATCAAGGGTGTAAAGCAGACAAATTATGTAGAAGTTACGAAATCTCAGACAGATAAAGTAGTGAGCGTTTTTCTGATTGTTTTTTTCATTCTCAGCGTGTTGGCGACAATTCTGATGAAATTCAAGGTGATATAGGGAAGAGGTCTCAAATGGGCAAGGTAGTGTTAGAGGTCAAGGATTTTTCTTTTAAATACAGACAAGCGAAGCGAAGGGCATTAAAGCATATCAGTTTTCAGGTGGAAGAAGGAAGCTTCTTCTGTATTATCGGTTCGAATGGAAGTGGAAAATCTACTCTTTGTAATGCATTGGTCGGTCTGATTCCCCATTATTTCGTTGGAAAGATGTCTGGGGAAGTGATTGTAAATGGATTGAACGTAGCAAACAGCTCCATTGCAGAACTGTCAACGAAGATAGGGCTTGTATTCCAAAACCCATTCAATCAGCTATCCTACACAGCAGGTACGGTAGCTGAGGAGCTGGCGTATGGCCTGGGAAACCGGGGCATACCCAGAGAAGAGATGATGGCGAAAGTGGATTACGTGTCCAAGCTGATGAGAATTGACCATATCCTCTCTAAAAATCCGCTGGAACTGTCCGGCGGGCAGATTCAGAGAGTTGCGTTTGGATCTACATTCATTATGGAGCCGCAGATTCTGGTTCTGGATGAGTGCACGACACAACTAGATCCTCTGGGGAGTGAAGAAATTTTTGATATTGTAAAAAGTTTGAACAAGAAAGGAATCACGGTCATCATGGTAGACCATGAGATGGAGCGTGTGGCGAGGTGCTCGGATCAGATCATGGTTCTGGATCAAGGAGAAGTTGTGGCCATAGATGAGCCGAAGAAAATATTTGGAGATCCGGAAATTGTGAAAAGAGGAATCGGGGTGCCGGATTATGTTAAAATTTCCCATGCGCTGCAGGAAAAGGGATATACGAATCGGGAAATCGAAGTTACCGAAGAGCCAACCATTGAAATGGTGAAGGAGGCTCTGGGAAGATGAAGATTGAACTAAAAAAGATTCGCCATGTTTACCCGACAGGAGATGAGGCTCTGAAAGGGATCGATCTGGTAATAGAGGGAACAGAGCCGGTAGCGATTATAGGACAGAACGGAGCCGGTAAAACCACCATTGTAAAACATTTCAACGGCATATTACGGCCCACATCGGGAGAAGTTCTGATTAACGGAGAAAGTATTGAGAAACGCTCCACTGCACAGTGGTCAAAGAAAGTTGGATATGTATTTCAGAATCCGGATGACCAGCTGTTTCTGGAATCTGTGAGGAAAGAGTTTGAATTCGGACCTCAGAAGATCGGGATGTCACAGGAAGAGATTGATGAGCGGATGAAATGGGTGGCCGAACTCGTCGGGCTGTCAGAGAAATTGGATGTGCATCCGTTTGACCTGACGTCTACAGAGAAAAAATTCTGTACAATCGGAGCCATTATCATGATGAATCCGGATGCGTTGATTTTTGACGAACCGACCTGCGGACAGGATGTGCAGGGAAACCTAAGGCTGCACAGAATCATTGAGACATTGAAAGAAAAGGGAAAATTATGTATTACGATTTCTCATGATATGAAGTTCGTCGTAGATAATTTTAAAAGGATTATTGTGATGTGCAGAGGGGAGGTGATATTGGATGGCGACGCAGAAACAGTGTTTGCACAGGTGGAAACACTGAAAAAAAGCTTTGTTACCCCCCCTCCGATTACGAAAGTAGCGCAGGGCGCGGGATTGACAAAGACAGTTTTTACAACAGAAGCATTTATGAAAGTATTTGAACAAGAGAGGACGGTATCAGAAAATGGCAGATGTAAAGATTCAAATTTATGGAATTAGAACCGTAGAGGACGCGAGAATGGTTGTGGAGATGGGAGGGCACCATCTGGGCGTATCTTATGGGAAAATTAAGAGAACGCCCGGGCAGTTGACATGTGAACGTGCAAAAGAGATTTTTGAGGGCGTGCAGCCAGAGGCCGTCAGAATCGGGCTAACTGTGGCGGAAGATATAGATGAGATCACAGAAAACTTAAAAGAAGCATTTCCGGATGTGCTTCATTTATCAGGAGATATTGAGGGGATCACGCCCGCTCAGGTGCAGGAACTGAAAAATAGATTTCCGGGGCTGAAGATTATGCAGGCGATTCCGGTCCTTGCAGGAGTGCCACTGGAAGAACAGAAGGTAATGCAGTATATCAAAGATTATGAACCGGTATCAGACTTCTTCCTGATTGATACGAAAGCACCAGCAGCAGGAGATATCGGGGCAACAGGTTTGACACATGACCGTGAGATTGATAAAGCAATCATCGAAAGTACAGATGTTCCGTGTATCATCGCAGGCGGATTGGATGCAGACAATGTAGCAGAGGCAATTCATATTACGCATCCATATGGAGTAGATTCCTTCAGCTTGACAAACTATGATGATGAGCGGGCAAATACGGAACGCTGCAAGGATCCGGCTAAAGTAAAAGCGTTTATCGAGGCGGCGCTCAATGCATAATGTGATTGTTGTCGGCGATGCAAATGTCGACATCATTGTACCTTATCCGAGATTTCTGAATGAAGAAAGAACACTGGTTGATTATCCGACGCCGTCCCTTCAGGGAGGAGGAACTGCTGCCAATACAGCAGTTGCACTGTCCAGGCTGGGAGTGGGAACCAGCTTTATCGGTTCCGTTGGTGAAGACCAGTACGGAAGGTACATTAAAAGCGATTTTCAGAAAGAAGGCGTAGATATTTCCGATATGATAATTGAGCCGGAATTAAATACAGTCGGAGTATTTGCCTTTATTGATGAAAATGGAGAGCGCTATCTCTGGGGATGGCCGAGGGTAGATCAGGCATTCAAAGTTCTGGATGCAGATAAAGTATCCTTTGAGAAGATTCGCAGCGCAGACTGGGTGCACTCATCCGGGATGTCGCTTGTATACGATACCTCCGCACGGGCAACGATTATCCGGATCTTCAAGGAAGCGTATGAAGCCGGAGTTCCTACTTCTTTTGATTTGAACCTGAGAGTGGATGACGGTGTGCTGGATCCGGAGTATGAGAAAGCAATCCGTGAAATCATCGAATATACGACGTACCTGCTGGGCTCCGGGACGGATGAATTCGCATATCTGGGTGAAGAAAAAGACTGGAGAAAAAATGCAAAATCCTTTGTTACGGAGAACCGGGTAGTCATTGTGAGAAACGGAAAAGAAGGTTCTTATGGATTTTCTGCTAAAGAAGAAGCGCAGGCACCGGCATTTCCCGTGAAAGTGGAGGATACGGTCGGTGCGGGAGACGTTTATAATGCCGGATTTATCAGTGCGGTTTTGGCTGGAAAGCCGCTGAAAGAATGTCTCATTGCAGGAAATGCAGTATCTGGCTATACCGTGGCGAAAAAGGGCGCAAGAAGCTCTCCGGATACGGAAGAGCTGCGAAAATTCTTGGAAGAGCATATGAGAAGCAAAGGAGTGAAAGAGCTATGAAAAAAGTGATTTTAGACTGTGACCCTGGTCATGATGACGCGTTTGCGATGATGCTCGCAATACAGCATCTGGATGTGCTTGGAATCACCACAATCGGCGGGAACTGTACATTGGAAAATGTAACGAAGAATGCGCTGAAAGTATTGGAAGTACTCGGAAGAACAGATATCCCTGTTTTTGCGGGGCACTCCTGCCCCACAACAGTGCCGCTCGTAACAGCACCGCAGTTCCATGGCGAAACAGGACTGGACGGTCCGGTTCTTCCGGAACCAACCGCAAAAGCGCAGGATAAACACGCAGTAGACTTTATTGTGGAAACAGTGATGGATACAGATGACGTGACCCTGATTGCCACAGGACCGCTGACAAACATTGCAGCAGCAATCAACCGTGAGCCGAGAATCGTGGAGCGTGTAAAAGAGCTGAGCATCATGGGCGGCTCCGTGACATATGGAAACTGGACCCCTGCAGCAGAATTCAACATCTATGTGGACCCGGAAGCAGCATACCGCGTATTTCATTCCGGGATGCATGTGAAGATGTCCGGCATCAATCTGACCAGGCAGTGCTGTTTGACAGCAGAACATGTTGCGAAATTCCGTGAAATAGGAACAAAAGCAGCTAACTTCGCGGCAGATTTGACAGAATTCTTTATCGATACGACCGTCAAGAGCGCTTCCCTTTCCGGAGCGAACCTGCATGATGCGTGTGCAGTTGCGTGGCTTGTTGATCCGTCTCTGATCAAGGCAGTGGATATGCATATCGATATCGAGTTAAAAGGTGAACTGACAAGAGGTATGACGGTATGTGACTACAGACACTTGAGAGGCGTAGATCCTGCCGTAGACCTGTGCAGAGAGCCGCAGATGGATTTCAGAGGGGAAAAACCGAATGCGGAGGCAGCTTTAGAATTAGATTTCCCGGGATTTATGGACTTACTGTATAAGACACTTGCAAATTATGATTAATCAGAAATGCTATGAGGGGTTGAAATGCTTTTTGACTCCAAAAAGCACACGATGCTGAGATTCCCGACAATCATCCTATGGGGAACAAGTGCTGTTTTTACACGAAATCTTCGTACTAACATTGGCGCTTATCCTGATTGATCAACACTGCGATTGCGCCGATCAGGTTCACTAAAGCTGCAGAAGGATGCCCGTGCCGGTTCTGATTGGTTCCGCATTGGTTGTAGCCGGAACAGTATGAAGTAAAACGTGTTTTAAATATTTTAGGTGATGATGAATGATGAAATATAAGATGATTTTATGGGATTTTGACGGAACACTGGCTTACACAGGGAAGGACGTGTGGAATTCCCTTGAATATGCCGCAGAGAAATGCGGTGGCAGGCTGCCAAAAGAGTTTGTCAGCGAGGACAGTAATTTGGGCAAATCCGTGAAAGAGATTTTCCAGCGGATCGTGCCGGTTCCGGAAGAAGAAAAGTATGCGATGTTCGAAGAGCTGGTGAGGGTTCATTACCGGACGCTCAGTGAGTATCAGGATACTTATCTTTATCCCGGTATCTATGAGCTGCTTTTGGACATGAAGGAAGCAGGGATTATCAATTATATCATCACCATGAAGCCGGAAGAAGCCCTGGAGAGGATTCTGGAGAAAAAAGGCTGGACGGAACTGTTTGACAGTTGGATTTCTCCGGATTCTCTTCCGGGAAAGGAAAGAACAAAAAGTGAAATGATTGCCTATGTCATGCAGAAATCAGGCATGGAGAAAAGCCGGTATGTCTATATTGGAGATACATGGAGTGATGCAGTAGCCGCAAAGGAAAATGAGATTGACTGTATTGCGGTGACATACGGAGACGGGGATACGCAGCTGCTTCGGGCTCAGAATCTGAAATACTGTGTACAGACAGTTCCTGAGGTTGAAATAATTTTAAAAGAAGGTGTATAAAACATGCTTCAGGATTTCAATATATGCATAGATACCAAATTTGTGTTTGGGAAAGATGCACAAAATCAGATAGGACGTGAATTAAAACAGATGGGCATCCATAAGGTTTTGATTCATCATGACAACGGGAAATTTTTATATGATACCGGACTTTTGGAACAGGTGGAAAAGCTTCTGGAGCAGGAAGGGATCGAGACGCTGGAGCTGGGCGGAGTTCAGCCGAATCCAAGGCTGTCTCTTGTGAGGGAAGGAATTGCCCTTGCAAAGAAAGAACAGGTCGATCTGGTTCTGGCCATAGGCGGCGGAAGCGTCATAGATTCTGCCAAGGCAATCGGCCTGGGGGCGGTAACGGATACAGATGTGTGGGAATTCTTCACAGGAAACGCGGTACCGGAAAGATCACTGCCGACAGGTGTGATCCTGACGTGTCCTGCAACGGGAAGCGAGTCCAGCGCAGTGACGGTGGTCAACAATACGGATGTTGGGATGAAGCTGCTGGTCAGCAACCCGGTTGTGCGTCCGGCGATCGCATTTATGAATCCGGAATTGACCTATTCTCTGCCGAAGTTTTTGACGGCATGCGGCGTGGTGGATATGTTTTCTCATGTATGTGAGAGATATTTTACTCCGGATAGTGAAATCGGCGTAATCGACCGTATGTCAGAAGGAATTTTGAAAACACTTGTTGAAATCGGGCCGAAAGTGCTGGAAGAGCCATCAAATTATTCTTACCGTGCAGAAATTATGTGGATTGGAACGATTGCACATAACAATACAGTAGGAATCGGGCGCATTCAGGATTGGGCAACCCACGAAATCGGAAATGAATTAAGTGCGCTGTATGATACGCCTCACGGCGCAACGCTTTCCATTATTATGGGATCCTGGATGCGGTATATCTATCAGAAAAGCCCGGAACGTTTTGCCCGTTATGCGAAAGAGGTATTCGGGGTAGAATGGACGAAGGAGAATACGCTGGAAGCCGCCTATGCTGGAATTCTGAAAACGGAAGAATATTTCCGCAGTATGGGAATGCCGGTGTCATTCGGGGATTTTAAAGTTCCCACAGATGAAGTGGAGAAAATGCTTGACCGGATTGCTTTCCGCGGGGAAGATGACAGTATCGGCGGTATTGTGAGGCTGAATCGGGAAGATTGCCGCAGAATTTATGAGATGGCATTTTAATTCCGTATAATAATGAGCAAGCGAGGGTCATATGAAAATACTTAATTTTGGTTCTCTAAATATAGATTATGTCTACAGTCTGAACCATTTTGTACAGAAGGGAGAAACGATTACTTCTGATAAGCTGAATGTGTTTGCTGGCGGGAAGGGATTGAATCAGTCCATCGCGCTGAGCAGAGCCGGCGGGAATGTCTACCATGCGGGAGCCATTGGAGCAGATGGTGTGTTTCTGGAAGAGGTCCTGAATGAGGCTGGTGTAGATACACGGTTTCTTATGAAATGTGAGGACGTCCGCACAGGAAATGCAATTATTCAGAAAGACCGGGGGGGAGATAACTGCATTATTCTGTACGGCGGTGCGAATCAGGCAATTACAAAAGAAATGGCAGATGAGGTCCTGAGCGCATTTGGAGAAGGAGACTGGCTCTTTCTTCAGAATGAAATCAGTGAAATCCCGTATATTGTGGAGAAAGCTCACGAAAGAGGAATGCGGATTGTTCTGAATCCGTCTCCAATGAATGAAAAGATTTTGAGAATCAATTTAAATTACATAGATTGTTTTATTTTAAATGAAGTGGAGGCGCATGCGCTTGTCCGGGAGGATGCAGATCAGGCTGCTTTGTTAAATCAGTTGAAAGAGCGGTTCCCGCATGCGGAAATTGTTCTTACGCTCGGTGAAAAAGGCTCCGTATATGTAGGTGCGGAGGGTATTGCAGAACAAAAAGCGTATCAGGTAGCAACCGTGGATACGACAGCGGCGGGCGATACGTTTATTGGTTATTACATGGCAGAAAGGCTGCAGGGAGAATCCGTGAAAGAAGCGCTTGATATGGCTTCGAGAGCATCTGCGATTGCAGTGTCCAAAAAAGGGGCGGCTCCGTCTATTCCGAACAGGGATGAGGTACTGCATTTTACAGCAGAATAAGGAAGAGTGGCCTTACAATTCTCTGGGGAACAGACGATCTATGAAGCAGCCTTTCGGCTCGGCAAGGAGGAAAAGAAATTGCCCTGATGTCCTACAGCTATTGTATCACGGGCATCTCATAGCCCGCTGATGCCTGAAATGATTAACCTGAAACTTATGATACGAGGAGGAACATCATGGAGATAAGAAAGCTGATTATTGACACAGATCCGGGGATTGATGATGCGGCAGCGATTGCGATTCTGCTGTCTGAACCATCTCTGGATGTCAAGCTGATTGCCAGTGTTTCAGGAAATGTCGGAATTGAGCACACTACAAACAATGCGCTGAAGCTTCTGACATTCCTTAACAAAGAGATCCCGGTGGCAAAAGGGGCTGCAGCTCCATTGCTGAGGGGCAACAGATTTGCAACAAATGCACACGGGAAATCCGGTATGGGAGGATTTGAATTTCCAGAGCCGAAGAAGGAACTTCTTCTGGAAGAGAATGCGGTGATGAGCGAATACCGCACGTTGATGGCATCGGAAGAGAAGATGACAATTCTGACACTCGGGCCGCTGACGAATATCGCACTGCTCATCTCGACATTTCCTGAAGTGAAAGAAAAAATTGAAGAAATCATCATGATGGGCGGTTCCACGGAAAGAGGAAACATTGGAATCTATGGGGAATTCAATGTGACGATTGATCCGGAGGCCGCGAAAATGGTATTCCGTTCCGGAATTCCAATAACGATGGTAGGTCTAGATATCGGAAGAAAAGCCAGACTTATGGTGGAAGATCTTGAAGAGCTTGAGAAAAGCGGCGAAGTAGGAACGATGATAAGCGCGCTGTTCCGTTCTTATGACGGAGGGCATGTGGAAGAGGGGGTTAAGATGTACGACCCTTCCGCAGCAATGTATCTTATGGAACCAGAGCTTTTTGAGACAAAAGAAGCTTTTATTGACGTTGAAATATCCAGTCCGCTTACAATTGGTGCGACAGTCGTAGATTACGACGGAACGCTGAGCGAAACGAAAAATGCAGCAGTATGTGTTGACGTAGATGTGGATCGTTTCCGTAAGCGTTATGTACAGCGGGTAGCAGATACGAAACGTTAGTAAATAGAGCACCTTTAAAATATCGTTGAAAGGGTATGGTAAGTGTAATGTCTAGTACAAATGAGGCAAAAACGACAGGAATTCCGGTGCCTGCAGAGGGAACTCCGGAATTCAAAAAAATGAACCGCATGGCAAAACGTGCGATTCCGCTGGTATTAATCATCTTTATTTTTGGTATTCTTGAGCAGCAGGCCTTCGGAATGATTTTCGTAAATATTGGCCAACAGCTCGGAACTCCTGAACTGGCATCCCTGATTACATCTCTGCCAGGTATCGCACTTGGTATCGTGTGTGTCATCTATGGATCCCTGGGCGATTTCGTTTCCCTGAAAAAAATGACAATCCTTGGTACGATTGTATTTGCAATTGGTTCTGCAATCGGATTTTTATTGGGACCTGTGAGTATCTGGGCAGTTGTAGCTGCACGTATGCTGCAGTCTATCGGCGGACAGGTTGCCGGTTCCGTATTCCTGGTATTGGTGTCTAAATATATCTCTCAAAAAGAGCGTGTCGTTTATTATGGTATCTTTGTAGCAGTATTCAGATTCTCTGCAGCACTTGGTGTAGTTGCAGCGGGATATGTAACAAAGATTGACTGGCGCTGGATGTTCGCGATTCCGATTATCTCTATTGTATTTATTCCGGCACTGGCGAAAAACCTTCCGAATGAACATGCAAAAGGCGCCAAAATCGATGGATGGGGATTTACACTCATCGGTGCATTTGCAGGTGCGATTACCATGTTCTTTACAGATATGAATCTGTTCTGGGCAATTGCATCTATCGTAACGCTGGTTGCATTTATCATATACATCCATAAGGCAGAAGATCCGATTATCACTCCTGCGTTCCTGAAGAATCCTGCATTTGTAGCAACAATGGTAGTTATCTTTGTAGGTTACTTCTTCAGCTATACTCTGAATGCCGGCGTAAACGCAATCGGACTGGAAGTATTTGGTATCGACTCTGCGCAAGTATCTAATCTGCTTGTATGGTCTATCCTTTTGGCAGCGGTTCTCGGATTCGTGTGCGGACCGGTTATCAAAAAAATCGGCCGTTCTGCAGCGATTATCATGGCTCTGGCGGCAATGGGACTTGGCCTGATTGCAATCGCATTTGCTATTCCTTACGGAAAAGTTGCAGCTCTTGCAATAGCACCATGTATCTACTACTTCGGAACATCTTTCTTCTACTCACCGATCGTAGACACGGCAACATTGACCGTATCACTGGAGGAGTCCGGACGTGTTCTTGGAATCAATGACCTTGTACAGGCAATCACAGGATCAGTCGGTGTCGCTGTATTCGGTCAGATGATGTCAGCAGGCGTAATGTCAGGTGGGAGTATCACAGGCGTTAAACCCGGAGCAGCTTCCACATATTCGAATGTGTTCCTTATTGGCGGTGTGATTGTACTCTCAGCACTGGTAATCTTTATCGCGACAAAGAAAATGATTTACAGCCGTTCAAGAAAAGACGACTAATTTATTTGGAAGAGTATCAAGAAACAAAGACCACTTCGGCCGTGTTTGGCTGAAGTGGCCTTTTTTATATTAAGAACATAAAATCATGTCCCCTACCTATTAGGTACTGTCAAGATTGGCCGCAATTGATACCAGAATAGCCACATTTTCACACTCACCGTCCCAGTTTCGGCGCAGATAGATACCATCCACATAGACGTATGAATAACGGCCGCCTTGTAAAGGGCGGTCGATGAGCGCCTCCTCCACGCTGCTCTCACGGCGACGGTAGCGCTCGATGATGGCTGTCTCAAAGGCGATTTCCTTGAGCCTGGGCACTTTCAAGGTGACATCGCCGGATGTGGTATCATCCGTATGGAGAATCTAGTTCGAGCGAATCCCCGCCGCATGCTGTTTTCATACAGGCGGCGGGGATTTGTCAGTCCGAAAGGGGGCTTTCTGCACGTGATGGTAAGCGACAAATTATTTAAAATTTCTGCGCCGCTTGACTTCTTCGAGGCCGGGCAATTTTAAATAAAACTCTTTCCCCATTCCAAATTTCGTATCAAGCTTTTTGTTCCATGAGTGATAGCCGCACCATAAAAAATAGATAATGGTTAAAACAATGCTAATTACAGAAAGTAAGAGTAGTTCGTTTGATGCTTGCTCCCCCGAAATAAAAAGAAAAAATAACAAGATTGTTTGCATGAGACAATAGAAAGAGGTAAGCGTATAAATTACATAAAGAATTTTTTTATAACGAGAATCTTCCATATAGGTATGATTATAGATATAGCAGTTAAAAAAACGGTAAAAGAAATGATGTCGCTTTCTAAATTTTTTTTTGAACGATTTCGTTTTATCGGCTAAGAAAATAAAGGTCATTACTTCATTTGTACAGCAACAAGTAATTATCATACAGCCAATTAAAGCAATTTTAATTTCTAAAACCAACTTCTAATCCACCCCACAAATTTTAATACATAAGGTACTATTGATACGATAAATGAATTTCGTACATTTTTAAATAATTTTTTGGTCTGCCCTTTTGTGCTCTTTACATACTGTTTCGCCTGGCTGACCGCTTTACCCTTATATGCC
>ERZ781272.591-NODE-591-length-20995-cov-42.564374_pt1 | contig 20995 bp, 26 predicted proteins | sample MGYA00375850_ERZ781272 | MGnify/ENA primary metagenome ERZ781272 (study PRJEB29790, sample SAMN06051246) | human gut metagenome | host: Homo sapiens | place: USA: Cincinnati, Ohio | collected 2013-06-21 | study: EMG produced TPA metagenomics assembly of the Gut...
CTTTTCCGGCCGAACGGAAAAGGAAGGGCCCGCGCGGCCTGAGCGCGTTCCAATTCTTCTTCCGTCAAGGCATGCAAAAAGGCAAGCATTTTCATGAAAAAATATTCTTTTTTATAGAAAAAGGGCCTGTCCCTTTAAAACAGACCCCTGGTTCCGTTTACAGCTCAAATATTTTCTTGAGCGTTTTCGCCGTGCTGCCCACCGTCAGGGCGATGATTTCATCCCCCTCCATCAAAGTCGTATTGCCGCGCGGGATCGTGATCAAAGAATCCCGCATCAGATAAATCAAAACACAGTCCTTCGGCAGATTCAGCGACTGGACGGTCGCGCCGGATTTCGACCAATTGTGCGGCAGCTTATATTCATTGATGGAGGCGTCGCTGTTATTGATATCCGCCACCAGACGGACCGCCGCCCCTTCCACCTCGTGCTCGATCATTCCAGTGATGATCCGGGTGGGGGACATCGTGATATCCACGCCGAGCTTGTTCATAATGTCCATATTTTTGGGATTGTTGACCCGTGCAACCGTTTGCCGGACGTTGAACTGCTGCTTTGCGAGCTCGCAGGCGATCAGGTTATCCTCATCCTTGCCGGTTACGGCAATCATCGTATCGCACCGCCCGGCACCGCCGCGCGCGAGCGTTTCCACCGTTGTGCCGTCTCCGCAGATGACGGGAATATCGAGAGAATTGGCAATGCGCGTGCAGAATTCCCGTTTTTTTTCAATCAGGCTGACGTTGTAACCGTCCTCCATCAGCGCCTGTGAAAGGAAATAACCGAGATTCCCGCCGCCGACTATCAATATTTTCATGATCGTATCGAGATCCTTTCCCGGCCCGCCTTGAGAAAACCGGGCCAATGTTCAGAAAAGAGGAATCAGTCGTTGATATGCGCAAAAATAACGCTGTCGCCCTCTGTTAAAATCAGATTCTCCGCATTGGTCAGAAGGAGCGTCCCCCCTTTGCGGCGCACCGCGAAGGGCATTTCATTTTTGCGGTGGTAGAGCTGCGAGGGCTTTAGCCCCCAGTCCCGGCGGTCTGTTTTGACTTCCTCAAAGGAAATGGAGCCGGTTCCAAAATGCAGCATGGAGAATTTTGCATCCGCCTGTGTGATGAGATCGAGCAGGTGATCGGCCTCGTAACGGGTGGCGCAAATGGTATGCAGGCCAAATTTATGAAAAACCGACTCGCGGGAAGGATCCAAAATGCGGGTATAGATTGTTTCGATATTAAAATCCGTCATCAAAAGCTGCGTCACCATCACATTGACATTGTCCTCTGGCGTAATGGCGCAGGCCACGTCCGCATTTTCACAGCCTGCGGAGATGAGCACGTCCCGGTCGACCGGAACGCCCGCCACTGTGATGCCATCGAAATGATCTCCAAGCAGGTCGAGCCTGCTTTGGTCGCGGTCCACGACCGCAACGTCATAGCCGCGCCCGGACAGGGCAAGGGCCAGCCGGCGCCCCGTTTTTCCAGCGCCGACGATTAGAACGTTCATGCCTATTGCGCTCCTTTTCGGTTCAAAAATTATCGGATTTTGTGATTAACACACACAATGCCTGCAGGGGTGATGTCGATGATCCCGTATTCTCCATTTGCAACAGAGCCAGGATTCATCAGATACAGGCCGTCTTCATAATCTGTCACGGCGCGGTGAGTATGGCCATATAATGCAATGTCGGCCTTACAGGCGCGGGCCTGCTGCCGGAGCTGCCCATCGCCGTATTTCACGTTTTCCGCATAGCCGTGCGTGCAGTAAAGCAGTCTGCCTGCCACGCGTTCGAGCGCGAGGGCGGGCAGTAGGGAGCCCCAGTCGCAGTTGCCCCGCACAGAGATCACGCGCTTGTTTTCGCAAAGGCCCATTGCCTGCTCCATGTCGCTTTCTCCATCGCCCAGATGGATGACAACCTGCGCCGAGGGCTGCTGCAGGATGGCGTTGTACAAAGCGTACGCATCCCCGTGGGAGTCGGATACAACCAGGATCCTCATGCTCATAAGTACCACCATCCCTTCCGCAAAAGATGGAAGTTTTGAGCGGTTCGGCAACGCCGAATTCCGGCCCTCCCATTTGGCCGGAAAGTACGAGACTTTGGCGTGAAAAAATTATTTTTCATACTTTCCCCCTTCGCAAGCATATTAGTATTATATACACTACAGGTGGTGAATGCAATGATCGACGGAAGAAATCTTACCGCAGAACAGATGAAGACGGCGCTGGAGCATTTGAGTGAGACCTCCGGCAAGGCGGCTTCAGATATCGAACAGGCAATCAACAACGGAAACTGGGAAGAGTTTGTGCAGAAAAATATGAATCCCATGCAGGCCCAAACGCTCAAAAAGCTTTTGGAAAACCGGGATGCGGCGGATAAGCTGCTGGCAACGCCGCAGGCACAGAACCTGCTGGAAAAGCTTCTGAATAACAAACAGCATTTTAACCGATAACACAGCTTTTCGGCCTTCCGGCCGGCTGGAGCAATGACACGGGGGGATTTTGGAAAATGGACGATATGAATTTAAGCGGACTGCTCAATAGCCTGAGCCCGGAGGATATCCGTTCCCTGCAGGGGATAGCCCAGTCGCTGTTTGGCGGGCAAGGGCAAAACGACCAGCAGGCAGGGCCACCGGACCCTCAGAATGTGCCGGCGCCAGCGGAGGGAAAAAGCGGGGTTGGCGACGCGCTTGGCGCGCTTTCCGGTCTGGATCCAGCGATGATGAAAAAACTGTCCTCCATCATGGGCGCGATGAACGGGGCGAGAGACGATTCCAGATGCGCCTTTATTGCAGCGCTCAAACCTCTCCTGAGCCCTGAGCGCCGCCATAAGGCGGATGAAGCGCTGCGCATAATGCGGCTGCTGGAAATGCTGCCAATTTTAAGGGACCAGGAGGTGCTTTAATTGGGGAGAGACTATACATACAGTGAGCTGTTAGCCATGCAGGAGGAAGCGACGCAACGTGTGCGGGAGATGCAGCGCCGCGCCCAGCTAACGGCCCAGCGGGCACAGGAGGAGCTGGATCGAAAGAAACCCGCATCAGCGCCGAAGGAAAAGGCGGAGCCATCGCCGCTGCCAAAGGCCGGCGACGCGAATGGAAGAGAGACGCGGGAGCATATGCCGCTTAACAGATCTCCAGCACCCGAAGGGACGCCGCAGCAGGAGAAGACAGGGGGCGACGCGGGCCGCTTCTCCTTTTTGGACGGCGAGCCGCAGCGTATGCAGCCTTTCTCTGGAAAGCCGCATCAGCAAAAGCATATCTCCATGCCGGTCGATTTTATTCAGGAAAAGCAGGAGGCGTCGGCGGCCCCCCGGGAGCCGGCAGAAAGCGCCGCACAAGCGCCGGAGAGCAAAGCCGCGCCTGGCAGAAAGTTTACGTCTCCGCTGAACCTGCTGGAGGGCAACTCCGACCAGTCGCTTCTGCTGGCGCTGATGCTCCTTTTGAATGAGGAGGGCGCAGATGAGTTGTTGCTGCTTGCCCTTCTGTATATTATGATGTAAAATAAGAATTTTTTAAAACAGTTCCCCTTTTTTCTGTTTTATGTTAAACTGAAAGGGCCTGCAGGCGAGGTTGTCCGCAGGCGAATATTTGGTATTTTTAACAGAAAAAAGGGGAATGAATATGACATACCGTTATCGAACGCGCGGAACCTGCTCCAGGGAAATTGAGGTGGAACTGGAGGACGGGATCATCCGTCATGTCAAGTTCCATGGCGGTTGTGCGGGGAATCTCGCGGGTATTTCCAAAATCGTGGAGGGGATGTCCGCGCAAAAGGTGATCGACACCTTTTCCGGCATCCGCTGCGGCCTGAAGCCAACCTCCTGCCCGGATCAGCTTGCGCATGCCGTTGAGGAGGCGCTCCGGCAGACGAAACAGGCGTGAGCATGCGCCCTTCTGAAATCCGGCTTTTATGAAACACCTTGTAAAAGGGCGGTACGGAAGGTGGTCGTACGCCACCCGGCAGGGAAAGGCACATCATCAGATGGAGAATGCCTTTGCGTGCGTGGAGGTGGACGAGCTGGGGGCGCAGCTACGCAGCCTGGCCTTCCCCTGATAGATGAGAGGCAAGGGCCAATATCCCTATATTTTAAAACGCGGAATTCAGAGGCTAGAGGGAAACGGAAGGTTCGATTGTACAATGCACACATTCTAAACAGAACGGAGGAAAGGGCATGCCGCGCATCCTGCGCTTTCAGATCGACACGTGCTATGAAGGCCACAAGGTCATCCACTTTCTGCGCGGGGAAGCGGGCCTGTCCGCCCGGCTGGTTCAATCGCTCAAGCGGCAGCCGGGCGGCATCTGCCTGAACGGCATACAGACCCGCACCATTGACCGGCTCCATGCAGGCGACATGTTGACACTTTGTCTGCCGGACGATACGGACAACGTGGAGCCGCTGCCTCTTCCGCTCGACCGGTTATATGAGGACGATGACCTGCTGATCGTCAATAAGCCTGCAGGCCTTGCCATGCATCCAACCCACAATCACCAGGGGGATACGCTTGCCAATGCCGTAGCGGCCTATTTTCAGCAGCAGGGCCGGCATGTGACCATGCGCTGTGTGGGGCGGCTGGACCGGGATACATCTGGTGCCGTCGTATGCGCTCTGAACCGCTATGCGGCCGCACGGCTATCCGGCGGTGTGGAAAAGGAATATTTGGCGATCGTATCCGGGCGTTATCACGGCAGTGGGACGATCGACCGGCCGATCGTCCGGCCAAACCCGATGCATACTAGCCGTGCAGTCGGGGAAGGCGGTCTTCCCGCGGTGACGCACTGGCAGGCAGAAAGATGGGGAGAAAACATGACGCTGGTGCGCGTGTGGCTGGAAACCGGCCGCACGCATCAGATCCGCGTGCATTTTGCCTCTCTCGGTACGCCCTTGGTAGGGGATACCATGTACGGGACGCCGGATGAGCGGATTGCCCGGCAGGCGCTGCACTGTGTCAGCGCCCGCTTTGTGCATCCTGTGACTGGACGGCCGATGTACGTAGAAGCGCCGCTTCCCCCGGATATGGAAGCGCTGTGCGCGCAGATGGAGCCGGCTCAGGAATAGCCGAAGGAGCCGCCGTCGATATGGAGTACCTGGCCTGTCATAAAGGCAGAATCCTCGCAGGCAAGATAGACATAGCCCTGTGCCATTTCAAACGGCTGGCCTGCGCGGCCCATCGGTGTTTCCGAGGTAAAGGAGCCGAAGGTCTCCAGCGCGTCCGCCGGGAAGGAGGCGGGCTGCAGCGGTGTCCAAACCGGCCCTGGCGCAACGGCGTTCACGCGGATCTTGCGGCTGACGAGGGATTTTGCGAGCGAGCGCGTCAGGGAGACGATCGCTCCTTTCGTAGCGCTGTAATCGATGAGCTTGTCATCGCCCTGATAGGCGGTGATGGAGGTTGTATTGATGATTGCACCGCCCTCTGGGATGAAGGGAAGCGCCTCCTGGATCACATAGAAATAGCCGTAGACATTGGTTTCAAAGGTGTCGGTTAGCTGGTCCTGCGTGATGTCCAGAATGCTTTCCCGGACAAACTGGACGCCGTGATTGTTGACGAGCACGTCGATTTGTCCAAACAGGTTCACGGTTTCCTTGACGATACGCTTTGCATTGCGCCGCTCCCGCAGATCGGCCGGCAGCAGGATGCACTGTGCGCCGATCTCCTCGATATGCTGTTGCGTCTCGCGCGCGTCCCGCTCTTCATCGAGATAGGAGACGGCCACATTCGCGCCCTCTTTGGCGAACGCATAGGCAACGGCGCGCCCGATGCCGCTGTCGCCTCCTGTGATGAGCGCGGTTTTTCCCTTGAGTTTGCCGCTTCCCTTAAAAGCAGGATTTTCCGCAATGGGAAGCGGATCCACGAGGTATTCCAGGCCAGGCTGGCGGTTTTGATGCTGCGGTGGAAAGGTGAGCCCTACCTGCCGGCATTTTTCCCGGGTTCCCCGGTAGGGATAAGTTGGATAAGACATAGAAACGCCCTTTCTTCATTCAGCTAAGATAGTTCATCTTATGCTGCTTGATGAAAGGGAGCAACAAATGGATTGATGCTTATATTGTCGCATGCTGAGCATCGATCTCACCGCCGTCATAGATAAAATCGGTGAGCAGGGTGTGCTTTATCAATCCCGCCCCGAGGCTAAGCCGTCTCAGATAACAGCGGCCGATATCCGCAATGAAAGCGAGCTTAAGCACCTTCGCCATGGTGATGTGATCCTTTCGTTTTATTATGATCTCACCTAAAAATACCGGGCAGCCAATAGGCGGCCCGGCTACAATTTTTAATGTTCGGGCAGAGTCTGCGCGGGCGCGGCAGCTTGCTGTCCTTCCTTCCGGGCGGCCCTGGCCGCCATGATATCCTGCATCATCTTGTGGTGGCCTTCTCCGGTAATATTGTAGAAGTGGATGGAAACGAGCATAAGCAGATAGCCGACGGCGGGCACGATGGTGGTCATCAGGAACAGGGCCCAATTTGTCGGATCATTTTGCGCGATGCTACCCTCTGCATGGTTGACATAACCGGTCCACCCGAGGATGGCGAGGCCAATGGAGGAGGAGAAGGTGTTTTCAATTTTACCGGTAAAACTCATAATGGATAGCATAATCCCTTCCACACGCCTGCCGGTTTTCCACTCGATATAGTCGACCGTTTCCGCCTCCATCTCTTTTTGAATCAAGTTTTTAAATTCAAGTGGGATAGTGGTGAGGCCCGTAAACAGAACGACGAAGATTCCCGTCAGGAGGGAAACGGAAGTGCCGGGCTCCTTGAGCATCAGGCCGCGGTAGGTTACAACGGCGAAGAGTGCATGGATCACGATCGCGCTCACGCAGCAGAGCTGGTAAAACCTTCTGGAATCCGCCTTCCGGCCGGCCTTTTCAATGAGCATGGGCACCAGGATGCCCGCAAGGAGAAAGCCGGGGAATTTGATCACGTCGATCACAACATTATACTTGCGGTTAAACATCAGGTCTGCAACGAAGTAGAAGGAAACCTGCTCTGCAATTTTGCAGAGCACGAAGAAGATATTCCCCAGAAACAGCATCAACAGAGGTCTGTTTTGAAACAGCAGGGCAAAGCATTCTTTCACAGAAGGGACATCCTCTCTGTGCTCTGCGCGCTCTCTGGTATTGCAGAAGGTCAGGCGGGTCAGCAAAATAATCCCAATTGCAGAGACGGCGGCGCTTGTCAAATATGCCTGAGGCGTATGGTCGTTAAAGTAAGGGAGCCATGCTGCAGCAGCGACAAACACCTGCGGGAGCGCTCCCACTACAGATCGGACAATGGAGCTGACGCCAAAGAGCTTCGTGCGCTCAATACCGCTCGGCGTAATAGAGAATGCCAGCGTTCCCATGGGAATATCGAAGGCCGTATAAGTAACATCAAGACCTACAAACAAAATAGTCGTGTAAATGACGTTGAAGACCAGAGGGGCGTTTGCACTGCCGATAAAGAACAGGATCATCACAAGCGACACAAACCAAGGGGCCCATTTGATATAGGGACGCATCTGGCCGTCCTTCGTGCGGGTGCGATCCACCAAAATCCCCATGATAGGATCGTTGATCGCGTCAAAGATCCCGCAGAAAAAGCGGATGTTTGACGCGATAGAAAGGGCCTGTTCTCCTGGAATTTTTCGAAAGAGCACATTCGTCAAAAAGTAATTGATATACTTGGAGCTGGTCATGCTCGTGCTCATGCCCTGCGCACCTCTGCCCAGCGCATAAGAAATTGTTTCCTTCCAGGTCAGAAAGGTTTCCTCGCCGACATCCTTCTGGATAATCTGACGGTTCAGAAATTCGTTTAATTTACCCATTTACATTCCTCCTATTTGATTTGAATTTTTATTCGAATTGAAAGCAAATATAGGATTTGAAATGTCCATCATGGCCCTGTCGTTCCTAGAATCCGTATCAAAATTTTCAATCTGTGTATCCAGAAACTGCTCCGAAAAAAACTCGACCTTATTTTCCAGGAAACAGAGCTTTATGTTTTTCCCAATGCGCCGGTCTATGGAAAAGCCGATATAATCGTAAACGTTTACGCATATGCGCATACGCCATCTTCCATATTATCCCAGAGACAGAATACGGGATTATTTTATCACGTTAAGTAGCATAAATCAATGATTTTTCTTGTAATAACCCTAAAATTTAGTTAAATTTATCTATGACAGGCGTTGTGAAAGTTTCAGATTTGAATAGAGATGGGCGCTTTCAATAGAAAAAGATAAAAACTGCAGACCGTTATCGGGGGAAAACGGAAGCAAGGAGCTCTACTTGTTATCTGCGCAATTTTCCCATACGTTACGGTAAAAAATCGACTTGACTTCGCCAGGTGCTTGCGTTATAATCAATCCGTATTCTAGACACGCATTGATCTCACATTTTTGTAAGTCATTGTCCGTTTGATGGTTTACAAAAATGTGATTTTTTTTGGCGCAATATCGGATACAAAAATTTTTTAGGAGGTACCCGCTTTATGAATAACGGTACAGTGAAATGGTTTAACGCAGAAAAGGGCTATGGCTTTATCTCGAATGATGACGGCGGCGAGGATGTGTTCGTGCATTTTTCCGCGATTCAGGTAGATGGCTACAAGACCCTCACCGAGGGCCAGAAGGTCACGTTTGATACGGAGCCCGATCCCAAGGATAGCAGTAAGCTTCGCGCGGCGAATGTGCAGGTTGTCGGCTGAGAAACGGGTATTGAGATTGTTGCAAATATGGATAAGGGTGTAGGCCAGCCATAATTGCTGGCTCACAAATGTTTCTTCTCAAGGGCGTGCTGCAAAATGTGTATTTTTACATTTTGTACCGCGCCCTTTTTATTTGATTTCAATGAAAAGAAATAAAATTGATCCTTCTATGGAAACGAAAGGTATACTAAATACACAACTTTTTCCAAAGAGACTTTATGAAAGGAGGCGGGTAGAATGACGAAGCATATGGATGGCAACGTTCTGTTCGAGGTATATGTGTGGAATGATACGGCTGAGGCGCGGGAGATAAAAGCGCTCTTTTTCGAACAATCAGCGGCTGTTTTACCCGCCTTTCTTTTGTAGCGGATTTTTATCGGGGCGGCTCCTTAGGGGAAAGTGTCGATCGAAGTCCAAAAAAAATAGCGGCTGCAAAGCATCTCTGATTGTTTCAGGGATGCTTTTTTCATTTCTTTGGAAAGGAGAAAAGAGGGAATCGGGTTCCCAGTCAAAGAGAGGGGTTAAAGGATTTGATAAATGAAAAACAAAAGACAAGCCGAAGACGTACCAGGCTGATTGTCCGCTTTTTGCGCGGAAATGTGCATCTGTTTGTCATCGCATTGGCTTTTTTACAGGGCGTCCTGCCGGCTGGGCTTTTGCCCGGCCACAGCATGGCGGCGCTGCTAGTGTCGGTACTTTTGAGGAGGAGTCCTCCATGCGGATTTTGGAGGCTTAGCTTTCCGGCGAACGATTTTATGTTGAGAAGGGGGGCACACTATCAGAGAAAAAAGTAATTGAGGGATTATCATGCTTCATCATAAAAATTTTGAATTCTTAGAACACGGGCTGTCTGTACGCGTGGTCAGCCGAAAGTCCGGCCGCAGGAGCCTGTTTGGCAGGATGCGGGATGCATTGGCGGAGTCAGCGCCGGCGCTCACAATGGAGGAGATCAAAAAGGACGTTGCGCCCGGGCAGGAATTTTCTGCTGCGCTGGCCTGCCTGATCTTCCGGGTTTTGCGCGACAGACGGGGGCAATGAGCGAAGAAAGGCGCGGATATCCCTTGCAGGAGCGTGCGCAGCAGATTACCTGCCGAGCGGGGAATGAATATAATGCACAAGAAGGAGCTGCTCGCGCAGTTCAACCGAAATGATCTGATCCGTTTTTATAAGATCCAATTTTTCGCATGGGCAGCTCTCGTTCTTATCCTGCGGAAAGCGGCGATGGGAGCCATGCGGCACCAAGAAGGCGCTGAACGAAAGCGAACCGTGCAAAAAATGAAGCTCTGCGAAAGGTTTTTCGCAGAGCCCTTTTTAAATATTTTTTGCCACAATACCGGCCACGACCGTGATATCATCCTCATGGCCGTCCGTCCGCCGGCGCGCAGCCTCTTCGGAGATTAAGTCGGTGAGCGACTGCGCGTTTGTCCCTTCGAAGCGGTTTAGCTCCTCCAGGATCCACCCGGTTCCAGCATCCAGCGCGCCGTCAGAAACAAGCAGGATCAGGTCCCCCGGCTGCAGTCTTGTCTGAAAATCGGAAAAATGCGCCTCCCGCAGGATTCCCGTTGGCATAGAGGCGCATTCCAGCACCTCGGCCTTCCCCGCACGGCGCAGGAAGGAAGCTGCCGCGCCGGCCTTGCAGATAGCGCATTGCCCGGAATAAAAATCGAAGCAGGCGAGATCGAGCGTAGCGAACGACTCATCCTCCGACTTTGCGAGCAAGGCGGAATTAACAATTCGCAGGGCGGTGTCAAAGCCGAGCCCGGCCTTGACCAGCTTGGAAAACAGGCCGCTTGCCATCGCGGCATCCACGGCGGCGCGTCCGCCCGTTCCCATACCGTCGCTGATGAGTAAAAGCTGCCTTCCGCGCCCGTCGCGGAAGGCTTCAAAGGTGTCCCCACATAAAACGGACTCCCCGCAGGTGCGCTGGCTGGCTCCTGTTCGCATCGTAAAGGGTGCTTTTTCGCTGCAGGTCAGATAAAGCTCTCCGCTGATGATCTCCACGCAGGGGGGATCGAACGCCCGGCCGCAGGCCTCCTGAAAAAGCGCCGGAAGCTCCCGCTGATGGAGCTTTTCTCCGCCCGGCGTACCGGTGGCCTCGATATGCATCCGTCCGTTTGCATCGAGGCGGCAAACGGTTTCCTGTATTTTGATCCCAGCCTCCCCCAGTAGGGTTTGCACATGCAAAGCCGTCTCGTCGTCAAAGAGGAGCTCCTCGCCGTAATCAAGGGAAAGGTCCTCCAGCAGGTCCGCCATCTCGCCAAACTGATCTCCAATAACCGCGCGCAGGCGGCTCAGGCGGTTCTGGGCGCTAGCGCGTGCGATATGAGCGGTGAAAACCTTCTGATAACGTTCGAGCAGGCTGGTCAGCCGGATGCAGCGGCCGGAAAACTGCGCTGGCAGCTTATCCGGGGACAGGGGCTCTCCTTTTTCCAGCAGCATGTCGATGCACTGCACCGCCTCCATCGTGTCCGCTTCATTTGTTTCCCAGCAGTGCTCCCGCATACCGCACTGCCCGCAGACAGACTCACGCACCTGGCCGTGCAGCGTATGCAGCCCCGGCGCATAAAGCCGCTTGAGGCTTTCCGATACCGCGTCGACGGAGGTGGAAACATAACGCATGCCGGAGGCCGCCGCATGCAGACGCGCCGACAGCGCACGGGCAGCATCCTGCGAATGGGCCACAGCGGGGGGATGCAGGACGGCTTCCACCTTATCGATCCATCTGGAGGGCAGAAGAACAAAAAGGAGAGTGGCGATCGCGGTTTCGATAAGCGTATGGACAGCCTGGGTGCTGCCTCCCTCCAGAATGACCACAACACCGTTGGCCGCGGCGAAGGCCGCAGCGCAGCCGAATTGACCCAACGGGGCAAACAAACCGGCGAGCAGGCCGCCGAACGCATAGGAACCGGTCAGAAAGCGCATCCCTTCTCCAAATCCCATGGCGACGCCGGCCACGATGCCGGCGATGCTGCCGCCCGCTTCCCGCCCGCAGCGCGCGCCCAGCAGGATCAGGAGCACCGCGGCGATCCGGGCCGGCGCGATCCCGCCGATGTCAAAGCCCGCAAGTGCGAAGAGCAGCATGGCGCAGGAGGCCACAATGCAGGCGATCTCCTGCGGGGAGAGGATACGCAGATGGTCGAGCTGCCCGAGCAGGGAAAAGGAGCGGTAAAAGAAATAGGCGGCGCCCCCGGCAAGAAGTGCCTCCGCTGCGTACAATGCGGCCAGCGCTCCTGTAAGCCCATCCGACATGCCGAGCGCAAGCCCGGTGACGAGGCAGCAGGAGGCGGCGGTAACGCAGGAGAGCGCCTGTGAAAGCTTTTCCTTTGTCATCTGCCGGAGCGCGAAGCTGATGACGGAAGCCGCCACGACGCTTGCGATATAACGCAGCGGCATCTCATCCGCACCGGAAAACAAATAACCGAGGCATGCACCCAGGGAGGCGGCCAAGATGCCGTCCCGCGGGACACCCGCGACCAGGGCGACCCCCAGTGGAGCAAAGGAACCGAAGACGGCTGTTTGGGCGAGCGCGAAGCCGGAGACCAGCGTAAAGGCCTGCCGGAGAAGGAAGCGCGCTGCGGCGGGAATCTCCCGTGGAAACGCACGCATAAAGCTGAGCGCCTGTCCTCTGTTTTTCATGTTGAAACACCACGCTTTGCAAAAGCTGGGCCTGTCCAGCCGCAGGCGGGAGAGGCTCTCCTGTCATTATAGGAGGTGCTTTGCAAAATTTGTGTCGGAACACGATGTAGAAGAAAGGCGCATTCCCTGCTATATTTCAATTTTATCTATATATTCCCATATTCATAAGGCTATTTGACGCTTTTTTTGACTGCTTTATGGGTTTTGGCGAGGGTAAATAGCCTGTTATTCATCTCCTCCGCTTTCGTGCGCAGCCAGCGTGTTTTTGGCGTTTTGACGGTGGTGCCATCGCTTTCAAAAACTTGCACGCTGCGCAGATAGGGCTCCTTCCGGCAGGAGGTGATTGTGATTTTCAACTTCCGAGTTAGGATGACCCGAAACAGCGCGATTTTCTGAAAGCCAATTACAGTGCCTTTGTAAATCTGTTTCCAGCTATCTCCGATCCAGGCCTCAATCGTAAAGGCTTCCACCCGCTGGGAATAGCGCGTGTCCTCCTGCAGGACGACCTTGTCGATCAGGGACTCCTGCTTCAAATCGAGCAGAAGCGTATAGCGCTCTGCCTGCTCCAGAGGTGAATAGCAGCCTTCATCCAGACGAAGGCAGTTTTTGATGGGAAATCCCTCTTTGGCCGCCGGCGCGCTGATGCGCTCGAAGAGCACCTGCTTGGAGAAGGCGGAGGCAAGCCTGCGGCCCAGCTCTGCAAGACGGGCGGCATCCTTTTCGTGGATGAGCCCCCGCTGATCCGGCGGGACGTTCAGGAGCAACAGCGTATTTCCACCCACAGTGGAATAATATAAATGCAGCAGGTCGTCAATGGAACGGACCTTGCAGTCCTCCCGATGATGATAAAACCAGCCGGGCCGGATAGAAACGTCCGCTTCTGCGGGATACCAAATCAGCTCATCGTACCCCTCCAGCGCCTGACGGCTGCCGAGATCTGCATATGCGATGTCGACCCCTTTTTTGCGAAAGGAGGTATCGTCCGTCTGCTGCGAATGCTTTTCAATGGTTTGGGTATCATATGCACACCGCGGCACGACGTTCCATTCAGATAGCCGGGTGATGCCACTCTCGTTGCCGATCCAGCGCACGTCCGGCCCGCAGTTGGAAATGATGCACCCAGGCTGCAAACGGCGGATGGTTTCGTAATAGCGCTCAAAATCGTATGCCTGCTTCGGCTTCCCGTCCAGATAAGTACCGCACGCGCCGTCGAGCCAAACGGTAAAGATTTCGCCGTAGTTGGTCAGGAGCTCTGTCAGCTGGCCCACATAGAAGTCATCATAGGCGGGCGTGCCATAGCGCGCGTCATGCCGGTCCCAAGGGGAGAGGTAAACGCCGAATTTCAACCCATATTTGGCGCAGGAACGGGAGAGCGCTCCCACAATATCGCCCTTTCCGTCTTGATAGGGGCTGGAGGCAACCGTGTAATCCGTCAGCTTGCTCGGCCAGAGGCAAAAGCCATCGTGATGCTTCGCCGTGAGGATAGCACCGCGCATTCCTGCATTGCGCAGCGCACGCACCCATTGATCCGTGTCGAGCTGCGTGGGGCAAAATTGGGAGGGGCTTGCTTTGCCGTCGCTCCACTCCCGATCGAGAAAGGTATTCATTCCAAAATGTAAAAACGCGTAAAAGCCGAGCGACTGGATTTCCAGCTGGCGAGGGCTTGGCGTGATCGAGGTATAAAAATCAAGCCGGTCCATTGTAGGGCTCCTTTCCAAATGCAATCTGAAAATGCGTTGCCATGGGCCATTGTACCACGCCGCGAAGGCCGTACGCAACGGAAAGAATGGATTTTTTCATAAGAGCCTTTGACTTTTTACAAAATTCGGATAAGATAGAGATATCGGACAATAAAAACAGGAGGGGTTTGATGCGCTTTACATTTGTACACAATAATCTGAACGTACTGGATCTTGAGAAATCGCTCTCCTTTTACGAACAGGCGTTGGGATTGAAGGAGACACGACGAATTGAGGCGGAGGATAAAAGCTTTCTCATCGTGTTTCTGGGAGACGGATCCTCGCTTCACAAGCTGGAGCTTACTTGGCTGCGGGATCGGACGGAAGCATATGATTTGGGAGACAATGAATTCCATCTCGCCTTCGAGACGGATGATATAGACGCAGCGCTGCGCCGCCACAGGGAACTGGATTGCGTCTGCTTTGAAAATCCGGAAATGGGCATTTATTTTATTTCGGATCCGGATGGATATTGGATTGAGATTGTGCCGGCAAAAAAATAGCCGGAATGGGGGGCTCTCCATTCCGGCTTTGTTTTAACCTGCTTTACATGCTCTCCGGGACCGTGATCTTGAGCATTTCTAACACATTGCGGATCGTGTCACGTACGCAGATGCACAGATAGATGCGTGCCTGCATAAGCGCCTCATCTTCCACACTGACGCGGCAAGCGTTGTAAAATTTATGGAAGAGCGTCGCAAGCTCGATCACATAGCGGGTAATGCGCGCAGGATCATAATTCTTTGCGGCAAGGACGATTTCATCTGTCAGCGCGGACAAATGGCGGATGAGCGCCCGCTCCTCCGGAGCCGACAGCAGGCAGAGTTCCTCTTGTGTGCAGTCGCGCGGAATAACGCCCTCCCCGGCTAGTTTCTTCAGGATACTGCAAATCCGGGCGTGCGCATACTGACAGTAATACACGGGATTCTGCGCGCTTTGCTCCACGGCTAGGTCGAGATCGAATTCCATCTGGGAGCCAGGCTCACGCAGATTAAAGAGAAAACGCGCCGCATCCACTGGGATATCGTCGAGCAGGTCGGTCAGCGTGATGGCCTTACCCGTCCTCTTGGACATGCGCACCACCTCGCCGCCGCTGACCAGCCGCACAAGCTGCATCAGGATGACATCCAGGCGGGCGGGATCGATCCCGATCGCCTCGAGCGCGCCCTTCATGCGGGCGACATGGCCATGATGGTCTGCCCCCCAGATATCGATGGCCTTATCGTAGCCGCGTTTCACAAGCTTATTGCGGTGATAGGCGACGTCTGCGGCAAAATAGGTCGGATTTCCATTGGCGCGCACGAGCACTTCGTCCTTTTCCGCACCGCGCTCGGTCGCTTTATACCAGAGCGCACCGTCCTTTTCATAGGTTAGGCCCGCCTGCTTGAACAGATCAATGGTTTCCTGAAGCTCTCCGTTCTGATGGACTGTGCTCTCATAAAACCAGTTGTCGTAATGGATGCGGTATTTGGAGAGCGTGTCCTGCATGCCGGCGATATTTTTGGGCAGGGCGAAATCCACAAGTGCCTTGCGACGGACATTTTCTTCTACATTTACATACTGGTCGCCGTAGAGCTCTGCAAATTCCTCCGCGCGGACACGGATATCGTCGCCGTGGTAGCTGTCTTCCGGCAGTTCGACTGCGTCCTCGCCAAGATAGTGCTGCAGGTAGCGTACCTCCAACGAAAGGGCAAATTTTTCGATCTGGTTGCCCGCGTCGTTGACATAGAATTCGCGGCAGACTTCATAGCCCGCATAGTCGAGCACAGCGGAGAGGCAGTCTCCCAGCGCGCCGCCGCGGGCGTTGCCCATGTGCATCGGCCCGGTCGGGTTGGCGGAGACAAATTCCACCATCACGCGTTTGCCCTTGCCGAAATTGGAGCGGCCGTAGGTCTTGCCGCAATCGCGGATATCCTTCAGGATCGCGGCATAATAGCTGTCGTCCAAAAAGAAGTTGAGAAAGCCCGGACCTGCGATTTCGCAGCGGCTGAAAAAGGTATCCGAAAGATCGATGTGCCCGGCGATTTCTTCTGCAATTTTGCGCGGCGCCATGCGGAAGGCTTTGGCACAGGCCATAGCGGCGTTGGTCGCATAGTCGCCGTTAGCCCGGTCGGCGGGAACCTCTACCGTGAACGCTGGGACGGGCTCCGGCGGCAGGGCTCCGTCCGCCACCGCCTTCCCCATTGCGTCGAGCACCGCCTGGCGCAGAGCATTTTCCGTTTCCTTTACGAGTTTTGACATCCTGCATTTGCCTCCTTCACCGTGATGACCAGCTCATTCCGCGCGGCGAGGCCGGCGTTGAAATCGAGCGTATAGTGGAATTCGAGCCGCCCGCCGTGTTCGCCCATCAGGGAATCCACCTTCTGGGTGAAAACGCCGATCATCAGCTCGCCGTAGGGCGTTGTATAATGGCAGTTGTGCCGGCGGCCGAGCTCCATGATCAATTCGGACTGATAGCTTCCCGTACGCGTCATGGTCACACGGTTTCCATTTTCCACATGGAGTGTGGTGACACAGCCCTCCAGCTCGCCGTCGTGATCCGTATAGGTCAGCGAGTAATCCTCCGGCGTGCCGCAAAGGGAGCCGACAGTGGTCATGGACATGCTCTGTATGTCGCCCTCCGTCTCATGCTGGTCGGCAATTTCTATGATAACGTCCTTTTCCAAAATCCTGAACATCCTTTCGCAAACGTGGGGATACGGCGCTCAGCCGTTCGGTTCCCATTTCTCCAAGGCCAGCCGGATGAGTCGGTCCAGCAGCTCGCCATAAGGCAGGCCGCTTTTATCCCAGAGCTTCGGATACATGCTGATGGGCGTAAAGCCCGGGATGGTATTCGGCTCGTTTAAGAGCACTGCGCCATCTTTTTTGCGCACGAAGAAATCCACGCGTGCAAGCCCGGAGCAGCCCATGGCGGTGAAAACGCGGCAGGCAGCGCTACGTACCGCCTCGATCGTCTCCTCCGGCAGACGGGCCGGGATATGCAGCTCGCTGTCGTTTGCAATATATTTTGCCTCGTAATCATAAAAATCATTGCAGGGGACGACCTCCCCTACCGTGGAGGCCTTTGGCTCCTCATTGCCGAGCACGGCGCATTCGACCTCCATGCCGTCGATGCCCTCCTCCAGGACGAGCTTGTCGTCATGCGCAAAGGCCTTTTCGATCGCGTCAGCCAGTTCTTCTTCGCTTCGGGCTTTTCCCACGCCGACGGAGGAGCCGGCGTTGGCAGGCTTTACGAAAATCGGGAAGCCGAGCCAGTCAATCGCATTTTTACGCAGAGCGGCTGCGTCCTTTTGATAATCGAAACGGGTCAGGGGCAGCCATTTCGCCTGCGGGATACCCGCGATATCGGTCAATGCATTGGTGATCGCTTTATCCATCGTGACCGCCGCGGATGTACATCCACAGCCGACAAAGGGGATCTGAGCGAGCTGCAGCAGGCCCTGCATTGTACCGTCCTCGCCGTTTTTGCCGTGCAGGACGGGGAAGACCACATCAACGCGCTTCACACGCGTTTTGCCGTTTTCAAAAATCAGCAGGCCATGATGGGAGGCGTCTGGGGAGAGCACGGCAGGCGTCCGTGTGCCGGTTTCCAACCATTTGTCCTCCGGCAGGGCATCTGCGCAGCCTTCATAGAGCAGCCATTCACCCTGCTTGGTGATGCCGAGGGTGAGTACCTCATAACGGTCCCGCGGGATATTCTGAATGACGCTGCGCGCCGAGACGAGGGAGACCTCGTGCTCGCTCGATACGCCGCCGAAGAGGACCAAGACTTTTTTCATAAAAATACTCCTTCCTGCGCAAAAGCCGGAATTGGATTCCTAAAACCTTTATATGATAGCATAATTCAAGGATATGCGCAATTGGTCGGCCGCCGAAAAGTATGGTTTGATTTTCAATATTGTAGTCATAATAAAGAAAAGGAGATTGACTTTCATGCATCAATCCGCTATACTTAATGCAAATGACTTGCAATAAGGAGCACTTATGAAGAAAAAACGCAAAAAATTCCTTGCTCTACTCTCCGCTTTGCTGTGCGTGCTTTTGATCGCCTTCTCAGGCTGCACGCCCGTGGAGCAATTACAGAGCGATTTTCAGATTGTCACATCCTTTTACCCCATGTACCTCTTTACCCGCAACCTGACGGAAGGGATCAGCGGCGTTAAGGTTCTCAACATGACAGCCCAAAACGCAGGCTGCCTGCACGACTATCAGCTGCTCTCCAAGGATATGAAGGCGCTTGGAGTGGCGGATGCCTTCGTCATCAACGGCGCGGGGATGGAGGGCTTTCTCGATAAGGTAATCGAACAATTGCCAGACCTTCCGGTCGTCACGGCGAGCGAGGGGATCGCAATCCTCTGTGAGGAGGAGGAGCATGGCCATGAGGCGGATGAAGCCCACGGCCATGCGGGACACGAGCACGAGGAGAACGCGCATGTCTGGCTCGCCGTGCCAAACGCGATTCAGGAGGTCAACAACATCGCACGGGGGCTTCAACAGCTTCTGCCAGGATATGCAGACACAATTGAGGGAAACCGTGCTTCCTATGTGAAGCGGTTGGAAGCGCTCGATGCGGAATTGATGAAGACGCTCGCGCCCGTCAAAGGCGCGGAGATTATCTCCTTCCATGAGGCGTACGATTATTTTGCACAGCGCTACGGCCTTGTTATTGCCGGCGCGATTGAGACGCACGACGGCGGCGAGCCGGGGACAAAGGAGCTGATCGAAACCGTGGAGCTCATCCGCTCTCACGGGATCCGGGCAATCTTCATCGAGCCGGATTATCAGGGCAGCTCTGCCGGAATCCTCAGCCGGGAGACCGGCGCAAAGCTCTGCACCCTGAATCCCGTCACACAGGGGGCGGACAGCCTGACCGCCTATGAGGACATCATGCGGGAGAATGCAAAAATCATCTTGGAGGCGGTAGAGAATGGCGGCTGAAAACGGCTGCGGGCTGTGCAGCGTACAAATACAGAAGATCGGCGTGCAGAAGGGGCGGGACGTCCTGCTGGAGGATGTTTCCTTTGAAATGCACTGTGGGGAGCTGACGGCGCTCATCGGCGTCAACGGCGCGGGTAAAACAACGCTTCTGCGCGCGATTCTGGGGGAAATCCGCCATACAGGCACGGTCCACTACCACTCGCACGACGGAAAGGACCTCTCGAAAATCACCGTCGGCTATGTGCCGCAGTATCTCGACTTCGACCGCAGCGCGCCGGTGAGTGTGATGGATTTTCTGCTGGCGGGGCGCACACAGGCGCCGGTATGGCTCACCCGCCCGCGCGCGTTGAAAAAAGAAATTCGGAAAAGCCTTGTGGATGCGGGCTGCGAGGGGCTGGAAGAGCGGATGCTCGGCGCGCTTTCCGGCGGCGAGCTGCAGCGCGTCATGCTCGCGCAGGCGCTGTATCCCACGCCAGAGATTCTGATTTTGGACGAGCCGGTATCTGGCGTGGACACTGTAGGATCGGAGCAGTTTTACGAGAAGATCTCCCAGCTGCGGCACGATTATCATATGGCGATTCTGATGGTGTCGCACGATCTGGAGCTCGTGCACATGTATGCGGACAAGGCGGTCCTTCTCAATAAAAAGATTCTCTGCTCAGGGAAGATCGATGAGGTTTACCAGTCCAAGGCCTTCCGCGAAGCGTTTGGAACGGGAGGTGCGGCGAGATGAATGTGATTTACCAAATTCTCGATGCGATTTTACCTTTTTCCTGGCTTGACTATCATTTCATGAAAAACGCCTTCGTCGCCGTCCTGCTCATCACGCCCCTGCTTGGTATGCTCGGCACGATGGCGGTCAATAACAAAATGGCCTTTTTCTCCGATGCGCTGGGCCATTCCGCACTGACGGGCGTGGCGCTTGGCGTTTTGCTGGGCATTCAGAACGATTTAATCAGTATGATCGCCTTCGGTGTGCTGCTCGCGCTGGTCATCACACGTGTTAAATCGGCGAAGACTGCCTCTGCGGATACGGTCATCAGCGTGTTTTCCTCCACAGCGATCGCCCTGGGGCTCGTCATCCTCTCGGCGGGCGGCGGGTTTTCCAAGTATTCACAGTATCTGATTGGCGATATTTTAAGCATTACACCGCATGAAATCCTGCTTTTGGCCCTGACGCTCGTGTTTGTCACGTTTATTTGGGGCGTTATTTATAACCGCCTGCTGCTGCTGAGCATCAACACGGACCTTGCCGCGAGCAGAGGAGTAAAAACGGCGGTCGTGGAAAATATCTTTGTGGTGCTCGTCGCGGTGGTCGTGATGCTCTCGATCAAATGGGTCGGGGTGCTGCTGATCAATTCCTTGCTGATCCTGCCTGCGGCGGCTGCCCGCAATCTCGCGCGCAGCTCCCGGCAGTATCTGGGCTTTTCGGTTTTGATCGCCATGCTCTGCGGCGTCGGCGGGCTAATCGCCTCGTTTTATTTCAATACGTCAGCGGGCGCGACGATCGTGCTGCTGTGCGCAGCAGTATTCTTTGTAACCTATGCGGTGCGCCGTAGAAAGTAGTGGCATCTTGTACTATGAGAAAGGAGACGAGTTTTATGGGTGAGCTTTCAGAGCTACCGAATATTGGAAAGGCAGTGGAGGAACAGCTTCATCAGGCGGGGATTGAAACGACGAAGCAGCTTCGGGAAACCGGCAGCCGCGAGGCTTGGCTGAAAATCAAAGCAAACGACCCGTCGGCCTGTTACAACCGGCTATGCGCGCTGGAGGGCGCAATTCAGGGCATCCGCTGGCATGACCTGCCTGAAGATGACAAAAGATCGCTTAAGGAATTTTATTCCGCTCGTAAATAATGAAAGCGCAGGAGCAGATCATAGGTCTGTTCCTGCGCTCAGCTTGTCGAAAAAGAGATATCGTTTCGTCAAAATGCACGAGAACAATCTCGTAAACGCGCTCAGGCCGCGCGGGCCCTTCCTTTTCCGTTCGGCCGGAAAAGGAAGC
>ERZ781272.592-NODE-592-length-20976-cov-40.529086_pt1 | contig 20976 bp, 21 predicted proteins | sample MGYA00375850_ERZ781272 | MGnify/ENA primary metagenome ERZ781272 (study PRJEB29790, sample SAMN06051246) | human gut metagenome | host: Homo sapiens | place: USA: Cincinnati, Ohio | collected 2013-06-21 | study: EMG produced TPA metagenomics assembly of the Gut...
ATCAGAAACCATGCTTTTTTGTGCACTTTTTTCTTCTCTTAGACGTTATCGACAAACTAAGCGCTCCCGGGCAAGAAGTCCGGGAGCGCTTTATGTATAATGATCAGTTGAATGGATCTGATCAGGTATTGAGATAGTCGTCGACGACCTTGCCGTCCTGAATCCGGACGACGCGCTTTGCCTCCGCTGCAATTCCGTTGTCATGTGTGATCAAAACAACGGTACGCCCTTCCTCGCTGAGCTCGTGCAGAATACGCATGACCTCCTTACCGGAATGTGAATCGAGGTTGCCGGTGGGTTCGTCGGCCAGAATAACGGGGGGGCGTGCGGCCACGGCGCGCGCAATCGCCACACGTTGCTGCTGTCCGCCGGACATTTCCGCAGGGCGGTGATCCAGACGGTGCCCGAGCCCGACGCGCTCAAGCGCTTTGACGGAGAGCTCATGCCGCTCTTGCGCCGCCATGCCACGGTAGACCAGCGGGAGTTCCACATTCGCCTGTGCGGTCAGGCTGGGAATCAGATTAAAGCCCTGAAAAATAAAGCCGATCTGCTTATTGCGGATTTCCGATAGCTTATCGTCAGAAAGCTGAGAAACGTCGTCTCCGTCGAGATAATATTCCCCGCTGGTGGGTGAATCGAGCAATCCGATCATATTCATCAGCGTCGATTTTCCGGAACCCGACTGCCCTACGATGGCGACGAACTCCTCCCGCTCGATTTTCAGAGTTACACCATCAAGTGCATGGACCTCATTTTCACCGGGATTGTAAATTTTGTAAACATTGCGGATGTCGATCAGCGGCAAGATAACCACTCCTCCAGCTAGCAATAGGGGACATAGCATCGGTGAACAGGGGCAACAACGGTGTTGAGGGCATGCCGAGGGCATCTGCCGGGCGGTGCTATTTGCCCCTTGTTTACCGATGCTACCATACGAATTTTATAATAAACGGCGCATGTGTGCAAGTTAAGAAAAAATTGTAAACGAACTGTGAATGATAAAACGCCCTTCTCATATAACCCAATGCGTGAAAAAATCAAATCAAGCTTCTTTTTCGGCTGTATACAGTTTTGCGACGTATAACTTTCTACACTGCGGAGAAAATAACGTCATGACATGGATGTCATCTGAATAAAAAGGAGACGTTTTTATGGCGGTTACAGGAAATGAATACAGCAAAATGGCGGATCAGGCATCACCGCCCTCTCATAAGGTGGCCAATATGCTCAAGGCCTTTCTGATCGGCGGGCTGATCTGTGTGATCGGGCAGGTGCTTAACAGCCTTTACCTGATGGCGCATCTGAGCGAGGATCAGGCGAAAACAACGGTTTCCATTACGCTCATTGCCATCACGGCGATACTGACGGCCTTTGGCGTATTTGATAAAATCGCCCGGCATGCGGGCGCGGGGACGATTGTGCCGATCACCGGCTTTGCCAATGCGGTTGTCTCCCCGGCCATGGAATTCCAGAGCGAGGGCCGTATCCTCGGCACCGGCGCGCAGATCTTCTCCGTGGCGGGGCCGGTGATTTTATATGGCCCGGCTGCAGCAGTGCTTTATGGGCTGATCCTCTGGATCTTCCGGCTGTTTTAGAAAGGACTGATAAGGAAACATGGCAATCAGGACAGGAAGATATACCATTACGCTGCCTTCCCGTCCCGTCGTGCGGGGCTTTGCGGCGGTTGCGGGAAAGAAGGAGGGCGAAGGCCCTTTAGCGGCCGAATTTGACCATATTTTTGAAGACACGACGCTGGGCGAGATCTCCTGGGAAAAGGCAGAAAGCAAGCTGCACAGGGAGGCGGTGATCCGTGCACTGAGCAAGGCTCAGAAGAGCCCCGCGGATGTGGACGTCATTTTTGCAGGCGACCTGCTGAACCAGTGCATCGGCACCTGTTTCGGACTCCGGGAGCTGGATATGCCATTTGCAGGGCTTTACGGTGCCTGCTCCACGATGGCGCTTTCGCTTTTGATGGCCTCTATCTTCATTGATACAGGTACGGCGGGGCTGGCGGTTGCCTCCACCTCGTCGCATTTCTGCTCGGCGGAAAGGCAATTCCGGCTGCCGCTGGAATACGGCGGCCAGCGTCCGCCCTCCGCGCAGTGGACCGCGACGGCAGCCGGTGCGGCAGTGCTTGCCTCGGCCGGAGAAGGGCCACACGTGGAATCCGTCATTATCGGCAAGATGCAGGATCTCGGCATCAAGGATGCAAACAACATGGGCGCGGCGATGGCGCCGTCGGCAAGCTCGACCATCGCTGCCTTCCTGCATGATACCTGCACGGTTCCCGAGGACTATGATATGATCCTCACAGGCGATCTCGGCGCAGTGGGTTCCAAGCTGCTCATTGAGCTGCTGCGTAAGGATTACCAAATCGATATCGCGAGCGTGCACGCGGACTGCGGGTTGATGCTCTATAATCTGGATGAGCAGGATGTCAATGCGGGTGCTTCCGGCTGCGGCTGCAGCGGCTGCGTGGTGTGCTCCTATATCTTAAGCCGGCTCAAGCAGGGTGAGTTCAAGCGCGTTTTGTTTGTAGGCACCGGTGCGCTCATGAGCGCGGTGTCCTCCAAACAGGGCGAGACGATTCCAGGCATTGCGCACGGTGTGCTTCTGACAAACGGATAGCCAGAGGGGGGATACTCATGGACGAAATGCTGCGGGACCTTCAGATGCTGGCGCTCGCCTCGAATACGCTGCGGATACTGAGCGTGCTCAAAAAGGTCGTCATCGGCCTGATGATCGCGTTTGCGGCGCTGCGGGCAGTACGCGCCGTTTTGCAATTGAAACAGTCAAACGAAGGCATTCAGATGAAACTGCGCAGGCAACTTTCTATCTAGATCAAAAGGGGCGCGTTGCAAGAGGTATTGCAACGCGCCTCTGCCCGTCTTGTATATATACGTTTTGCAACAGATCCCGCCTTTCTCTATAGGCGTGGATTTTCCCATTCGGTTGTGTTATACTGAGGGCGACGGGCGAAGCCCGGTAACCACGCAAGGAATAGGAGAAGTTTCTATGATTCTAAAGAATACGGTGTATTATAACGAGGCGTTTTTGCCCCAGAAGGGTGATATTGCAATCGAAAATGGCATCCTGACCGAGGTGGGAGGGACGCAGGGGGGAAGGGGGATCGACCTTTCCGGCTGTACGGTGGCGCCCGGCTTCATCGATATCCACACGCACGGTGCGATGGGCGGCGATACCTGCGATGCAAGGGAGGAATCGCTTGCCGGGATATCGCGGCATCTTGCGCATCATGGTGTTACCTCTTTTTGCCCCACGACGATGACGCTCCCCTTTGAACAGCTTGCAGAGAGCCTGCAGGCTGCGCGCGATTACCGCGGCTATGAGTGCGGGGCATACATACAGGGAATCAATATGGAGGGTCCGTATATTTCTGCCGCTAAAAAGGGCGCGCAATGCGGGGACTATATCCGAAATCCGGATTTTAACGAATTTTTGAAGCTATATGAAATCTGCCCGGTGCGTCTGGTGGACGTCGCTCCAGAGGCTAACGGTGCGAATGAATTCGCCGCACGGGCCAAGGCTTACTGTACGGTGTCTGCGGCGCACACTAATTCCGATTATGAGACGGCTGCCAAGGCGTTTGACGCGGGCTTTTCCCACGCGACGCATCTGTTCAACGCCATGACACAGCTTTCCTCCCGCGCGCCCGGCGTGGTCGGCGCGGTCTTCGACAACGATGCGGTTACGGCAGAGCTCATCTGCGACGGCTTCCATATCGCGCCCGCCACCCTGCGGATTGCCTTCCGTATCCTCGGCGAGGATCGAACCGTGATCGTCAGCGATGCGATGATGGCCTCCGGGTTGGCGGACGGTGATTTTGAGCTGGGCGGGCAAACGGTCTATGTGCGCGATGGAAAAGCTCTGCTGGCGGATGGGACAATCGCAGCAAGCACGACAAACCTTTATGATGAGTTCCGCAATGTCCTGCGCTTTGGCATTCCGTTCCGCCAGGCGCTGAAATCCTGCACGATCAATCCGGCCCGCGTGATCCATGCGGACAAAGAGACGGGAAGCATTGCACAGGGCAAGCGGGCCGACCTGCTCGTGCTCGATCGGAACATGGAGATCCGGATGGTGATCGTAAAAGGGGAAATCGTGGTCAATCACGAGGCATAAGGTATTTATGCCCTGCTTTGAAACATGTATTATACGGAAACAAAAAGGCGCGCCGAAAACACATTTTTGGCGCGCCCTTTTGGCTTCCTTAACCTTTTGCATGCGAAGGTTCTCCCTGCTTTGCCCTGCGAACCGTCTCCATCATCCCTGCAAAAACCTCTGCGATTCGGTTCGCTGTACGCGGGCCGAGGGAATTCGTTTCTTCGTAATGCTTTCGCCCCAATCGGTCGACCGCTTTATCCAGATAAGGCGCCTGTTCATTCAGGTAAAAATCGTTTGGGGTGACAATATAGCCAATCTCATCATTGGCGAGGCCGAATACCACGAGCTCATCGTCCCCAGCAATCTCCCGCAGGGGCGGAGGATTGACGCTTGCCGGTGCGCCCTGGGCGGATTCCTTGGCGCTCAGATAGCCGCTGTATACCAGCTCCGGGTAGATTTCTCCCGGGATCAGCAGGATTTTGAGACGGTCGATCTACTGTTGCACAATTGCGCCCTATTTTATTGATCAACCGCACGATCAATCTCTGACGGTGATTTTTGCGCTGCCGTCATGGATATGATCCGTCAGGACGATTTGACCCTTGTCCGTAAAGGTGGCGATGATGCCGTTGTGGTTGACCGTTGCATAAATCGAAGCGTGTGCGATCATGACCAGATTCCATTTGACGTTGGGATAGATTTTGCCGAGCTGGTTGGTGACGATCGCAATCTCCGGGTGAAGCGTACGAATAAAGTTGGGATTGGACGCGGTGGTATAGCCGTGGTGCCCAATCTTCAGAAGATCGACCTTACCGACAAGCGGCGCAATTCTATTCTCAAGGCCGCCTTCCGCAGAAATGTCCGCTGCGAGGAAAGCGGTGCGGCTGCCCTTCGTGACCTTTACACCGACGGAACTGACGTTTTCACCCGCATGCGGCTTCGACATGTCGGTCACAGTGTTGAAAAACTGCAATGTAAAGCTGCCAAAGGAAAAGGGCTCGTCCGGCAGATCGGATACAATGGGGATATTCCGCTTCTCAAGCGCGTCTACCGTCTCGCGATAGACGATATCGAGCCCCCATTTCCGGGCCTCCATACGATTGAGAATCTCCGGGTTAAAGGGCTTGAGATATGCTTTTTTGATCGTGATGTCCGGATCGTTGATGATCCAGCGGAAGCCGCCGATGTGATCGTAATGGTAATGCGTCGGCAGGATGAAATCGAGAACGACCTTGCCCTCCGCATTGACCGCCGTTTTTTTCACATAGTCCAGGACGATCTGCTCATAGCCGACCGCGCCGTGCTTACGGCGGTAGTTGTCGGAGGAATCGCCCGCGTCGATGAGGGCGAAATGGCCGTCGCTTTCCAGCAGAATGGCGTCGGAATTGCCAGTATTCAAAAAATGGATCCGGTCCGCCCCGACCGTCTTTACGACGGGTTCCGGCGTGACAGGATAGCGCTTTTCATAGTGGTTATACAGCGCTACCGTCAGGATGTCCAGAAGGAAGATCAAGGTCATCAACGTGACCATAAAATATGTAGCGATTTTTTTGACCATGTGAGATTCCTCGATATATCCATAAGGCAGAGCCGCCTTATGATAATTTTGAAACGTAGCATCGGTAAACAAGGGAAAACAGCGCCGCCAGGCAGCCGCAAAGCCGTTTGCCGCGTTCTCGGCCTCGGCTGGCGGCAGCCAGCCTTCGCCCTGTGGCCTTGCAAACCTGCCCCTGCGGGTGTCGGAGCGGTCCTTTGGAGTTTTGGAGCAATGCCGGGGCCTTTGGCAAGGCAGACGACGACGCCTCCCTTGCCGGAAGGCGAGGAGGATAACGCCGGCAGAGGACCTCGGCATTGCCCTCAAAACCGTTGTTTCCCCTGTTCACCGATGCTACCCTGTGATTATATCATGAGAAGCCGCACGCGTCTATTGGTAAAACAATTTTAAACAATTTGTAAGAAACGCCCTGTGGAATTCCGGCTGGTCTGATGATTTTATGATTTGTAATCTTCCCCTCAGGGCATTCATTTTTTCTTTTTCTGAAAGATAAACAGCTTGCTGAATACATAGTTGATGATAACGATCACGATCTGGACGATGAATTTTGCGAGCATCTCGTGCATGCCCATGATGCTGATGAATAGATACATCAGGCCCATATCCACGAGCAGGGAGAAAAGCCGGGCGGAAACGAAGCCTGCGAATTCCTTCCACACCACCGCCGCCTTCCAGCTGCGGCTGCTGAAGACAAAAATTTTATTGGTCACGAAGGCAAACAGGACTGCAGCGATCCATGAGAGCACATTTGCGGCCAGATAATTTTTGTCCTTCAGGAAAAGCTCTGTCCCTAGAAGCTGATTGAAAATATAGAAGGAGCCCATCGAGACGACGGTCGTGAGCAAGCCAAAGAAAACATAGCTGACGATTTCGTGGTTGATCAGGCTTATCAGCTTTTCAAAGGCCGTGTGATAGCCATGGTCCGGCTTTTCCTCTGCAGGAGCTTCCAATGCGCGCATGTGTTCTCCGGCATGCAGGTAGGAACCGTAAGCGGTAAAAATATGCAGCAGGAACCAGGAAAAAACGTTTCCCGCGCAAGTGGCAGCTTCAAAGGGGACCCATTCCACCGAAAGACCAGCATATTCGGCCGCCGCCGCGAGGAAGGAGGCGGCTCCCGGGCCCTTTTGTGGGATACAGGCAAGCAGCGGCCTCAGCTTGTCCGCCTTGATTAGCACAAAAGCCGGAGCGCCGGACGGGAGCCAGCGCATTGTAAAATAGGAGAGCAACACCTTAGCGAGCCATGCGGTGAATCCTTTACCGCCTTCTCCAACAAGGCAGTCGCTTTTAGAATGCCGCTTCCAGATCGCTGTGAATTCCGCAGGGGAATAGCCCTTTTGCGGAAGCAGGACATAGTCCGCCCCGCCGTGCAGGGCAACGTCCAAGGCGGCCCTCATGTTTTCGCCGGCAACGGATACCGTGCAGTCTGCTTCCAGGGTCCGGCAGGCGTCTTGCCATATGGGCAGCTGTCCCTGCTCTGGTACGAGAATGTATAATCGTTCCAAATCATGATCCTCCTGAATCGGCTGTGTTTTGATCTTCAGATCGCTTCTGTAGGTCAGAAAACGCACAATTATTTTTTCATTTTACCACCGAATGTGCCGTTTGACAATCTTTCCGGTCGTGAATTTCTCGAGGAAACTTTCCTGACAAGAAACTTTATGGTAAAATAAAATTAAAAAAATCTCCGAATTTGGAAAGGGGCGGTCTCATGCACGTTACCGTCAAAGCGGCGGCAAAGATCAATTTGATGCTCGATATTATTGAACGGCTCGAAAACGGCTATCACAGCCTGTGGATGGTGATGCAGTCTGTTAATTTATACGATACGATCACAGCGGAGCGCACAGGAACGGGAGAAATCTGCCTGTCCTGCACGGATGCACGCCTTCCTGCGGACGAGACGAATCTGGCGTTTCAAGCTGCGCAGACGTTTTTTGAAGCCACTGGTGTGTCGAATGACGGAATTTCGATTGCCATCGATAAAAAAATCCCCTTTGCCGCCGGGCTTGCCGGCGGCAGCGCGGACGCAGCGGCGACGCTGCTGGCTCTTGACCGGCTGTATGGGACGAACCTGAAGCAGCGTACGCTCAATAAAATCGGCTTGACGCTCGGCGCAGACGTCCCGTTTTGCCTGCAGGGCGGCACGATGCTCGCGCAGCATATCGGCGAGCTGCTCACGCCCGTGCCGGAGCTGCCGGATTGCTGGATTGTGCTCGCAAAGCCCGCGCAGGGTATTTCCACCGCTCAGGCCTATCATCTGTGTGATACCGCACCGCATCTGCGCGCGCCGGACAAGCGCGGGATGCTGAACGCGCTGCTCGCGGAGGACCTAAAGGGAGCGGCCCGCTTGGTGGGGAATGTATTCGAGCAGGTCATCGACGTCCCGGAACGGGTGGCAATCAAGGCTCTGATGCGCGAATATGGGGCACTCGGTTGCTGCATGAGCGGCAGCGGGCCGACTGTTTTTGGATTGTTTGATGCCCAACAGGCCGCGAAGGACTGTGCGGAGAAGCTCAAAATGATTGTACCAGACGTTTTTGCCTGCCGCCCTGTGGAGGAGGGCTGTATCGTAACGGAAGAATGACCCGCCTGATCTGAATGGGAGAAAATAGAGCAGCCCCTATGTATAAGGGAAGAAAGTTCCGTCCATACTCTTGATACCCAAAGAGAGGACGGGATTTTTTATGAAGTTCAAACGAATCGAAGCTGCGCTTTTATGCGCCGTTTTGCTGGTGTCCATTTGCAGCGTGACAAGCTTCGCCTCCTCCTGTGCGCAGATAAGGGAGAGCGTGCTGCGCCTGCATGTGCTGGCGAATTCAGACAGCGATGCGGACCAGAAGCTGAAATTACAGGTGCGTGACGCGGTCCTTAAGGAAGGCGCGCATATCTTTGACGGCTCCCTGACAGCGGGAGAGGCCGAGCAGGCGATTGAGAAAGCGCTCCCACGGCTTGAGCGGGCGGCACGCAGCGAGGTGATCGCGCGCGGCTATACGTACGATGTTCATATCACGGTCAGTGAGGAATATTTCGATACCCGTACTTATGAAGATGAGGTCACGCTTCCCGCAGGGCGCTACCGGGCGGTACGTGTGATCATCGGCGAAGGGGAGGGGCACAACTGGTGGTGCGTCATGTTTCCGCCGATGTGCCTTCCCGCGGCGCAGGGCGGTGTGGAGCTCGACGATGTGCTGGACAAGCAGGAGGAAAAAATTGTGCGCAGTAATCCCAAATACGAGCCGCGGTTTAAAATCGTCGAATGGATCGAGCGGCTTCGGGAATATCTGCGGGACGACCCGACAGAGGATGCGACAACGGATTACTTCACCGTGACGCAGCTGCCGGAGGAGACAGAGACGCTGTCTGTCGGGCAAAATCTATTTTCATTTGTTCAAAAAATAAAGTCCCATTAGAGAAAAAAGCTCCGTCGGGAGGGGCTTACGGATATGTAACCGCTGCGAAGTACCTTACTGGACATGATCCGCAACAAATTCATCTGCCAATGCATTGATTTTGCCATGCAGCATATGGGTATTTCCAAGCAACCCAAATACCACAGATCCTTCAGATAGTAGCCGTCTTCCGTACCGGAAAGCCTATCAAAGGCAATGTGTCGTCCAGTACTGTGAATTTGCTCTTACCCACACCAGAGAAGCAAAAAAATCGGCCGTGGCGGTTTTGCCACGGCCGATTTTTGAAATCAACCAATCAATAATTCTCCGCGCGAAGCTCAAAGTAAGCCTGCGGATGCTTGCACACCGGGCAGACCGCCGGAGCATTTTTGCCCACGTGGATGTGGCCGCAGTTGCGGCAGATCCAGACGACCTCGTTTGTGCGCGCAAAGACGACGCCCTTTTCCAGATTCTCAACAAGCTTGCGATAGCGCTCCTCATGCTCTTTCTCAATATCGCCAACCATCTTAAACAGTGCCGCGATCTCGTCGAAGCCCTCGGCCTTCGCCTCTTCCGCAAAGCCCTTGTACATATCGGTCCACTCATAGTGCTCGCCTGCCGCGCCGTCGAGCAGGTTTTCCATCGTGCCAGGGATCTTGCCGCCATGAAGCTGCTTGAACCAGATCTTTGCATGCTCTTTTTCGTTGTCCGCGGTCATCTGGAAGATATTTGCGATCTGCTCATAGCCGTCTTTCTTCGCCTGGGATGCATAATAGGTATATTTATTGCGCGCCTGGGATTCGCCTGCGAACGCTGCCATCAAGTTCGCTTCAGTCTTACTTCCTTTGAATTCCATCATGCTGCCTCCTAAAAATAAAGATAAGGATTAACTGTATATTAGTATACCAATTCTTCTCAAAAAAATCAATGTAATTGGCGCCAGACCTCTGTTTTTTTGATCATTACTGGTACATGGCCGCCAAAACCCGCTCAAAGGCGCGTGCGGGCATGATTTTCCGCAATGCCATCACACCCTTATACATCGCGCCGACGGTCACGCGTACGGGTGGGTTCTCCTTTTCCGCCAACCGGAAGGCGGCAAGCGCCGGCTTCATGGCGGGCACGCCGGTTTCCTCATCATGCGCCATGCGGGCAATCGCGCCCTCACAGGTCTGCCGGTAAGGGGAATCCGCCGGCATCGCCATCCTGCGCGCAGCAGTAAAGCCCGTTTTCGTATCGCCCGGCTCGATGAGAGCTGCGCGAATACCAAAGGGCCGCGTTTCCATGCGCAAGGCCTCCACGTATGCGTCGAGCGCATATTTGGAGGAGCTGTAGTGGCTCTGATACGGGATCGGCACGCGCCCGGCAACGGAGCTCATCACGAGCACAAGCCCCTTCCCCTGTGCACGAAAATAGGGCAGTACTAGACGGTTGACGCGTAGCGTACCGAAATAATTCACTTCGAATTGCGCGCGGACCGCCTCTTCAAACGTATCCTCTGCCGGGCCGGCAATGCCCATGCCTGCACAGTTGAGCACAATCCCTAAGCCGCCTTCGGCCACGGCCCGTTCCACCGCCCGGCGGGAGGATTCCTCATTGCAGACATCCATTTGGATGGACCGGATTTCCCCGCCGTTTTGGCGTTGTTCCACACTCTCTTCACAATGGCGCGAGCCCGCCCAGACCATATAGCCCGCGTCGGCAAACAATTCCGCCGCCGCGCGCCCGATCCCGGAGGATGCGCCGGTAATCAAAATCGCTTTTCCATACGGATATCGCATAACCATACCCCTCCATCGTCCCTTTTTCCTCATTTTACCACAGGCTTGCAAGCGGGACAATAGCAATCAGCCCATCTCGCCGCTTGACCACCCGCCCCGCAGCGGGTATAATGCAAGCAGAAAATTTGTAAGGAAAATGGAGGTTTGTCATGCACAGGCAATATTTAGAGCTTGGGAAAATCGTCGGCACTCACGGCGTTCGCGGCGAGATGCGCGTTCAGCCCTGGTGCGACAGCCCCGCCTTTTTTCAGCAGTTTCACACCCTCTATTTCAGTAAGGACGGCGAAGGCCCCACAAAAGTAATCTCCAGCCGCCCGCATGGCAATGTCATGCTGCTCAAGCTCGAGGGGATCAATACAGTCGAAGCGGCGTCCGTGCTGCGCGGGCGTGTGATCTTTATGAACCGGGACGACGCCGATCTCGCACAGGGTGATTATTTTATTCAGGACCTGATCGGCTGCCGGGTGATCGACGCGGACACTGGGCGGCTTTACGGGACGCTCACGGATGTGAGCGCCACCGGGGCGAATGATGTCTGGCATGTGCAGGACGGTTCGGGACGGGAATACCTGCTGCCCGCGATCCCGCCCGTCGTCATCGATACAGACGTGGAGCATGAGAAGATCAAAATCCGCCCGCTCAAGGGAATCTTTGACGGGCCGGAGGAGATAAGAGAGTGAAAAACAAGTTTTTCACTCCAGAGAAAGGATCGATTGGAAACCTATGCGTATCGATATTCTGACCCTCTTTCCCGAAATGTGCGATGCGGTGCTGCGGGAGAGCATCATCGGCCGCGCGCGAGAACGCGGGCTTGTGGAGCTCAATTGCTGTAACATCCGGGACTACACGCTCGATAAGCATAATCGTGTGGATGACACGCCCTATGGCGGCGGCATGGGCATGGTGATGCAGACGCAGCCGATTTACGACTGCTTCCAGGCCCTGTGTAAAGAAGTGGGCAAAAAGCCGCATCTGGTCTATCTCTCCCCGCAGGGAAACGTGCTCACACAACAGCGTGTCAGGGAACTCTCAGAGCTTGACAACCTCGCGCTTCTGTGCGGTCATTACGAGGGCGTGGACGAGCGCGTCATTGAAGAGCTGGTGGACGAGGAAATCTCCATCGGCGACTATGTGCTCACCGGTGGCGAACTACCCGCCCTGGTGCTGACAGACGCGGTGTGCCGGATGCTGCCCGGCGTATTGGCCAACGAAGAAGCCTATCAGGAGGAGAGCCATTTTCATTCCTTGTTGGAATATCCACAGTATACCCGGCCCTTTGAATGGCACGGCAAAACGGTGCCCGAGGTGCTCCTCTCCGGCCATCACGCCAATATCGTGCGCTGGCGGCGGGAGCGGGCACTTGAGCGCACCTTTTACCGGAGGCCGGATATGCTGAAAAATGCCGAGCTTAACGAAACGGACCGTGCCTTTCTCGCCCGCCTCGCAGAACAGGCGGAAACAGAAGATGAGAAGAACTTTTAGTAGCATCGGGAAATAAGGGGAAACAGCGCCGCCCGGCAGCCGCAAAGCCACGCTTGCCGCGTTCTCGGCCTACAGGAAGCTGCTTAACGCGCAGTTAGCGTCGGGCAATGCAAGGTTTCTGCAACCTTTCGTAGCCTAAAAGCCATTGCGCCGCAGTCAGGGAATAATAGGCCAAGGCAGCATTGCGCCAAACTGGGGGCGTGGCTCGTGAGGGGATATGCTGCCTCGGCCTCCCGACAGCGCCCAGCGGCGCCGGTTCCGAAACCGATCAGAAACCATGCTTTTTTGTCCACTTTTTTCTTCTTTTAGACGTTATCGACAATCTGCGCCCGCGGCTGAATCATCAGCCGCGGGCATACATAAATTATTTGGATTTTGTTCAGTCCATATCATCGAGGAACCGCTCGATGATCGCAAGGCCGGCGCCTTTGTAACAGGCGGTGCGGATATCCTCCGTGCTCGGCAGGATTTTCGGCATAAAATCGCCACGCCGCGGCAGGAGCAGCGCTTCAAACGCTTCCCGCAGCTTGTCGATGAACAAAGGATCGAGCTTCGTATAATGCGTTTCCACAATGATAATTTCCGGGTCAAGTAGCCAGGTAACGTTGGCAAACAGGAGCGCGAGCTCCGGAATGGCCTGCTCTATATAGGCGATCAAACGGGGATCGTTCTTGTATCGCTGAGCCACCTCCTGGAAGGAAGGGACAGAACCGTCCGGCTCGGTGAACAGCCTGCGAAGCCCTCCAATGCCAACCGCTTCCTCGATCATCTTGCCGCTTTTTGTATACATCTGGCCGATCTCGCCCGCATAGGAATAGGCGCTGCCGAGCACGCGGCCATCATAGAAGATCGCGCTGCCCACACCCTCTCCAATGATGGCATAAAAGATATTGTCCGCCTGCAATGCAAGCCCGCCATCAAAGCGCACAGAGCATTTAACGTCTTCGTCGATATACAGGATCTGCCCAGGGAAGAGGGGAGAGAGCGTCTGTTTCAATTTGGCGGTAGAAAGCTCCGGGATGCGGGAGTCGAGCACCCGATCTCCCTTTTCGTAGTAAGGGCCGGGCACGCATACGCCCACGCCGATGACGCCGTCGAGCGAATCGTTCAGCCAGTTGTGCAGAAAATGGGTGACCGCGTTGCGCAGATTGTCCTCATAGCTTTTCTGGTGGTCATAGGTGTGCTGATAGAGCTCGCCCTTGATCTTCAAATCCATCTGCAGAATGCCGAGCTTGAAATTGTGCCGCTCCAGATCGAGTAGGACGATTTTTCTGTGGTCTGGGGCGAGGGATACCACGTTGCCCTTACGGCCGACCTTGGAAGTGTCCTCCTTCTCTTCATAAGCAAGGTCGTACCGCAGCAGCTGATCGACGATTTTGCCGACCGTCATGAGGCTGATGTCCGTTTTGGTAGACAACACCTGGCGGGAAACGGAGCCCTGCCGGTAGATTTCCTGAAAGACCTTCATCATATTCTGAAGTTTGATGTTTTTCTGTGTGATAAGTTGCATAATGGATTTCCTCGTTTCTTTTCGGTATACAGCTTGTCCTGAAGCTTCACAGCTGATACACAGAGTTCTACAGGGGAATATATTAATATCCCTATTGTATGCTATTTCGCATGTAAAATCAAGGTAAAATCAGCTTTTTCCAAACCTGGATGGGAGCAAACGGAAAAATCAGGCTTTCGTGTGTTCTATTCGGATTCCTGCGTCAGAACGTGTTTTTTCATAGAAAATGAATGAAAAACATGGAGACAAGCAGCCTGTGCATATGCATGGAATAAACAGGCGCGCTATACTGCGCCGGAATCTGCTGCAAGGATGGGATACCATGAAGGTAATGATTTTTACGCGCAGACGGCTGGCCGTCTTAACCAGCTGCCTGGCTGCAGGGCTGCTGGTGGCCGTATTGGCCGCACAGGGGCTCAGTGTTGTAACCGCCGCGAGCCGGAAGCTGCTGCCGATCTACAGCGTGGAGACGGCGGAAAAAAAGGCCTGCCTCACCTTCGACGCCGCGTGGGGCAACGAAGATACGCAGGAACTGATCGAAGTGCTGGGCAAATACAAGGCGAAGGCGACCTTTTTCATCGTGGGCGAGTGGGTGGATAAATACCCGGAAAGCGTCAAGGCGCTGCACGATGCGGGCCACAGCATCCAGAACCATTCGGATACGCACAAACACTACCCAAAGCTCAGCCGGGATGAAATCATCAAGGATTTAAATGCCTGTAATGACAAAATTGAAAAAATCACCGGCGTGCGTCCCACGCTTGTCCGGCCGCCCTATGGGGATTATGACAATGCTGTGATTGAGGCGGTAAATGCTGCGCAAATGACGGCGGTGCAGTGGGATGTGGATTCTCTGGACTGGAAGGATTTGAAGGCCGATGAGATGTATCAGAAGGTGGTGCCCAAGGTGCGCAACGGCTCCATTATTTTGTTCCATAATGCGGCGAAGCATACCCCTGAAGCGCTGCCCGCCATCATAGAAGCGCTGCAAAAGGAAGGATATTCGCTGGTAACGCTGGAAGAGCTCCTTTACAAAGGCGATTATACGCTCAATCACGCGGGCCGGCAAATCCCGAAGCAGGGAGCGCCGGAATCTACAAATAATAACGCGGCATAGGGCCTGTATGCACAAAGAAAGAGACGACTTGATCGGCATCAAGCGGTCTCTTCCAATATACAATGGCGAAGAATGTTACCTCTTTGTCTCATTTAAATTTCAAATTCACTTTTGTCATACTGCGGGAGCTTCGGGCGGGGCTTCGGCTCGCGCCGCAGGGGATCATAGCGGTATTTCCGGCAATGGCCGTCCGGCAGGACGACGCCCTTTTTGATGCACAATACGGTTTTGCCATCCGGCGCGGTGCGCCCGTGCTCGCAGAAGGCGCAGCACGGTTCGATTTCCGGATTAAAAAGCTGATATTTTGTCATACTTAGACCGTCCTTTTTATGAATGATCAGAAGCGCTGTGGTTCGCTTGCCTTTTTTGTGCCTGAAATCTAAAATCTGAAGTCTGCCATCTGTCCTCAGTTTAGCATTTTTTTCGACAGGCATCAACCTCCAAAATCAGTAAGGCGCACATAAACAGCATCCCGGCCGCCACAGGTGCAGAAGCGGCAAAGGCCTCGGGAAGCGCCTGTACATGGTTGGAGAAGGCAGCAATTTCACACGGGAAAAGGCGAAACAGGCCCGCGCTGATCAGGCAGGCGAGCAGGCCGTTTGCCGCCCGGGCGCAGAAAAAAAGGGGCAGGGAGAGGCCTGCCTTGGATACATCGCGCAGCACCTGGCAGTGCACGCAGATCCCGCCCCACCCAAGGACAAATGCGAGGGCGGGAATCGGAACGCTTCCCGCCGCCGAGGCACAGCCCGAAGTGACCTCCAGAAGGCATTGCAGGAGGATGCGGAGCGTGCTGGGCAGCGGCAGAAGGCCCAGCAGTGCGGCAATACAGGAAAAGAGGATCACCCAGACGCAGATGGACACAATGCCCGCGCAGCCCTGCGCCGCAGCCTCCACCAGTGCCTGCGTAACTGCCGGTTCCGTCTGCGGGGCCTGCACGTTCTCCTTCAGCGGTTCATCCTGTGCAAAAAAGCGTGTGAAAATGCCGATCAGGAGGGCACTAGCGGTCAGGGAAGCGCAGAGGATCAGCCCGGCGCGGCGGCTTTGAAGCATCGCAGCGCCAACGGCGCTGATGAGAAAGGCTGGGCCGGAATTGACGCAGAAGAGCAGCATACGCTGTGCCTGCTTTTTGGTGATGAGGGTAGCGTCGAGCAGCTGTGCCGTCATGTGCGCGCCGACGGGATAGCCGCCGATCAAGCTCATGAAGACCGCGCTGCCTGCCGCGCCCGGCAAGCGAAAGGCGAACTTTGTGACCGGCCCCAGTAGATGGCCTGCCCGCTGTGCGAGACCAGACTGCACGAGAAAGGACGACAGGGCCAGAAACGGAAACAGCGACGGGATCACCACCTGCCCGCACAGGGTCAGCCCATCACGTACGCCCTGTGCCGCTGTCTGCGGGGAGATCAGGATACCGCCCGCGAAAGCGAGGGCGCCCAGTGCGGTTATCAGGATTTGCAGAATTTGCAGGAGCTTCTTTTTCATAGTCCTTCCCCCCCGACGCATATATATGAGGAACGGGCAGGAGAACATGCCCGGCATATCAGGAAACGCGAGGTTGGGGTCATGAAAAAAGCTGGAAACCGCGCCCGTATGGGCCGCGCCGCTCCGAAAAGCGAACTGACTGCACGGGAAAAGCTCACGCAGGAGCTGGAAATCCCCCAGGCCGCCCTGCGCGGCGTTTCCCATATGGAGCTTTCGGGCAACCGCGAAGCGATCATCGAAGGCTGCAAGGGCGTGGTGGAATACGACGAAGGTGTGATCCGCCTGAATCTTGGAAAGAATATCGTGCGATTTACAGGGACTCAGCTGAGCATCCGCACTCTGACGCTGGAGCAGGCGATCATCACGGGCAATATCCTTTCCATCGATTTCTCCACTTAAACGGAAGAACGCGCGGCTCATGCCGGCAGGAAGGGGAGACATAGGTGTTTTTCATTTATCTCATCCGGTTTTTATGCGGATATGTGCGGTTTCGCGCGAAGGGCGGCTTTCCGGAGCGCTTTATCAATCTCTGCTCCAAGGAAAATATTCCCCTTTGGGATATCAGCGGGGGAAAAGGGGAGATGTATGCGAAAACGACGATCCGCGGCTATCACCGCATCCGTTCCTGCGCGCGCAAATCCGGCATGCGGCCGCGTGTGGCAGGGCGCTACGGGCTTCCTTTTTTCCTACACCGCCACCGGCGGCGGATCGGCCTACTGTGCGGCGCGGCGGTGGCGGTGCTGATCGTGTGCATTCTTTCCTCGATGATTTGGACGATCGATGTGCAGGGAAACGAGACGGTATCGGATACGGAGATCCTTTCCGTATTTGAGGAACTGGGCGTCCATATCGGCGCGCGCCGGTCCAAGATCGATGTGGAGGAGGTGCAGCGCACGGCCGCGCGCAAGCTCAACGATCTCGCGTGGCTGGCACTGAATATTAAGGGAAGCGCTGCTGTGATTGAGGTGCGCGAGCGGGTCCCGGCGCCCAAGGTGGAAAACGATACCACACCGCGGAATATTCTGGCCGCCCGGGACGGTACAATTTTGAGCCTGGAGGTCTATGAGGGGGAGGCCGCGGTCAAAAAGGGGCAGGCTGTTTTGAAGGGGGACCTGCTCATTAGTAGTGTCGTCACCAATAAGGACCTTTCCGTCTCTTTTAAACATGCGCGCGGCGTGGCGGTTGCCCAGACGCATCACACAGTCTCCCATACGTTTTCGTATCGGCAGAAGGTCAGACGCTATACCGGCGAGGAGAGTGAGCGCTATCGGTTATCCTTCTTCGGCCTGCGGATTCCGTTTGGCTTTGACAAGCAGCCCCAGGGGGAGGTGGAAAGCTTTTTCTTTCGAAATACACTGCATATGAATCACGTGCCTCTTCCCATCTATATGGAAACGTATCTCAAACGGGGATATACCGAGCAGGAGGTTACCTTGACAAAGGAACAGGCGCTGCAGGCAGCTGTCGCGGAATTTGAGCAGAAAGTTGGGCAGGAGCTGAAGGATGCAAAAATTCTGGAACAGAAGGTGGAGGTGCGCTTCACGCAGGAGGGCTGTGTGGTGACCGGACAATATACCTGCGAGGAGGAGATCGGGATTCCCGAAGCACTGCAGGTTGAGGATCATATGCCGCTGGAGTGATGTAATGTAAAATCACTTTACGTTGATAGAAAAATGGACAGAAAATGCTGAGATCATGAAAAAAATAGAATGATTGCTCAAACATAAGTTGACAAGGAATTTCCTTTCCATTCAATTAATTTTCTCAAGCGAAAAAAGGTTGTGCTCAGCGTCTGCGGAAAGACGGAGGCAGGGAATCGTACAATTGATCTTGAGAAAGTGCCAAGGCTCTTCCTCGAAATGGATGAATCAACCACATGGATTTTTCGATATGGTTTCTGTCGGCATGGTTCCAATCTACGAATTTGCAGAGTCAGGATTTAACTCCGGACATTCCACATAAAATCGGGCCTTGCATATGCATTTTGCATATACAGCGCCCGATTTTTATAAAAATGTGGAAAACTATGTGAAAGTAAAGTTAGAATCTTTACAGTTTGGAAGTTTTAAATTATATGAAAGAAATATAAATACGGGTTTCCACACTTTCCACAGAGTTTTCAACACTGAAAGGCTTTTTCACTTTACATCATCTATTATCCATGTGAAAAGCTTTTTTGCATATCATGATTGACTCATCAAAATAAAATGAATGAATATAAATTGATGGTGCATGAAAAACAAGGGATTGCAGGGATGGCGAAACTTATGATAAAATAACCTTAGCATCGGTAAACAAGGGGAAACAGCGCCGCCCGGCAGCCGCAAAGCCGCGTTTGCCGCGTTCTCGGCCTCGGCTGGCGGCAGCCAGCCTTCGCCCTGCGGCCTTGCAAACCTGCCCCTGCGGCGCCGGAGCGGTCCTTTGGAGTTTTGGGGCAATGCCGGGGCCTTTGGCAAGGCAGACGACGACGCCTTCCTTGCCGGAAGGCGAGGAGGATAACGCCGGCAGAGGTCCTCGGCATCGCCCTCAAAACCGTTGTCGCCCCTGTTCACCGATGCTACGAAACATACATAAAATCAGAGATTTCTGGTGGTTCGGAGGACATTGGATCATCAAGTTTGGGCTCAAAATTTCGCCCTTTGCACTGCCAAAGGCAGGGCAAAATTGTGGGATATGAATACCAATTAAGGAGCGGCTGCGTCCGCGGGAAGGTGACAGGATATGTCAGTTAAAATTTATTGTTTTACCGGTACCGGAAATTCGCTTTCGATTGCCAACCAGCTTGCAAAACCTTTGAACGCAGAGGTGGAGCGGCTGGATATCACCTGTTATGGCAAAGAGGCAGCGGAGACATGCGTGCGGGAGGGAGATATCCTTGGCTTTGTGTTCCCGGTGTATGCATGGAGCTATCCGGATGCGGTAAAGGCATTTGTAAAAAAGCTGAGAATAGAAGGAAAACCGGCTTATGTGTTCGCTGTGGCCAACTGTGGCGATTCAGCGGGCGAAACCCTGACCGCCTTTTCAAGGCTGCTGGAAAAGCAGGGGATTCGCCTGGACTATGGAAATGTGTGTGCGATGCCGAATAATTACCTGCCCCTATCGGATGTGGATAATCAGGCAATGGAGCGTACAAAACTGGAAAACGCCCGTGTGCGCTGCGCGAAGCTTGCCAAGGATATCGAAGACCGGCTCGTAGGCCTGAACAGCCTGCCACCGAAGACGATCGATCCGTTCCTGCTTTATGTGGTGCATCCACTTTTCTGCTGGTATGCCAAGGGGGCTTATCACAATTTTTTTGCGGAGGAAACCTGTACTGGCTGCGGAATCTGTGCAAAGGTCTGCCCGCAGAAAAATATCAGCATTGAACATGGACATCCGGTATGGGGCAGGGAATGTGCAAGCTGCATGGCCTGTATCCATTGGTGTCCCGCTCAAGCGATCCAATATGGAAAAAGAACGCGCCAATTCGGCCGCTACCACAATCCCGATGTAAGCCTTTCCGCGCTCTGCGGAGAGAAGGAGGAGGCGGGCCGATGAAGGGGAAGGTGATTTCCCTGCATGGAAAGAAAAAATGGATTTTGGCGGCAGTGGCTGTCCTTCTGGTGATTCTGGTAGTGACCGGTGTGATTCTGTGGTGCACGCGAGAGCAGACCACAAAGGAACGACCTCAGGTGACGGAGATTTACGGTATCCCGGTACATACTGTCCTGATCCCGGAGACGCTGCCGGGCAGGCCGAGTATCAAGCGGAAGGTCAAATACATCGTCATCCACGAGACCGGCAATCCTTCCAAAGGGGCGGATGCAAAAGCACACAGCGATTATTTGCAAAACGGCGGCGAGGGCACGACCTCCTGGCACTATACGGTGGACGACCATGAGATTTATCACCATATCCCGGACAGCGAGGTCTCCTGGAACGCGGGTGACCAGCGCAAGGAGCCCGGCGGCAATATGAACGGGATCAGCATTGAGCTGTGCGTGAACAGCGACGGCGATTTTGAAAAAACGTTTGATAATGGTGCGCGCCTGACAGCATATCTGCTCAAGGCCTATGATTTGAAGATTGACGATGTGAAGCAGCATAACAATTTCAACGGCAAGAACTGCCCGCAGACGATCCGGGAAAGCGGCAGATGGCAGGAATTTTTGGATTTGACACAACGCTATCTCAAGCAGAAGGAGAAATAATTCTGGCCAGGTGGGAATGGCGGAACTGTGGCACGGGAGAGGGGAAAGCGGCCGTAAAAAGCAGGCAACTGCATGCTATATCTGGTGCAGACGATGCGGCTAACCCCTATGCCAAGGCCTTATTAAAAATGGAAGCCAGACAGGGGATCCCTGTCTGGCTTTCCAGCTTGTCGATAAAGTCCAAGAGAAGAAAAAGTACACAAAAAATCACGGTTTCTGATCGTTTTCGTAACCGGCATCTCTATGCGCCGCTGGGTGCTGTCGGGAGGCCGAGGCAGCGCTCGCAGCAACGATCTGCGTGGCTCGTGAGGGGATTTTTGCCCGTAGGGCAAAAACGAACCTTCCCAT